>JABLTS010026536.1_pt1 | contig 96171 bp, 73 predicted proteins | sample 7160081 | NCBI WGS metagenome assembly JABLTS01 (sample SAMN14651231, study PRJNA627086) | human gut metagenome | isolation source: feces | host: Homo sapiens | reverse complement strand
TAGAATCATTTTTACTATGGATAATATTAGGATTTATATGTCAAGACCAACGCTTTTTGATATTCCGGATGATGCCAAAATCAGATTTAATGATTCTGATATAGTTACCGGTGGCAGAGGATATAATGCTTGGTGGAGTAAGGAGTATCAAAGGAGAGAAGCAGATGATTTATAAGAATATAACATTTAAAGCAGCTCCATTTTCATATGATTTGACATTTGATGACAGGATTACTCTTGTTGGTGGAGATAGCGGTACAGGTAAAACAGTACTTTATGAAATGCTGGAAGATATAAGATTGACAGACGAATACAAAGCAATCAAGCTATTTAACTACAAATCAGATGATTTTTTAGAAGCAATCAAACAGTGTAGAGATAGTTTTATTGTGATAGATAATGCAGATTGTATGATTAATGATGATGTCAGGAGATTCATTAATTTTGAGTTGTCTAATCAGTATATGCTTTTTCTACGAAATTGTGACGGACTCAATGTATCTTATAAGAGCTTTAAGGTGCTGAAGTTTGATAATAACAGGATAACACTGGAAGAGGAGTTGTGATATGAGATATTTATGGACAGAGGATATCGGTGCAGGACTTCACTTCTAGAAATTAGTTAATCAGCTTTTCTTTGACAATGAGCTTGCCGTTGAGAGTAAAGGGAGCAATCAGGGTTTACTGGATGCATTAATAGACTTGGAGACTGAAGATGGAGATGAATACTTCGTTGCGTTTGATTATGTGGTTGATAATCAGGACATGCTGTCAAATGTAAAGTGGGGCAAATATATAATAGGTGATTTGTTTGAAGGATAGAGACAGCAAAGCTTCCTTATAAAGCAGATGAATTGCCAAAGAAGAAGCTTTCTAAAGCGTGAGAGACGCTTAAAGAGTTTTCTGAAAAACGAATATTTCAAAGTTAGTCTCAACGAAGTCTCACGAGATTTGAGACTGAGTGAGACTCTATGATATAGCAAAATGCGATAAAAATTGGTATTTGCAGGTAAATTATAAAGTTGTAGTCTCAAGACAGTTTCATTTTTGAAATCGTTTGTCGAGACTAACATGAGACTGAGGAGGTTCAAAATCATGGACATAAGTAAAAAAGATTGGAAGCTATTTCGAGAAAAATTATCAGACTGGCAGGAAAATTATATGGAAGGTCTTGTTAAAGAGTATGCAAATTTTCTGAATGATGATAAAAAGCCTGCATCAGAGAAATTCTGGGAACTTGAAAAACGGATAAAAGAAGATAAACGTCATCCGGGAGTTGTCATGGAACTGAAAAAATCAGAGGTAATATGGGATATTGTTCGTCTTATTAGACTGAAAGTAATTACATATAATGATTTATCAGACTTTAGTGATGAATTACAGAATGAAGTAAAAAGAATACTTGAGATGAGCAGGTGATACATATGGAGATTGGTGCAACAAAAGCAGTTCAAGATCGACTAAAAACAACAAAGATTGAAGAAAGCAAAGGTGCTTCACTTGTGTTCTGCTGGGACACACATTTGACGAAAATAAAAGGAAGAAATGTCTTGTTTATTGTGAATGCCAGTAATCGTTATACAATAGCAATGACAGATATTGAACCAAGAAACTGGAATTACTATACAATGTATATCCGCAGTGTGATTCATGGCGTGATGCAGGAAATGGGATATTCCGAAGAGTAGATAGGGCGGTATTTTAATAAAAAGCTAGAGAAAGAAGCAAAGTATCAATGGGAATTTAGTGAGCATCTTAATAAAGATGTTTGTCAGCCAATATGGATATCAGAGTGAGCTTTTTCAAATTAGATATGAAACGATTAGAAATCAGTAGTTTTGAAATATATCCTTTAGTAGGATGAAAAAATTTAATGGTTTTACATTTATAGATGGGAGTGAGGTAAAATGAATTATTTATTTACAAAAGTAATGAATAGAGTAAACAAGAGGGGATACTATTCAAAACATATTGCTGAGGTTACTTTTCATAACATTCAATATAGGGAAATAAAGAATGTAGATGATTACATAAATTTAGAGAAGGAAATATGGTCTGTTGTAAAGGATAATAGAGCACAGTTTTTAATTGATGCAGAAAATTTAAAAGATCAATCAATAGAAGAAAAGGATAAAAGCATGATAATTAATTTTTCCTTAAGTGCTTCTTTGGTATTTGGAGTGATTTCGCTGGTAATGGGGACTTTGTTTGGTACAATTGCAGGTATAGTTTCTTTTTTCGCATATATATCGTAGATATCGCAATATGTATGTTTGCAGTGTTTTTGTTAGTAGAAACAACAAATGATATATTAAAATTCAGAAATAGAAAAATAATTTTTTATGAAACAATTTGCCAGATTATTAGAGGAGGCAGTTCCCGATGTGGATAGATATCAGGACATTGCCATGGAGAAAATGCTTTTAGGAAAAACAGTGAGTTAACAAGAAATAACGGGGAACAAATGAACACAAAACATAATCTGATCCTTATCAAGGGCGAAGTAAAGACATCTGAAATAATGTCATGTGAGTATAATAAAGAGACTCAGAAATGGGATGTAACATTTAATAATGGGAAAACATACTCGTATGCGAATGAGAATGTAGAAAAGCTAACTGAACCGGAAAGTTTAAATCCTAATATGTATCGTATTAGCAGAGAAGGACGGAAATTCTTTGATATTAAAGAGATATATGTATTTAAAAGTAGCCAGGGATTGTATTGGCATATTTGCTTTGGCAATGGAAGAGAAGGAGATTATCCGAAGAGTGATTTGGATATTACGGAATCCTGTCTTATGCAAAGTCAGTCTGCAAATGTATTTGAATATATAAAACAAATTGCGGATTTAATTACTTTTGATGATGAAAATGCTAATGAAAAATTATTGTCTAAGAGATTTGATAAGATTTCTTTTGTGGGTAATGATGTAGCATTAGCAAAGTATTTAAATCCATCTTTAGTGCAAGGTGAAAAAAGAAGGCGTGAATGTACACCAATTTTTCCATTTGGATGCAATAACAGTCAGTATAGGGCTGTGAAAAATGCCTTAGAAAATCAGATCAGTGTTATACAGGGACCGCCTGGAACAGGAAAGACACAGACGATATTAAATATTATTGCCAATATATTGATGCAAGGGAAAACGGTACAGATAGTATCTAATAATAATTCAGCAACGGAAAATGTATATGAAAAATTATCTTTACCCCAATATGATCTAGGTTTTGTTGCAGCGATATTAGGCAGTTCTGAGAACAAAAAGATATTTATTGAGCAGCAGGATACAAATTATCCGGATTTTTCCACTTGGAAAACAGATGAAAATTCGAATGATCTGCAAAAGAGGATAGCAGAGCAATCTGAACAGTTAAAAATTGTTTTTGATAAGCAGGAGAAACTGGCATGTTTAAAGCAGGAACTTTCACAGTTAGTTACAGAGCAGGAATATTTTGATCAATATGTTGAAGAGTCAGATGTTAATATAGATCGTATAGAGTTTAAGAAAAAATTATCTTCTAAAGATTGGATGGTATTGTGGCAGGAGTACCAGTTGATTTCGGAAGAGAAAAAGTTAATAAGATTTTGGTTTAAGATCAAGAACTTTTTTAAATATGGAGTAGCAGATTGGAGTTTCTATAGACAGGATATTTCAAAGATAATTACAACTTTTCAGGCTATGTACTATCGTGCAAAGCGTTCGGAGTTATCCGCAGAGATTACAGGTGTTGAGAAGTATCTAAACGATGTGAATAAGAATTTGCTGGATGATTTATGCAATCAGTCAATGATTGTGTTAAAAGACAAGCTGGCAAGAAAATATGAAAAAAACAATAACCGAAAAATATTTAATGAAGATGATTTGTGGAAAGAACCATACGATGTTTTGAAGGAGTATCCAGTTATATTAAGCACAACATTTTCCTCAAGGAATAGCCTGAATACGGATGTCATATATGATTATCTTATCATGGATGAAGCATCACAGGTAGATGTTGCAACCGGTGCATTGGCACTTTCCTGTGCGAGAAATGTTGTGATCGTAGGGGATACAAAGCAACTTCCGAATATGGTTGGGAGGAAGATAAAACTCAAAGCAGAAGAGATATTTGATCGTTTTAATATAAGTGAAGGATATCAGTATACAAAGAGCTTTTTACAATCAATGTTAGATGTTATGCCAAATGTAACACAAACATTGTTACGGGAACATTATAGATGCCACCCTAAAATCATTAATTTTTGTAACCAGAAATTCTATCATGGCGAATTGATCATAATGACAACAGATCATGGTGAAGAAGATGTTTTGTCAGTAGTAAAAACAGTAGAAGGAAATCATGAACGTGACCATTATAGTCAACGTCAGATTGATGTTATTAAAAATGAGATTATACCTAAATACGATTTGAATTCAAAGGAGACGGGGATTATTACACCATATAGAAATCAGGTAAAGGCATTGGAGCGGGAGATAACAGATATTGATGCTGCTACCGTACATAAGTTTCAGGGTAAAGAGATGGAATGCATTATCATATCTACAGTAGATGATGAGATATCTGATTTCACAGATGATCCATATTTGATCAATGTTGCGGTATCAAGAGCAAAAAAGAAATTAATGTTGGTGGTAACTGGAAATAAGCAATCAAAAGAACGCAATATAACAGATTTGATAGATTATATTGAATATAACAATTTTGAGGTGGTAGAAAGTAAAATATATTCTATTTTTGATTATCTTTATAAGCAGTATACAGAGGCAAGAAAAGCATATTTGCAGAAACACAAAAAGATATCAGCGTATGATTCAGAAAATCTGATGTATTCGTTGATCGAGGATATTCTCTCTGATAGCAAGTATTCAAGTCTGGATGTTGTTTGCCATTTTCCTTTGAATATGTTGATCAAAAACCCGGAATTTTTAAGTGAAGAAGAATGTCGGTATGCAATGAATCCGGCAACACATTTAGATTTTCTGATATATAACAGAATTAGTAAAAAACCGGTGTTAGCGATTGAAGTGGATGGATATGAATACCACAAAAAACATACCGTGCAGGCTTCAAGAGATTTGCTGAAAAATCGAATCATGGAGTTGTATGAAATCCCGTTATTGAGATTTATGACCAATGGTAGTGGGGAAAAAGAAAAGATTATCGAAATGCTTGAGCAACGGATGGGACAATAGAATACCATTTGCTTTATCAGAATTTGTAATGAAAATGGAAATAGCTGCTTAATAAATAATATTCATATAGTTAATAAAGAAAAAGGAGGAACAGTCAATGATTTTTATATGTTACCCTAAATGCTCAACCTGCCAAAAAGCTAAAAAGTGGTTAAATGAGCAGAACATAGAATACACAGAACGACACATTGTGGATACCAATCCATCTTATGAAGAATTAAAGGAATGGTATAATAAGAGTGGACTTCCACTTAAGAGGTTTTTTAATACCAGCGGTATTCTTTATAAAGAAATGCAGCTTAAGGACAAGCTGCCAACGATGAGCGAAGAAGAACAGCTAAAATTACTGGCAACGAATGGAATGTTAGTAAAGAGACCACTGGTTGTAAATGGTGATACGGTGCTTATTGGATTCAAAGAAGCAGAGTGGGCAGAAAAATTAAATTAAGAAGCAGAAAGTGAATGACAATCCCTTCCAAAAAAAGATAGCATATTCCGCATAATTATAGTAAAATAAAGGAAAGGCATGTCGGCATTCCGATGCATGACAAAGGAAACGGACGTAGCGAGAAAAAGTATATGCAAAGAAAAAGAACTTAGGAGGAGATTTATGGATTACGATGAGAAGTATTTTAAGATCAGTGCCAACAAAAAGGCACTGCGAATGTGGGTAATCATAGGGCTGGCACTGACGGGAGCATATATAGCCGAATGTGTCAAAGGTGCAAGAACAGTACCATATACAGTTCTGTTCTGTTTTGTCTGCTGGGTGCCATTTGTATTTACCTATATTTTTATAAAGATTAAAGGTTGGGATTATGACAACTGTAAGCATATGGTTGCAGTAGGGTATTTTATATTCTATTTCTTCCTATTGTTTACGTCATATTACCATATTGCATTTGCATACGCGTTTCCGGTAGTCAGTATGCTGGTGCTTTATAAAGATCGAAGTTTGATGATTCGATGTGGAGTTATGAACTTGATAGATGTCATAGTGACTTTTATAAAGGATTGGTTCACAACCGGATTTACACATGATGATATCGTATCCTATGAGATCATGTTCGGTTGCGTCATACTGGTATATTTAAGTTACACCTGGGCAATCAAACATTTAGCAGAGTCAGACGGCGCAATGCTCGATGCAGTAAAGGGCAATTTAGAGCGTGTAGTACATAGTATTGAAAAAGTAAAAGTAGCAAGTAATTCCATTGTAGACGGAATGAATGTAGTGCGTGAACTTTCTGATGAGAATCAGGAAGGTGCTACCGATGTTGTAAGAAATATGGAATCACTGATATCTAATAATGAAGTGCTGAATGAGCGGACGCAGTCATCCATTTTAGCAACGGATAAGATCAGTGAACAGGTAGAAAATGTAGCTGCCCTCATCAAAGAAATGGTGCAGCTTATGGAGCAGTCCGTAGAAAATGCAAAAACCAGTTCCGGACAGTTGTCAGAAGTAGTTCAGTGTACCAATGCAATGGCAAACCTGTCAAAAGAAGTTGAAGAAAATCTGAAAGAATTCAGTACTGAGTTTACAATGGTAAAAGAGGAAACAGGTACGATAGAGGAGATCAACAGCCAGACCAACTTACTGGCGTTAAATGCATCTATTGAAGCAGCCAGAGCAGGCGAAGCAGGAAAAGGTTTTGCGGTTGTGGCAGAAGAGATCCGTAAGCTGAGTGAGGAGACACAGGTATCCTCCGGCAGTATCCGTAGTGCGCTGCAGAAATTAGAGCAGACCAGTGACAGAATGACGAAGTCCATTACAGAGACATTACAGCTTGTTGCAACCAACTTAGAAAATGTAATGATCGTAGATAAGAGTGTCAACTCCATCACAACGGACTCCATACAGTTAGGTGAAAACATCCGAATTGTCAATGATGCGATGGGCGAGGTAGAGGATTCAAACCAGAACATGGTTGACAACATGAATCAGGTAAATGAAGTAGTAGAACTGATGACGCAGAACATTTCCGTAGCAGACGAAACTGTAAAGGTAATGCGTAGTAAATATGATGAAACATCTTCAAACATCATCCTGATCGAAGGAACTGTTGGAACATTGATCGAAGACCTTGGTTCCGGTGGATTCATGGGCAAGGAAGACCTGAAAGTGGGTATGTACCTGAGTGTATATGAAGAAGGTGCAATGCCTAAGAAAGAGTACAAGGGTATTATTTCCAATGTGGATGAAAAAGGAGCTCTGCAGGTGGACAGCCTGAAGTGCGAAGGTGAAGAGTTAAGCTATGACCGGAAACAGAAGTATATGGTACAGATCATTGTAGATAACAATGTCTATGGCTGGGATGATACCGAGGTTGTATACAGAGATAGCAAATACAGCATTGCAGTCAATGGCAATCCGAAAGTAGTCAATCGTAGAAAATATCCTCGTATGCCATTGAAGGCAGCATGTGAGATCAGACTGAGTGGTTCAGATCATGTTTGTGAAGGACAGATGTTAAACATCAGTGCAAACGGATATGCGATCCAGACACAGGATAAAGCAATCTTAGATACAAAGGATACGCTGATCACAGTTCATACCAAAGGCTTTACTTTCTTAGAGGATATGCCGTTAAGAGGACATGTCATCCGCATCACAGATAATGAGGGAACTTACATTGTCGGCTGTCGTATGTTAGAGGATAACAAAGCTATTTATGACTATGTAAATCAGAATTATCATGGCGAATAGAAATATCTTCCGGGCCATCCATGAAAGAAAATGGCTGAGCATAGAATATAAGAACGGAAAAGAAGAAATCACAAAATACTGGATTGGTATCATAGATATCAATCCGGTAAAAAAAACGATGAAGGTCATGGGACTTCATCTGAAACATTACACAACTACAGAGTTATACATTTATATAGAATCCATCTTGTCATCAGAAGTCATTGAAGGGTCTTATTTTGAAACGGATCAGAAACTTTTAGACGATATTAACGGTAATCCGGTGAAGTATCGGAGAGTGTTTGATCACGTTGCAAATTTGAAGATTTTAAACTATTTAGTGGACTGTAACAAGATGGATTCCGTTCCATATAAAACAGAATATGTGTTGATAGAACATTTAGACAGCGAGTGGCATGGCAATTATCATCTGAGCAGGGAACAGTTTCAACAGATCGTAAGAAAATTTCAATATGGCGTAAAAAATGCAGCGTCGAAGAAGACCATCAAACAGCTTGCCATTAACGTCATGAGCATTCATACACAAAAAGGGATCTATGTGCTGGCATATAGAAAATTACGGTTGGATGTGGTAAAGCGTACCTTAAGGCAGGATGATGAGATTACGGTATGCATGGAGTTTGCCTTAGAAAAAAACAGACCGGAAGCGAAATTCAGCATCCGAAAATTTTTAGATGCAGATGATTATGAACTGTTAAATCACTTTGAAGAAAATCAGGAGTTGATCAAAGACAAAATAACAAGATCGAATCCTCAGATCAACGGTGTGGATGATATGCCATATCTCATTGCCGTTGGCAGGGATGTCATGGTCGATCTGCATCAGGAGTATGAAGCCATTCATAAAATGTATGAAGCGGACAACGTGACGATACCGATCAAGGCATTTTTTGGAGAACTCTTAAAACAGGTGGATCGGCGTAAGAACTATCCGATCACACTTTTAGATAAAAAAATCAATCTGGATCAGCTCCTTGCGATTCACAATGCGATGAAGTATCCATTGGCATACATCCAAGGGCCTCCCGGAACGGGCAAAACAAATACGATCGTAAATACAATGGTGACTGCTTTCTTTAACGAGAAGACAGTCTTGTTTGCGTCCTATAACAATCATCCGATCGATGGCGTGTGTGAAAAATTAAAATCCATACCATATCGAAACAAAGGTGCAATCCCATTTCCGATCATCCGTCTGGGAAATGACAACTGCGTGTTGCAGGCACTCAATGACATGAGGGATTTGTACGAAAGGACGAAAGACCTCGCTATTTTCGACAGTACCTTAGAAAGAAATAAAGATGATAAGACAAAGCGAACCGAAAAGCTGACAAAACTTCTGCAAAGACATGAAGAAAAAATCGAACTGAAAGAAAGAGAAGAAGCCATCTTAAAAATGGCAGATTCCAATCAACATCTGATGTTTCAGACGGACTTACAGGGCGTGCAGTTAGCCGAAGTCCGTGAAAAGCTGGCGCAGATCGGAGACATTACCGATGAAGAGGCATTAAAGCTGGTTGTGGAAGATGAAGAAATGTTTAAAAAATATCTGTATTATACTTCGGCAAAATACATCCAGCGGCTCAAAGAACCAAAGAATCAGGAATTGATGGAAATCATAAACTGTGCAGACGAAAAGAAAAAAGTGCAGCAGTTCAATGCTTATATACGAAAAGCGGAAAACTTAAAAAAATTCCAAAAGATCTTTCCGATCATTGCGACAACATCCATATCGGCACATAAACTCGGAGAGCCGGGAACCTACTTTGACATGGTCATAATGGATGAGGCAAGCCAGGGAAACATTGCGATGTCTTTAGTGCCGATCATAAGAGGGCGGAGTCTGATGTTAGTCGGCGATCCGCAGCAGTTGAGTCCGGTCATTTTGCTGCATCCGGCAGATAATGAAAGATTGAAAAAAATATATAGCGTAACGGAAGAATACGACTATATCAAAAATTCCATCTATAAAACGTATTTAGCCTGTGATGCGGTCAGTGAGGAAATTTTACTCAGCCACCATTATCGCTGCAATGAAAAGATCATTGCATTTAACAATCAGAAATATTATAACAACAAACTGGTGATCAACAGTCAGAGTCAGGCAGATACACCGCTGATATTTAAAAATATTGCAGGGAATACCACGAATTACAAAAATACCGCACCAAGGGAAGCGGAAGAGATCATAGAGTTTATCAAAGATAATCCCGATAAAAGTATCGGTGTGATCACACCGTTTACCAATCAAAAAGAGCTGATCCATGCCATGTTGCAGGAAAACGGTATGAAAGATGTACCATGTGGCACAGTCCATGCCTTTCAGGGGGACGAAAAGGATGTTGTACTTTTTTCACTTGCATTGACAGAGCAGACCGGGCAGGGCACCTATGACTGGTTAAAAAATAATAAAGAACTGATCAATGTGGCAACATCAAGAGCCAAAGAACAGTTAGTCATACCCTTTTTATAAGAAAAGGAAGTAAAATGATATTGAAAGATCGGACAAAATGATTTAAGCTATTCCGTGGCTGAAATGAAAAAACGAGAAATTTTGATCATATAGAAGGAGCAATACAAATGAAGATACAAAAACAGGTTCCGCTTACAGAGGGGCCGATCTTAAAATCACTGACCGGACTGGCGGTGCCGATCATGATCTCTTCCTTTTTAGGAACACTTTATAATATCACGGATATGGCGTGGATCGGACTGTTAGGCTCTAAGGCAGTGGCAGCGGTGGGAGTCGGCGGCATGTATGTTTGGCTGTCACAGGGACTTGCTTCACTTGCCCGTATGGGTGGACAGGTGCATGTGGCACAGTGTCTTGGACGAGGAGATAAAGAGCAGGCACACCGGTATGCTAAGACAGCCGTGCAGCTTTCAATCCTTTTAGGACTTGCCTTTGCGGCAGTCAGTCTGTTGTTTACAGATCCGCTGGTCGGATTTTTTAAATTAGAGGGTGTAAAAACAATCCTAGATGCAAAAATATATATGCGCATCACCTGCGGTCTGATCCTGTTTTCCTTTTTAAACCTGACACTGACCGGATTGTATACGGCGCAGGGAGATTCTAAGACACCGTTTGTGGCGAACTTTATCGGACTGCTCATCAACCTGTTATTAGATCCTCTTTTAATCTTAGGAGTAGGGCCGTTTCCGAGGATTGAAGTGGCGGGAGCAGCAGTTGCGACGGTCAGCGCACAGCTCGTCGTTATGCTTGTGATGATGGTCGGAGTATTCCGCTCGAAAAAAGAAGAAAATGTACTCAAAGGAATCCGCCTTTTTGAACCGTTTTCCAAAGAAGAACTTGGAAACATCTGTAAGATCGGAGGTCCTACGGCAATACAGGGAATGGTATACTGTATGATCTCCATGGTGCTGACCAGAATGGTGGCAGCGTTTGGTGCAGAAGCGATCGCAACCCAGCGGGTGGGCGGACAGATAGAATCTGTTTCCTGGAATACGGCAGACGGATTTGCGGCGGCATTAAATGCCTTCGTCGGTCAGAACTATGGTGCGAAAAAAATGGACCGTGTGCAGGAGGGTTATCGGATCTCCTTTTGGACGGTAGCTATCTGGGGAGCTTTGATCATGCTGGCATTTATTATTTTTCCGGGGCCGATAGCCGGAGTATTTTTCCATGAAGAAAAAGCCATGGAAATAGCCATCAGTTATCTGATCATCATCGGATTCAGCGAAGCATTTATGTGCGTGGAACTGATGACGATCGGAGCGTTGTCCGGCCTTGGCAAGACAAAACTGTGCAGTGTGATCAGTATTACGGCGACCTCTATGCGTATTCCGTTAGCAATGGTTTTAAGTCGTACCTCATTAGGTCTGGATGGAATCTGGTGGGCATTGACGCTGACCTCCGTAGCGAAAGGAATCATCTTCTATCTGACCTTCCGTTATCAGATGCGTGAAAAATGTTGACGGGATTTTTCGAAAGGTGTTAATCTAAAAACGATAAAGATCAGAATGAAATGAAAGGAGAGTGCGGTATGAACGGATTAGGATATGTGCCGTCCGGTGCATTGGCAGATTGAATGTGCTGATAGAAGTCGCATCCGGTATCGCCGTATTCCCGGGGGGAGTGCTAACGGAAAAATCATACATTACCTGTTATTTTGCAGAAGCCGGTCTGCGGAGAATACAGATCAGCATTTTAATGCTGGTAACGGCAATCATTATGTGGCGTTATAAGAAAGATTGATAAAAAAATCCGGGTGCCAGTCGGCATCCGGATTTTTCACTAGAGATTATGTTTCTGAAAGGAACTTATTAAAGGAGAATTATCCTTCAATTGCAATGTAGTTGTCCTTTGGAAGAGATTTTACATCTTTCTTAGGAAGGCTCAGTCTGAGGATTCCGTCCTCAAATTTTGCATGAACATCGTCCTGGGTAACGCCTTCGCCTACATAGAAGCTACGGCTCATGCTGCCGCTGTAGCGCTCTTTGCGGATGTAGGTTCCGTCTTTTTCCTGTTCATCCTTATCGAGACCTTTGCTGGCAGAAATGGTAAGGTAACCATCCTGAAGCTGTGCTGAGATATTGTCTTTCTTAAATCCCGGCAGGTCAATGTCTACTTCATAGCCGTCTTTGGTTTCGCGGACATCTGTCTTCATAAGGTTCTTTTCATGTTTTCCATACAGAGGATTCTTCTTACCAAAGAATTCATCTTCAAATGGGAAGTCCATCCAGTTATCAAATAAGTTTTCTCCAAAAATACTAGGCATCATCATAAGTCATGTCTCCTTTCTATGACGTTGTTGATATTTAAGCACTGTCGGAGAATCCGAAGTGTTGAAGTTATGTTTGAACTCGGTTTCGATTTTCTTATTTCTCTATTTCCTTTGTTCAAGTAGAACTATAGCACTGATTATTAGCACTGTCAATAGATGAGTGCTAATAAAATTGTGAAATTTATGTGAAAACAATAAAAAGATAAATATTAAATGAAAAAAACAATAAAAAGTCGCACAATCATGAACGTAAATATAGGAAAACCGACGGATTGTAAATGCGGGGAAACTGCCGGAAAGGGCATTATTTCATTGAATCTGCAAGGGGTCTATGGTACAATATATATAAATTTACAGTTACATATAGGAAGCTATATGCGACACAGGAGCAGGTGAGCATATGAAGTTTTTTAAAGAATATATTATAACGGCCATTGTCGGATTGCTACTGGCCGTTGTTTTGATTGTAAGCGCAAAAGATGAAGGAAATACCCTTACGAATGCGAAGCAGAGAAGTTACGATGACAACTGGACAGTTCAGATAGGAAAACAGGAAAAGTTTTATAAGGAGCTCCCCAATACACTTCCAAGAAAAAATAATGAGACAAAATTCATATTAAAAAAACAGCTTCCGCAGGAGATTGCACATGGTGACACGGTAGCATTTTATATGGGACATAATGTGATACATGCTTATGTGGATAATGAAATGGTCTATTCTTTTAATATTCCAAAGGACTATGAAAAAACCAGTAAGACACCGGGAACAACCTGGACTTTTATCAATCTTTCGTCGGAGTATGCAGGAAAGACACTAACCATTGAGTTAGAACCGGTCTACGAAGATAAAGCAGAGAATCTTCCGGATATTATATATGGCGACAGTGCAAAGATTGTCGTTGATATTATTACAGACCGTTCTTTGGCTCTGTTTGCATCAATATTGATGTTTGCCATTGGACTGGCAATTATTATCGGATTGATGTATTTCCAGCGGGAACTCCATGTGCCGGATTATTTATACTGGCTGGGAGTGTTTTCTATTGTTGTGGCATTCTGGTCCGGTATTCAGACACAGATCATCGCTCTGATCTATGCCCAGAATGTGAGGGGAAATCAGGTGGCATTTATCGTATTCCAGATGCTTTTAATTCCACTGGTTTCATTTGTGAAAAATTTCTGTGAAGTAGAAGAAAGTAAGATATACGATGGAATCTGTGTTGCCAATGTGGTGATACTTGTAGTGACAACGGTTCTGCAGTTTTTGGGGATCAGAGATTATAGGGAAACCATATGGATGGCATACGTTGTCTACGGTATCGGATTCCTCTGGATGCTCTGGATCGTTGGAAAACGGATTGTACAGGGTAAGAAAAAAGAGCGAAGAAGAATGATCATACAGGGGCTGTGTCTGGGTGAACTTCTGTTTTTTGTGGGATATGATATGGTACGTTATCTGCAGTGTGAGACGGTGGATTCTGCAAGATTGAGCCGATATGCCCTACTGGCCTATATCGTGATCATGCTTTGCATTGTATTTCAGAATTCCGTTCACCTGATGCGTTTAGGTGAGCAGTTTGAAAGTATCTCGAAGGAAGCAAGAATCGATGCACTGACAAAACTTTCTAACCGTACAGCATTTGAACATGATTTGATGTCATATGAAGCAACACAAAAGTCGGCAGCAGTTATGTTCGATCTGAACAATCTGAAATATTTTAACGATACACATGGTCATGCGACCGGAGATTATTACATTATTGTATGCAGCGAGATCATTCAGGATATTTTCGGTATGTATGGAAAAGTCTATCGGATCGGTGGAGATGAATTCTGTGCAGTAACAGAAGGTGTTACCGAAGAAGAATTCATGGAGTTACGAAGAGGAATGAACGACAGGATCGAGGCATTGAATGGAAGATTTTTTGAAAATAAAATGTCTGTAGCATCCGGTTATGCAGCGTATGATAAAAAGTCTAATCATGATATTCACGATACGATCAAGCGGGCAGATCAGAAGATGTATGAATGTAAGGCGGCCATGAAGGGACGCTGATCATAAAAAGCAGAGTAGGTAGTAGAAAGGAGCAGTTGGCATGAACGTCAGCATTATCATTGCAGTTTGTTATTATATCGTATTAATCGCTCAGTTTGGAATTATGTGGAAAGCAAAGAATCCGGGAGAAAATGAGATTTTTTCAATTACGGTTCCAAATGAAAAATTAGAAAACGAGGAGATCAAAGGGGTTCAGAAAAAATATATGACGATGCTGGGAATTTTCACAGTGATCTTTGTGGCTGCGCCGGCAGTGATGTTTGGAACAGACAATGGAACAGTACAGGTATTGCTTTGGATGATCCTATTTTTACTGTTGGTCGTATGTAGCTATCTGCCATATTGGGTTGCGAATGCCAGAGTAAAAACATTGAAAGCAGAACATCATTATATGGATGGATGTTCCCTTCCACAGATTGATGAGCAGTGGAGACATGGAATTTTTTATTATAATCCGGGTGATACGCGTCTGAATGGCGAAAAAAAGATCGGAGTCGGAACCTGTATCAACCATGCAAAACCAATGGGAAAATTCCTGAGCGTGTTAGCCTGGGTACTGATCGCTCTGTTATTGGTGTTTGGAGTATATTTAGTCCGTGCACAATCACTTCCATTGACACTTACTTATAAAGACGGAGTCCTGAAATCGGGACAGACAAGAACGAATTACACGATAGATGTCGATACAATGCAGTTTATTATGTTCTTAGATAAACTTCCAAGCAACAGTAAAGTATTTGGAACCGGTATGGATAATTTACAAAGGGGAATCTATAATGTGGAAGGATTTGGCGAATGCCGGATGAATGTCAATCCGCAGAATCAGGCATTTATCCTGATTCAGACGGAAGACGGATGTTATATCTTCTCAGCCGATAAAGACGAGAAGACATCCGAAGTATACCAGCAGTTAAAGGATGATCTGTAGATTATTCACGGGCGAGCTGCTGGATGTGCTGCAATGCTTTGCTGACAGCAGGGATTGCAATGATCACTAAAGTGATGATGGCTTCCGGTATTAAATAGAATCCGTTATAAACTAAGGAATAAACCGGAGCGCTCATTCCGCTTCCCTCTGCGTATGCAGCAAAGAATAAGAGTCCTGATAAAAATGCAAAGACATATCGCCCGAGCACACCGACGATGTAGCCTTTGATCAGTCCGTGTTTGGAGTCATGGAAGAAACCGGATAATCCCAATGCACCAAAAGCCAGAGGATAATCTACCAGCAACTGTGGAATGGAATAGAAGACCGGATCGATGACGAACTGTAAAAGTCCGTAAGCAACAGAAGTCATAATACCGACTTCGGGACCGTACCAGTAACCGATCAATACAATGAACAGCATACTGAACAGCGTAATGGAGCCGCCCATTGGAAGGTGAAACAGCTTAATCATAGATGTTACGGTTCCAAGTGCCATGGCAACAGCAGAAAATACTAACTGCTTTGTGGAAAGCTTGTGGGAGCCCTTACGACTATGAATAAAAAGAGCAGCTACGATTAAGAAAACGATCAGTGCAACAATGGTGAGAATACCACCGGTAGTAAGCTGAAAGACATCTTCATCCCAGCTGTTTTTTGTTGCAAAAGCAAAAAAATTGGACATAATAAAACCTCCTGCGTCCTATAATCTTATGTAGTTATACGTTAACGTTGCTACTATAGCAATCCGCAGGGAGAATGTCAAGGTTTGCATCCCTGGTTGATACCTCTCAGCTTATGCGTGGATCGTATGCATGGAGTCGGAATGTATCCGTCAGATATGCAGGGTAGCAGTTGCCGCTAAAAGCAGACATAAAAAATCACACAAAAAAAGCACCACCTTTGAATAAGTTCTTCAAAGATGATGCCTTTAAACTTCATAATCCAATGGACTGTCCTCACTTTCTTCTTGTGTTTCTTTTTGGGTTTAGCTTACGTTTTTGGTGGACCGTACCTCCTTGTTTTTATTTTTTATAAATCATCCAATCGCGATTGTGTTGGAGATTTTTTGAATTCAGCTTTTTCACGAGGTGCTGAAGTTCTTTTTTCATTTTTGAAATCGGATTCCAAAATCTTTATTCTTTCCGGCTTATGAACTCTTCCTGTTAAGTTCTTTGTTCGATTGGTATTCGACTTTATCCTTTTATCCTTCTTTGAATTTCAGATTATGAAAACTGCCATTCTTAAATGCTTTTTCGTTGTAGTCTTATGTTCCCATTGGACTGTACCTCCTTGTTTTTTTATTTGTCTTCTGTTCTTTTGTTGATTTTATATTAACAGATAGAAGGAAGTTTGTCAACAAGAAATTTTAAAATTTTTAAATAAATAATAAATTGTCTGAAAGTTGAGAATACAACAAACAATTAGTACAACAAAAACGAATTATTTGGATGCTTCGTATGCCTCGCGACAGGCTCTTGCTAACTGATCACCACAGGAAGTCGGACGGCCGTTACAGGAGATGCCGCTCAGCCTTTTCTCTACTTCGTCAATCGTCATGCCCTCTACCAGTTTGGGAATCGCCTGCAGGTTTCCGTCGCAGCCGCCGTAGAATTTTACATGTTTGATGATGTTGCCATCTAATTCAATATCAATCTGTTTTGAACAGGTTCCCTTCGTATGATAAGTATACATAAATGTTCCTCCTTTGAATTTTATAAAATTTGTAAAAAACGATTTTGATTGCCGGATTCGGGCTTCAACATGATATTTTAACGATACTTTTATTAATTGCACAAATGAGATATGGAAGGTTTCTTTTTGTGCAATGGAAATGAAACTCTAGAAATCATGGAGCTCCTTAGCGAACATGATTTCTGTTTTATGAGGTTCATTGGAATGGTCTGCACAAGGAAACATGAAATGTCTCATTTGTGTAATCTGGTATATAACATCAAAAATACCATGTTGAAACCCGAATCCTTTGATATTATAGCATGAAGTTTATAATAGGAAGTCATTTTTACAAAAATTTAATAATTCGTTCATAGCTTTATGGGGGATTATGTATTGTTTCACTGGGGAAATCGTGATAAAATATTCTCTATATGCAAGTATTTTTTATTTTAGGAAAGACTGCTATGGGAAAGATGGCAGAGACGATAGGAGATCGAATATGAAGATAGCAGAAAAATTGTTTGGCACGCATAGTGACAGGGAACTTAAAATTGTAAATCCAATCGTAGACAAGATTGAGGCAATGCGGGACTCCATGATGGCATTGTCTGATGAAGAACTGAGAGATAAAACAAAAGAGTATAAGAAACGTTTAGAAGAAGGCGAGACATTAGACGATCTGCTTCCGGAGGCATTTGCAACAGTAAGAGAGGCAGCAAGACGTGTTCTTGGCATGGAGCACTACCGTGTACAGCTTATGGGTGGTGTGGTACTGCACCAGGGACGTATTGCGGAGATGAAAACCGGTGAAGGTAAGACCTTGGTATCCACACTTCCGGCATATCTGAATGCATTGGAAGGAAAAGGTGTACACATCGTTACCGTCAATGATTATCTGGCAAAACGTGATGCTGAGTGGATGGGAAAAGTTCATGAATTTTTAGGACTGACTGTAGGTGTGGTTCTGAATAGTATGGACAACGATGAGCGCCGCGAGGCATATAACTGTGATATTACTTATATTACGAATAATGAACTTGGATTTGACTATCTGAGAGACAACATGGTCATTTACAAGGAGCAGCTGGTACAAAGAGGCCTTCATTATGCAATTATCGACGAGGTTGACTCCGTATTGATCGACGAAGCGAGAACACCGCTTATTATTTCCGGTCAGAGTGGAAAATCTACCAGTCTTTATGAAGCCTGCGATATTTTAGCAAGACAATTGGTACGAGGCGAAGAGAGCCAGGAGTTTTCCAAGATGGATGCCATCATGGGAATTGAAGTGGAAGAGAGCGGAGATTTTATCGTAAATGAAAAAGATAAAGTCGTAAACCTGACACAGGATGGTGTGAAGAAGGTAGAGCAGTTCTTTAAGATTGACAACCTTGCAGATCCGGACAACTTAGAGATCCAGCACAACATTATTTTAGCACTCCGTGCACACAATCTGATGTTCCGCGATCAGGACTATGTCGTTCAGGATGATCAGGTATTGATCGTAGATGAGTTTACCGGACGTATCATGCCGGGCCGCCGTTATTCTGACGGACTGCATCAGGCAATTGAGGCAAAAGAGCATGTAAAGGTTAAGAGAGAAAGTAAGACATTAGCAACCATTACTTTCCAGAACTTCTTTAATAAATATGATAAAAAAGCAGGTATGACAGGTACCGCTTTAACAGAGGAAAAAGAGTTTCGTGATATTTACGGAATGGACGTTATCGTCATTCCTACGAATAAACCGGTTATCCGTGAGGACTTACAGGATGCCGTTTATAAGACGAAAAAAGAAAAATATCATGCAGTAGTTGAGGAAGTGATCAAGGCACATGAAAAAGGTCAGCCGGTATTGGTCGGAACCATTACCATTGATATTTCCGAGGAAATCAGCCGGCTTTTGAAAAAAGCAGGAATTCAGCATAAGGTCTTAAATGCGAAGTTCCATGAAATGGAAGCAGAAATCGTAGCAGATGCCGGATTGCACGGAGCAGTTACGATCGCAACCAACATGGCAGGCCGTGGTACCGATATTAAGTTAGACGATGAAGCACGCGCTGCGGGCGGTCTGAAGATCATCGGTACAGAGCGTCACGAATCCAGACGTATTGATAACCAGTTGCGTGGACGTTCAGGCCGTCAGGGAGATCCGGGTGAATCCCAGTTCTTCATTTCCTTAGAGGACGATCTGATGCGTCTGTTCGGTTCTGAGAAGCTGATGGAAGTATTCAATACGCTTGGTGTTCCGGAAAATGAACAGATTCAGCATAAGATGCTGACCAATGCGATTGAAAAAGCACAGATGAAGATCGAGGGTAACAACTTTGGTATCCGTAAAAATCTGTTAGAATATGATCAGGTTATGAACGATCAGAGAGAGATCATCTACGAAGAGCGCCGCCGCGTATTAAACGGCGAAAGTATGCGGGATGTGATCTATAAGATGATCACGGATCGTGTGGAAAATACGATCGATATCTGTATTTCCTCCGATATTCCAAAAGAGGACTGGAATTTAACAGAACTGAATGAGCTGTTACTTCCGATCATTCCGTTAAAACCGATCACGGCAGCACTGACAGATGAAGTAAAAGATGTCAAAGAGTTAAAGCATAAGCTGAAAGAACAGGCAGTGAAGCTGTACGAAGCAAAAGAAGCAGAGTTCCCGGAACCGGAAGCACTGCGTGAATTAGAGCGTGTGATCTTATTAAAGGTTATCGACAGAAAATGGATGGATCATATTGATGATATGGACCAGCTCCGTCAGGGTATCGGGTTGCAGGCATATGGACAGAAAGATCCGTTAGTAGAATACAAGATGAGCGGATTTGATATGTTCGATGATATGATCGCGAACATTCAGGAAGATACCGTAAGACTTCTCTTCCATGTCCGCATTGAGCAGAAGGTAGAGAGAGAACAGGTTGCAAAAGTAACCGGAACGAATAAAGATGATTCTGTGGCAGCGACTCCAAAGCGCCGTGAGACAGCAAAGGTATATCCGAATGATCCATGTCCATGTGGCAGTGGAAAGAAATACAAACAGTGTTGCGGAAGACGCTAAAGAAAATCAGGTAAAAATAACAGGGAGTGCATCGGAAGACGAGGCATTCCCTGTTTCGATTCTATGGACAGGCTCTTAAAGTCCGACATTGTCGGAGAGCGCTGTATACCATATAAGAGGAAAGGATTCATTGGAAATTTATTAATAAGAAATTTATCAATAAAATGATGAAAGAAATTCAGGGAGAGATTGGAATGAAGACAGGACTATTTCACACATGCAAAAATTATAAAGTACAGTATCTGCCAAAAGATATCCTTTCGGGCATCATCATGGCGGCAGTGTCCATACCGATTGCGATGGGATACGCGGAAGTGGCAGGACTTCCGGCAGTTTACGGACTTTACGGTTCGGTATTTCCGATTTTGTTATTTGCGATCTTTTCTACGTCGCCACAGTTTATCATGGGAGTCGATGCAGCACCGGCGGCGATCGTAGGTGCGGCATTAGCGACGCTTGGCATTGCACCGGCATCGGAAGAGGCAATGCAGTTTGTGCCGATGGTGGCGCTGTTTGCGGGTGTGTGGCTGCTGGTCTTTTATTTATTCCATGCGGGGAAAATAGTGGATTTTATTTCTACGCCTGTCATGGGAGGCTTCATCAGCGGAATCGCCGTGACGATCATCCTCATGCAGATCCCGAAAATCTTAGGAAACAGTTCCGGTTCGGGAGAGTTGGTAGAACTGATACGCCATATCATCAAAGCATGTGAAAATATTAACATAGTTTCGGTTATTCTTGGGGTATCTTCCTTAGTGGCAATCGTGGTAGTGAGAAAATTTGCTCCGAAGTTTCCGATGGCGGTGGTCGTCATGGCTGCCGGAGTCTTTTTGACCTGTGTCTGTCATATTGATGAGTATGGGGTACGGCTGTTAGCGGAAGTAGAGCCGGGAATGCCTTCCTTTTTCTTCCCGGAACTGGGAAAGGTCAATCTGACACAGGCAGCGGGACGCGGATTGATGGTGGCGGTAGTCATCATGGCGGAAACACTTTTGTCGGAAAATAATTTTGCATTTAAGAATGGCTATAAAATTGATGACAACCGGGAAATCCTTGCCTGTGGTGTCAGCAACTTAGCAGCGGCATTTGTGGGCTGCTGTCCGGTCAACGGAAGCATATCAAGAACTTCTATGAATGAGCAGTATGGTGGAAAAACACAGGTGGTATCCATTACGGCAGGATTGTCCATGATACTGTTACTGCTGTTTGGAACCGGTTTTATCGGCTATCTTCCGGTTCCGGTGCTGACGGCGATCGTCATTTCTGCACTGATGAAGGTGGTGGAGTTTGATTTAGCAAAGCGCCTCTATGAGGTCAGCAAAAATGAATTTTATATTTTTGTGGCGGCTTTTTTAGGCGTGCTGTTACTTGGAACCATTTACGGAGTCATTATCGGAATGTTACTCTCTTTTGTGGCTGTGATCCTTCGGGCAACGAATCCTCCAAGAGCGTTTTTGGGAGTCATTCCGGGCAGGGAGGGTTTTTATGACAGAAAGAAAAACCGCTATGCCTATGAGATCGAACATGTGCTGATCTATCAGTTCAGCGAAAGTCTCTTTTTTGCAAACATAAAGATTTTTCAGGAGGATATTGAAAGTCATATCAAGGACGATACCAAAGTAGTGATCGTGGATGCGGGAGCGGTCACGGGAATCGACATTACAGCAGCAGACCGCTTAGAGCTGTTAGCGGAAAATCTGCAAAAACGCGGCATCCGTTTTTATCTGACAGAGCACATGGATACCGTCAATGTACAGATGCGAAAGTTAGGCATTGGTCATCTGATCGAGGAAGGACACGTGCGGCGTACCATTACGGCGGCACTTTACGATGCAGGACTGCAGGAGCCGTATGTACTGAGCGGGCTGGATGAGAGAAAACAGAAATTCTTAATGAGTATTCCGGCAGAAGCGGAAAATACGTTGGAAGAGTTCACCTGGGCGTTTGGCGAAGATACGGTAGAAGAGATTGAAAAGCGGGTACACCTTGTCTTAGAAAATATTCAAAAGATGCCGGATTTAGAGAATTTAGTAGAGCAGGGCTTAGAAAAATATATGGAAACCTGGCACAGCCTTGGTGTGATTGACGAGGACGAGTTCCTAAGACGTATGGAGTTGCACATGGATGAGCTTTCTAAGAATCTGAGTGCACAGGATAACCGTGCCGTGATCCTCGAACTGATCGAAAAGAGACGACGCAGGATCATGGAACAGGTACAAAAGGAACATCCGGAGGTCTTAGAACGTTTAGAGGCAAGCCGTGTCCGCTTAGAGCACAGATTGGAAAAACAGAATCCGGAGGCAGCAAAACGTCTGCATGAGTGGGAGGAAAAGATAAAGAAAAATCATGAAAAAAATACTGATCGTTGAGGATGATAGAGAATTAAAAGAAGGAATCTGTTATACACTGCAAAAAGCAGGCTATCTGACAGAAAGTGCGGATTCTGTCCAGAATGCAAAAACACTGTTTTTAAAAGAAGGTGCGGATGTGATCCTTTTAGATGTCAATCTGCCGGATGGCGAAGGGTTTGATTTTTGCAAATGGGTGAAGGAACGCACACCGGTTCCGGTGCTTTTTCTGACGGCAAGAGATTTAGAAGAGGATGCGCTGTGCGGCTATGAAGCGGGGGCAGAGGACTATGTGACCAAGCCTTTTTCCATGAAAATCCTTTTGAAAAAGATCGATGTTTTGTGCAGAAACGGTTCGAGACAGGAACACAGATGTTTTGAGGATGGATTTTTGCGCGTGGATTTTGATGCGGCAAAAGCGTGGGTCGGTGGAAAAGAATGTATTCTGACACCGACGGAATTGCGGATGCTTCGTTATTTTACGGAAAATGCAGGAGTTCTTTTGACGTATTCCGTGCTGTTAGAAAAACTATGGGATTCCACGGGGGCTTATGTGGATAAGCATACTTTGGCGGTCAATGTCAACCGGCTGCGTAAAAAGATCGAAGATGAAGAACATCGTTATATTTTAAACGTTTATGGAATGGGTTATCAGTGGGCAGAAGCATGAGATTAGGACGGAAAAAGAAAGAAATAGATCAATTTTCGGAAAAATTGGAGCAGGCATTAGATGCACTGGCGACAGGAGCAGAGATTTCCGTGGAAGAAGAAATGGATGACAGCCTGTGGGGAAAAATATCGGTCCGCTTCAAGAGATTGCAGGAAATCTGGAGTGAAAAAGAGGAAGAAAGCAAAAAGGATAAACAGCAGATGAAGGAGCTGATCTCCGATATTTCACATCAGACAAAAACACCGATCGCAAATCTGAAAGTTTATTTAGAACTGTTGCAGGCAGGGGATTGGGACGAAAAAGAGACGGCAGAATTTTTAAACCGGATGGAGCAGCAGACTAAAAAACTGGATTTTCTGATACAGAGCATGGTTAAAATGTCGCGTTTAGAAACCGGTATTATTGAAATACGGAAAAAGGATGTATCGGTATACGATACTTTGTATCGTGCGGTTTCGGCGATCGTTCCAAGGGCAGGAAAGAAACAGATGGAAATCTATGTGGACTGTGAAGAGGATTTAACGGTTTCTCACGACAGCAAATGGACGGAGGAGGCAGTTTTTAATCTGTTAGAAAATGCAGTTAAGTATACGGATGCCGGTGGAAAGATATGGATCTCGGCAAAGAAAGAGGAATTTTTTACAAGGATCAGTGTCAAAGATACGGGAAAGGGGATTGCAAAAGAACGGCAGGCAGAGATTTTTCAAAGGTTTTATCGGGAACCGGAGGTGCATGACGAAGAAGGGATCGGCGTGGGTCTCTATTTAGCAAGAGAGATCATTTCGATGCAGGAAGGTTATATCGAAGTGGTATCAGAAGCAGGAGCGGGAGCAGAATTTCGGATTTTCCTGCCAAATGGATAAAGACTGGTTGAAAAATAACAGATACATGCGAATGAGTTCCTTGTGAAAGAGCGTCGCTTTACAGGAACAGATTATCACAATTTTGTGATAGTTAAAGATTGTGACAGGTTTGAGATTTTTTACCATTATGCTTGTGTTATAAGGAGGAAAGAAAGATGAAGACATGGATGGTAGAAACACAGGCATTGAAAAAATATTACCGGCTTGGAGAAAATACGGTAAAAGCATTGGACGGCGTGGATCTTACGGTAGAGCGTGGAGAGTTTGTCGCAATGATCGGAAAATCGGGAAGCGGAAAGAGCACCCTGCTCCATATGCTGGGCGGACTCGACACCCCGACTTCGGGAGAGGTCTTTGTAGACGGAAAGAAACTGTCGGAATTGAAAAAAGAACAGCTTGCCATTTTTCGCAGAAGAAAAGTGGGATTTGTATTCCAGAATTATAATCTGGTACCGGATCTGAATGTCTATGAAAATATTGTACTGCCGATCGAGTTAGACGGCGGTTATGTGGATGAAAAATTTATCGGGGAACTTTTGGATATGCTGCATTTGCAGGAAAAGGCAGAGGCACTTCCGGGGACGTTGTCCGGCGGCCAGCAGCAACGCGTGGCGATCGCGAGGGCACTTGCATCGAAACCGGCGATCATTCTTGCAGATGAGCCGACCGGAAACCTGGACTCCGGAACAGGTCATGAGGTGTTGGGACTTTTGCGCGTTGCGGCAAAACGTTTTTCGCAGACACTGATACTGATCACTCACGATATGGATATTGCACAGCTCGCAGACCGGATCGTCTGTATTGAGGACGGAAAAATACGGAAGGGAAGTGATGAAAATGCTGAAAAATAATAATCAGCAGGTCATCAAAAGGATGGCAAAGACTTCCTTTTTTCGGAATAAGGGCAAGAATCTGGTACTGGTGTGTGCTGTCTTTCTGGCAGTTTTTATGCTCTTTTCGATTTTTACGGTAGGACTTACCTATGTAAAAATGGAAAAACGTCAGAACATCCGCTTGAGTGGTGAGGACATGGATGCCATCATGTATGGAATGACGAAAGAACAGGTGAAAAAGTGCGAAAACAGCAGTGAGGTATCGAAGATAGGAAAAGTCGGCGTGGCAGGGTATGCGATTAGCACCCAATGGGATGATACCCTGCATACAGGGCTGATCTACAGCGATAAAACTTACTGGGACGAGATCATGGCTCCGGCAAGAAAAGAAACAAAGGGGCATTATCCGAAACAGGAAGATGAAGTGATGGTCACGCAGACCGCATTGGAGGACTGCGGACTTTCGGGACTGGGGATCGGCGACACGTTTACACTGACCTACGGTGATAATAACGGAACGGAGCCGAAGGAGAAAACTTTTAAGATCTGTGGGATCTGGGACGGATACGGTACGAAAAAAGTATTTTTTGTTTCTAAAAAATTTTATCAGCAGTCCGGTTACCAGTTATCGGATGTTCGTTCAGGAAGAATGTATCTGCAGTTCAAAAGTAAGATCCTGACGACAAAAAAGCGGGAAGAGTTTCGGAAGCAGATGGATCTAGGAGTGCAGCAGGCACTGTTTTTTACAGCCGAAACATCCAATTCCGTACGGATCTTAATGGGAATGGTGGGACTGGCATTCATCACTTGCTTGAGTGCATACCTTTTGATCTACAATATTCTCTATTTATCGGTTTCCGGAAATATCCGCTATTACGGCTTACTCCAGACAGTCGGAATGACCGGAACGCAGGTAAAAAATCTGATGAAACGTCAGATGTGCTGGATCGGGATATTTGGAATTGGCGGTGGATTTTTTGCGGGAGTGCTGACTTCGTTTTTCATTATCCCGGAGGTGGTGCGTTCCCTTGGCATCCGTGAAAAAGTCGTAGTGGCATTTCATCCGGGAATTATCCTTTTGACGATCCTGATTGCGGTCATTACCCTGCTGCTTGGAAGCAGAAAGCCGGTCAAAATTGCCTGTGCCGTCACACCGATGGAGGCACTTGGATACTGTACCGTCACATCAAACCGGAAATCGCACCGGACGAAAAGAGGTCATGTGTTAAAAAATATGGCTTGCAGACAGTTGAAAAAGGATAAGAAGAAAACAGCCGTTGTATTTTTATCGTTAGCAACCGGTCTTTCGGTATTTTTAGTGCTGATCACATTGATCGAAAGTCAGGGAGCAAGGACCATTGTATCGAATTACATGGATGCAGATATGGAGATTGTCAATGATACACTGATGAAAGAGGATACAAAGGACTGGAAGCCGATTTTAGATAGCGATTTTACGAAAAAGATCGAAAACATTTCCGGCGTGAAAGAAGTGCACCAGATGACCAGTACCAAAATCTTGGTTCCATGGGAGGCTGATTTTGCCAACACATGGATGCGGGCGGTATATGAAATGTGGATGTCTGAACCGTATGAGCAGTCGGTAGAGGACTACAAGGCACATCCGGAAAAATATTATTCTTATTTGAAAGGAATCGATGAAGCGGAATTTGAAAATCTGAACAGTATGTTTCAGAAAAAGGTGAACAAAAAGGATTTTATGGAAGGCAGGGTGTGTATTCTCTATCGAAACGGTGTGCAGTTAAAGGAAAAGGAGATTTTAGGAAAAGAGCTTACCTGCCTCCTGCCGGAAAATTCGGTTTCGCAGGGAAAATGTACATTTCAGATAGCAGGCGTTACAGATGATAACCGTTATGCAGGGATCGGACTGGGACCGGATCTGATCGTCAGTGAAAAGTGGCTAGAGCAAGTGGTAAAAAATCCGTTTGTTCAGGATATGACGGTTCTCTATGATGAAGAGTATGACACTCAGACGGAACAGGCAGTAATAAAAGCTATTCAGTCACTTTCCGACAGCAGAGATGTTTCTTATGAATCTAAAATAGAAGAAATGGAAAATGTGAAAAAGGCACAGGGAAATATGAAGGGTGTCGGAATCGGAATTACTTTGATCTTGGCATTTATCGGTCTGATGAATTATATCAATACGGTTTCCGGCAGTATTCAGAACCGACAGGTCGAACTGTCGGTCATGGAGAGTGTGGGCATGACCGACCGGCAGGTTTATCGGATGTTAGTCTATGAGGGACTTTTTTATGCGGGCGGCTCCATACTCCTGACAGGGACCGTAGGACTTCTGATCACCTATCTGTGTTACCAGTCGATGAATTACCGTGGCATTGCATTTTCAGTTCCGATACTTCCAGTGTCGGCAGCAGTCCTTCTGGTTCTGGCGGTCTGTGTGGCGGTTCCGGTACTGGCTTACCGATTGCTGGCAGGGCGGCATTCGGTTGTGGAACGAATCCGGGGATTTGAGTAGAGGGGAAGAGAAGAGGTAGAGTGAGAGTATAAGGAATATGGTACAGAACAAATGTTTGAGTTTGTTCTGTACTTTTTTTATATTGAATGATATACTAAACAGGTAACAATAATAAGAACAGATCCAAAACATTCATATTGCAAAAAAAATTGCAAGCATCACAGATAGATAACAGGATATGAACAGGAGAAATTTATGGAGCATTTCAAATTGCTATCAAAGTATCAATGGATGGTTTATGACTGATATTGGTGCAATGAAAGAACTATAATGAATGTAAAAATAAAAAGTATTGGTTATATCTAAAATTTTTGTGATAAAGTAAAGTATTTTATAAATATTAAAAATGAGGAAACAAATAGAAATGAATCAGGAACATGAGGTTGTTTTATATCAGATTGAAGGTACAAATATTTGCGTGAATGTAATGTTTAAGGAAGAGACTTTTTGGATGACACAAAAGGCAATGGCAAATTTATTTGATTGCACAACTGATAATATCTCTTTACATTTAAAAAATATTTATAAGGAGGAGGAATTAGAAGAAGAAGCAACTACCGAGTTATTCTCGATAGTTCAAAATGAAGGACAACGTAATGTTACAAGAAAAGTAAAATGTTATAATTTAGATGCAATTATAGCTGTTGGATATCGAGTTAATTCTAAGAAGGCTACGCGTTTCCGACAGTGGGCTACAATAACATTAAAAGAATATATTACTAAAGGGTTTGTATTGAATGATGATATGCTAAAAAATGGAAAGCCTTTTGGGAAAGATTATTTTGAGGAATTATTAGAGCGTATCCGTGAAATTAGAGCAAGTGAACGGAGAGCCTATCAGAAAATTACAGATGTTTTTGAACAGTGTAGTTATGATTACGATAAAAACAGCGAAATCACAAAGAATTTTTATGCCTTTGTTCAGAATAAATTGCATTTTGCGGTTACAGGAAAGACAGCGGCAGAACTTATATATGAACGTGCTGATTCTGAGAAACCGGCGATGGGGTTAACCACATGGAAAGAAGCCCCTAATGGTAAGGTTTTAAAACGTGATATTGGAATTGCGAAAAATTATTTAAACGAGAAAGAATTATCTCGTCTGAACAGACTAGTAACAATGTTTATTGATTACGCAGAATTAATGGCTGAAGATGAAATTTTAATGAGTATGCAGGATTGGGTTGAGCAGACAAATCAGTTTTTGATGAATAACAGGCGTAAGGTATTAGACGGAAAAGGAAAAATATCTTAAAGGTTAAAGCTGTGGAAAAGAGGGTTCAATTTACTGGGTATAAAGTAGAAGTGTAGTTAACAAGGAAAATGATTGAAGCATAAGAAAAATTTGTTTATTCAATAGAGGTACAAAAGCTGCTCAATGCAGGAAAAGAGAAACTGGCAGAACTTGTTGATTCTTCGGTTGCATTAGATCATAGAAATGGTTTTGATATGTTGTCGTTTACAGAAAGTGGGAAAAATCTTTATATAGAATATATCGTGTTTATAATGTTGGGAAAGAAAACATTGCATACGAAATAATTGAAGATATTAGTCAGTATAAAAGAGAGGATGTACTATATAAATATCATTTATAGATAATTAAATTATGGTCCATCAATTGATATACGTCTGCTTGAAAAAACGGAGAGTGACAGAGATATTTCATTTCCAAGACGTTTGATCGAGTTTGCAGAGGATCAGAAAGAAAATCCGGAAATATCGTTTGATAAGGAACAGGATAAGATGATATTGAACCAAATGCAGAACAAATTATCAAGAATCAAAAAGATGGACATCAGACATTCATCAGTGCAAAGGGCAGCTTACCTGTAATATCGGTCGGATCATTGATGAAATTCGAAAAGATGACGGAAAATAAAAAAGCACAGAACAAACATTCGATTTTGTTCTGTACTTTTTTTATATTGAATGATATACTAAACAGGTAACAATAATAAGAACAGATCGAAAACATTCATATTGCAAAAAATTGCAAGCATTACAGATAGATAACAGGATATGATCAGGAGAAATTTTTTATGGAGCATTTCAAATTAGTATCAAAATATCAGCCAACCGGTGACCAGCCACAGGCGATTGAGGCACTGGTGAAGGGCTTTCAGGAGGGCAACCAGTTCCAGACCCTGCTGGGAGTTACGGGTTCGGGAAAAACATTTACGATGGCAAATGTCATAGCTGCACTGAATAAGCCGACACTGATTATCTCGCATAATAAGACATTGGCGGCACAGTTGTATGGGGAGTTCAAAGAATTCTTTCCGGAAAACGCTGTGGAATATTTTGTTTCCTATTATGATTATTATCAACCGGAGGCATATGTGCCGTCCACGGATACTTATATCGCAAAAGATTCCTCGATCAACGAGGAAATCGATAAACTGCGTCTGTCGGCGACCGCCGCGTTGGTGGAGCGGAAAGATGTCATCGTGATAGCTAGCGTTTCCTGTATTTACGGTTTGGGAAGTCCGGAAGACTATATGGGAATGATGGTATCTCTGCGTCCGGGAATGGAAAAAGACAGGGATGATGTCATCCGGGCGTTGATAGATATACAGTATACAAGAAATGAGATGGACTTTGGAAGAGGAACCTTCCGGGTGCATGGAGATACGTTGGAGATTTTTCCGGCAAATAACAGTGATACGGCAGTGCGTGTGGAATTTTTTGGAGACGAGATAGACAGAATTACTGAGATCGATGTGCTGACCGGAGAGATCAAGAGCCGGCTGGAGCATATCTCCATCTTCCCGGCATCCCACTATGTTGTGCCGCAGGAAAAGATCAATCGTGCCTGTGTGGATATAGAAAAAGAATTAGAAGAGCGTGTAAAATATTTTAAAGGCGAGGACAAGCTGTTAGAGGCACAGCGGATCGCGGAGAGAACAAATTTCGATATAGAGATGTTAAAAGAGACCGGATTTTGCAGTGGAATCGAGAACTATTCCAGACATTTAGCGGGCAGTCCGGCAGGAGCAACACCACATACTTTAATGGACTATTTTACGGATGATTATCTGATCATAGTGGATGAGTCGCATATCACCATACCACAGGTGCGTGGTATGTATGCAGGAGACCAGGCAAGAAAATCAACACTGGTCGATTACGGATTCCGCCTGCCGTCGGCAAAAGATAACCGTCCGCTGAACTTTGAGGAATTTGAGAGTAAGATCGATCAGATGCTGTTTGTATCTGCAACGCCAAACGTATATGAAGATGAGCATGAGCTGCTGCGGACAGAGCAGATCATCCGTCCGACAGGACTGTTAGATCCGGAGGTAGATGTCCGTCCGGTAGAGGGACAGATAGACGATCTATTAGCAGAAGTAAAAAAAGAAATTTCCGGGCATCATAAGGTACTGGTTACGACATTGACAAAACGGATGGCAGAAGATCTGACCGATTATATGCGGGAAGTAGGCATCCGGGTAAAATATCTGCATTCGGATATCGATACGTTAGAGCGGGCGGAGATCATCCGTGACCTGCGTCTTGACGTCTTTGATGTGTTAGTGGGAATTAACCTTTTGCGAGAGGGACTGGATATTCCGGAAATTACATTGGTAGCAATTTTGGATGCGGATAAAGAGGGATTCCTGCGTTCCCATACATCACTTATACAGACGATCGGAAGAGCGGCAAGAAATCAGGATGGTCATGTCATCATGTATGCAGATACCATTACCGATTCTATGCGCATGGCGATCGATGAGACAAAACGCCGCCGCCAGATACAGGAAGCATACAACAAAGAACATGGAATCACGCCAAAGACGATAGAAAAATCCGTCCGCGACTTAATCAGTATTTCTAAGAAAGTTGCAAAAGAAGAGATAGAATTTAAGAAAGATCCGGAGTCCATGAGCCGCGAAGAGTTAGAAAAACTCATCAAAGATGTGAAAAAACAGATGGACCGCGCAGCCGCGGATCTGAATTTCGAGGCAGCGGCAGAACTGAGAGACAAAATGCTGGATTTACGACGTATGGTAGAAGAGATCAAGCAGGATTCCGGCAAGAAAGGGTAAGGAACATGAAAGAACGGAAATATATAAAGATCAGAGGAGCAAATGAGCATAATCTGAAACATTTGGATATCGACATACCGAGAAATGAATTTGTAGTGCTGACCGGACTCAGCGGTTCGGGAAAATCCTCACTGGCATTTGATACGATCTATGCAGAAGGACAACGGCGTTATATGGAATCCCTGTCCTCCTATGCCAGACAGTTTTTAGGACAGATGGAAAAACCAAATGTAGAAAAAATAGAGGGACTTTCTCCGGCAATTTCCATAGATCAGAAATCCACAAACCGGAATCCGCGTTCTACGGTCGGAACGGTTACGGAAATCTACGATTATATGCGTCTGCTCTATGCAAGGATTGGAATCCCGCATTGCCCGGTCTGCGGAAAAGAAATCAAAAAACAGACTGTAGACCAAATGGTAGACCAGATCATGTCGCTGCCGGAACGGACAAAAATACAGCTTTTAGCACCGGTAGTCCGCGGTCGTAAGGGAATGCACCAGAAATTATTTGAAAAAGCAAAGCGAAGCGGATATGTCCGTGTACAGGTGGATGGGAATGTCTATGAACTAAGTGAAGAGATTCCATTGGATAAAAACATCAAGCATAATATAGAGATCATCGTAGACCGTCTGGTCGTCAAAGAAGGCATAGAAAAACGTCTGACGGATTCCATAGAAAATGTCATGGACTTAGCAGAGGGACTGATGATCGTAGATATTATCGGAGGAGAACCGATGCGTTTTTCCCAGAGTTTTTCCTGTCCCGACTGCGGTGTGAGCATTGATGAGATCGAACCGAGAAGTTTTTCCTTCAACAATCCGTTTGGAGCTTGCCCGGAATGTTTCGGACTTGGATACAAAATGGAGTTTGATGAGGATTTGATGATACCGGATAAGAGTCTGGCGATTTCCGAAGGAGCGATACAGGTCATGGGCTGGCAGTCCTGCACAGATCCGTCCAGCTATACCTATGCAATTTTACAGGCATTGTCCAAAGAATATCAGTTTGACTTAGATACGCCATATCAGGATCTGCCGGAGGACATCCGTGATATGCTCTTAAATGGAACAAATGGAAAATCCGTCAAAGTGTATTACAAGGGTCAAAGAGGAGAAGGAGTCTATGACGTTGCCTTTGAAGGATTGATCAAAAATGTGGAGCGGCGTTACCGTGAGACAGGTTCGGAAACCAGCAAACAGGAATACGAGTCCTTTATGCGAATTACACCGTGTAAGGTATGTAAAGGTCAAAGACTGAAAAAAGAATCTTTAGCAGTGACCGTCTGTGATAAAAATATCTATGAGATTACAACGATGTCCATTAAGAACTTGTCGGGATTCCTGGAGCATATGGAGTTGACAAAACAGCAGATGCTGATCGGTGAACAGATTTTAAAAGAAATCCGTGCCAGAGTGGGATTTCTTATGGATGTTGGACTGGACTATCTGACACTTGCCCGTGCAACCGGAAGTCTGTCCGGTGGCGAAGCACAGCGTATCCGACTGGCAACACAGATCGGCTCCGGGCTGGTAGGCGTTGCTTATATCTTGGATGAGCCGAGTATCGGACTGCACCAGAGAGATAATGACAAACTTTTAAATACCTTAAAAAATCTCAAAGATTTAGGCAACACCCTTATCGTAGTAGAACACGATGAAGACACCATGCTTGCAGCAGATTATGTTGTGGATATCGGACCGGGAGCGGGTGAGCACGGTGGAGAAGTGGTTGCCGCCGGCACGGCAGAAGAGATCATGCAGAATGAAAAATCCATTACAGGAGCCTATCTGAGTGGCAGAATACAGATACCGGTGCCAGAGGAACGCAGAAAACCAACCGGATATCTGACGATCAAAGGGGCAAAAGAAAATAACCTGAAAAACATAGATGTCGATGTGCCACTCGGTGTGATGACCTGTGTGACCGGAGTATCGGGTTCCGGAAAAAGTTCACTGACCAATGAAATTTTGTATAAGACATTAGCCAAAAAACTGAACCGTGCCAGAACGATACCGGGAGCACATAACAAGATCGAAGGGCTTGAGCAGTTAGATAAGGTGATCGACATTGACCAGTCTCCGATCGGAAGGACACCACGCTCTAATCCGGCGACTTATACGGGAGTCTTTGACATGATCCGTGACCTCTTTGCTGCAACACCGGATGCAAAGGCAAGAGGTTATAAAAAAGGACGTTTCAGCTTTAATGTAAAGGGCGGAAGATGTGAGGCATGTTCCGGAGACGGAATCTTAAAGATCGAGATGCACTTTTTGCCGGATGTATACGTTCCGTGTGAGGTCTGCGGCGGCAAGCGTTACAATCGTGAGACCTTAGAAGTAAGATATAAAGGAAAGAGCATCTATGATGTACTGGATATGACAGTGGAGGAGGCACTGACCTTCTTTGAAAACGTACCGTCCATCCACAGAAAAATCCAGACCCTTTATGATGTAGGACTTTCCTATATCCGATTAGGACAGCCATCCACCACATTATCCGGCGGTGAAGCACAGCGTATCAAACTGGCTACAGAGTTGAGTAAACGGAGCACGGGAAAGACAATTTATATCTTAGATGAGCCGACTACCGGACTGCATTTTGCGGATGTGCATAAATTAATAGAAATCCTGCGGCGGCTTTCGGACGGAGGCAATACGGTAGTTGTCATCGAACATAATCTGGATGTGATCAAGACAGCGGATTATATCATCGATATGGGACCGGAAGGCGGCGATGGCGGTGGAACGGTCATTGCAAAAGGAACGCCGGAAGAAGTGGCAAAAGTCAAAGGTTCCTATACCGGACAATATTTAAAGAAATACCTGAAGAAAAAATAAGAAATCTAAAATAAGAAAGCCTAGAAAGAAATCGTGCGACCCGGACTAGCTCACAATCAGGGTGATCTATCCCAAACTGCACGATTCTTTTATTAAGGTATCAGCCAAACAAGCCGTTAAACCAACAAGTCATTAGACAAATAAAAAAGCTTCCAAGTGATTGGAAGCTCAAACTTTCGGGGAGTACTGCCCGAGTTCTAGGAACCCGAGCAGTATGAGTTATGAAAAATTATATTAGCCTTAGCTAGTACGTTATTATAGTACTTTGAATATGTGAATAAAGTATGAATATAAAGTTAATAAAATATGAATCTTTTAAAATGTTTTAAAAAAGTCTTAAATCAGAGAAAAAACAAAAAAAAACCTTTAAAAACATCACGTCATTGTATATAATAAGTATGAATATGGAAAAATGTGTATCATAGGCGTTTCTATAGATGAACAGAATCGATAAATCCAATTTATAAATGATAATATATAGGTAGGACAGGAAGAAAGGAGAAACATCAGAATGGTTTCAACAGATATCGGAATTGATTTAGGTACAGCAAGTATTTTAGTATATATTAAAGGAAAGGGTGTCGTGCTAAAAGAGCCTTCCGTTGTGGCATTTGACCGCGATACCAACAAGATCAAAGCAATTGGTGAAGAAGCAAGATTGATGCTTGGTAGAACACCGGGCAACATCGTGGCAGTACGTCCGTTACGTCAGGGAGTTATTTCCGATTATACCGTTACGGAGAAAATGATCAAATATTTTATCCAGAAGGCCATGGGTAAGAAGAGTTTTCGTAAACCACGCATCTCCGTTTGTGTACCAAGTGGTGTAACAGAGGTAGAGAAGAAAGCAGTAGAAGATGCAACTTATCAGGCAGGAGCAAGAGAAGTTTCTATTATAGAGGAGCCGATCGCAGCAGCCATCGGAGCAGGAATTGACATTGCAAGACCTTGCGGAAATATGATCGTAGATATCGGAGGAGGAACTTCTGATATTGCAGTCATCTCTTTAGGCGGATCTGTAGTAAGCACATCCATTAAGATCGCCGGAGATGATTTTGACGAAGCGATCGTCCGTTATATGAGAAAAAAACACAATCTTCTGATCGGTGAAAGAACCGCAGAGGACATTAAGATCAAGATTGGAACCTGTTTCCCGTTAGCACAGCCGGAGACAATGGATGTACGCGGAAGAAACCTTGTAACAGGTCTTCCAAAGACGGTACAGGTAAGTTCTGAGGAGACAGAAGAAGCACTCCGTGAAGCAACACTTCAGATTGTAGAAGCAGTTCACAGTGTATTGGAAAAGACTCCACCGGAGTTAGCAGCAGACGTAGCAGACAGAGGAATCGTCCTTACAGGCGGTGGTGCTCTGTTAAGAGGTTTAGAGGAACTGATCGAAGACCGTACAGGCATTAACACAATGACTGCAGAAGAGCCGATGACCTGTGTGGCAATCGGAACAGGAAAATATGTAGAATTTTTAGCAGGAAATCACGACGACAAACAGATGTAAGCGTGAGACCTGTCACGGATGGCTGGATAACACAGGAAGTGTATAAGTAATGGCATCGTAGAAAGCGGTGTCATTGCCCCTTATTCAGAAAGGAGAATTTATACATGGTAAAAGGACTCTACACAGCCTATACGGGAATGTTGAACGAGCAGAACCGTATGGACATCATGACAAACAATCTGGCAAATGCAGATACGAACGGCTATAAAAAAGAAGGCAGTACGGCACAGACATTTGCAGATACTTATGCAATAAAAATCAAAGACACCTCAGCATACAACATCCCACGGAGGATCGGTGACATCAGTCTGGGGGTACATATCGGAGAAACCTATACAAATTATGATCAGGGTTCTTTTGAAGTGACGGACAATCCGGCAGATTTAGCACTGGCAGGCGATGGATTTTTTGCAATATCTTATACGAACAAACAGGGTGAGACTTCTGTAAAATATACAAGAGACGGGGCCTTTACCGTAAATAAGGACGGTTATCTGGTAACCAAGGACGGAGACTATGTGCTGAACCAGAATGCGGCAATGAATTCCAATCCGGGAGCAGCAGGCTATATCCGTATCGATCCGAACCAGAAGTTTACGATCGACGAGCAGGGAAATATCTGGCAGAACCGTGCGGTGGTCGGAAGAGTCGGAGTAGTAGATTTTGCGAACTATAATTATTTAGAGAAGTTTGGAGAAAATCTCTATCAGACGGTAGACGGAGCACAGATCGTTGCAGCAGGCGCACAGGTAGAACAGGGAGTGATTGAGGCTTCCAATGTGCAGGTTGTTTCGGAAATGGTCGATATGATCACGATCACAAGAGCGTATGAAGCAAATCAGAAGATCATTCAGACGATTGATACGATGTTAGACAAAGCAGTAAATCAGGTAGGCAAGCTATAAGAGAGGTGTTTGAATTATGATGAGAGCTTTATGGAGTGCGGCATCTGGAATGATCGCACAGCAGACGAATGTAGATACAATATCCAATAATATTGCAAATGTAAATACAACAGGCTATAAGACAGAGAAGACAGAATTCAAATCCCTGCTGTACCAAAATTTACAGGCAAGAACAACGACAGCAAACGGTGCGAACAAACCGATACCGGCACAGGTAGGCTTAGGTACGCGTGTTGCATCCAATACTTCCATGTTTACACAGGGAGCAATGTTAGCAAGTGAAAGTGATACGGCATTTGCGATCGACGGCGAAGGATTCTTTGCTGTTCGTGGAGCAGATGGTAATACATACTATACCAGAAACGGTAATTTTACCTGGAGCATAGGAAATGATGGAGTTATCCTGACGAACTCTGACGGATATCCGGTTTTAGATTCCAGAGGAAATATGATCCGTAAACCGGATGGCGTGGCAGCGGAAAAAGTTTCCGTAACCTCACAGGGACAGTTCTATTACAGAGATGCACAGGGAAATCCGGTGGATATGAACCAGAGTATCGGATTGTTCCAGTTCAACAATCCGGCAGGGCTTGAAAAAATGCAGGATTCCTTATTGAGAGTCACAGACGCTTCCGGAAATCCAATGAATGAAGCCACGGCAGCCGGACTGGACAGATCAAATGTACGTCAGGGCTACTTAGAGGGTTCCAATGTTCAGGTTGCAGATGAAATGGTAAACCTGATCATTGCACAGAGAGCTTATGAGCTGAATTCTAAGGCAATACAGGCATCTGATGATATGCTGTCACAGGCAAATCAGTTGAGAAGATAATAAGGAGGAAGCGGTATGAGTGGAATTAGCATCAATCCTTATAGCAATCTGTATGAACAGACAGCAACATCGGCTCAGAATGCTTCGGCAAGCCGTTTGAATGATACCATTTCCGGAGATCTTTCCAGTGCTTCCGATGAAGAACTGATGGATGTCTGCAAAGATTTTGAAGCATATTTTGTAGAGCAGGTTATGAAGGAAATGAAAAAAATGATTCCTGAGGATGACAACAAAGACCAGTCAATGGGACAATTAAAAGACTACTTTGAAGACCAGATGATGCAGGAGTATGCAGATAAGATCGTAGATCAGGGAGATTTTGGAATTGCACAGACGCTGTATGAACAGATGAAGCGCAATTATAACTTATAAGAATAGCAAAGACAAGAGTAAGGCTGTCCTAGGACAGCCTTGTTTATTGTTTGAAAACGATATTCAATATATACGATAGTAACAACTGTACGGAGGAAAATGCAGACCATGGAAGAACTGACAGGTTATGTAGAACACATCGTGTTCAGAAATGCAGAAAATGGATATACGGTTATGAACTTTGCAGGCGAAGAAGATGAAATGACCTGTGTGGGTACATTTTCCGTAATCAGTGAGGGAATGTACCTGAAATTGCGGGGAGAGTATGTGGATCATCCGACCTATGGAGTGCAGATGAAGGTGGAATCCTTTGAGGAACAGGCACCCGAAGACATACAATCCATAGAGCGTTATCTTGGCTCCGGGGCAATTAAAGGGATAGGGGCAGCGTTAGCAGCCAGAATCGTACGAAGATTTAAAGAGGATACCTTTCGGATCATCGAGGAAGAACCGGAACGTTTAGCAGAGATCAAGGGGATCAGCGAGAGAAAAGCGATGGAGATCTCAAGTCAGGTGGAAGAAAAAAGAGAACTCCGTCAGGCAATGATCTTTTTGCAAAAATACGGAATATCCATCAATCTTGCAGTAAAGATTTATCACAAATATGGAACGGAAATATATTCTATATTACAGGAAAATCCATATCGGCTTGCAGATGATATTCAGGGAGTGGGATTTAAAATTGCAGATGAGATTGCGGCGAGAGTAGGAATTCGGACGGACTCGGATTTCAGAATCCGAAGCGGCATCCAGTATGCACTGCTACAGGCAGCCGGAGAAGGTCATACCTATCTGCCAAAGGAAGAACTGACAAAACGGACAGCGAGACTGTTAGAAATAGAGCCGGAATATATAGAAAAACACTATATGGATTTGGCAATGGAGCGGAAAATCATCCTAAAAGAAACGAATGGAAACGTAAAAGTATTTGCATCATCCTATTATCTGATGGAAGCAAATACAGCAGCAATGTTAGCAGAACTGGACATTCGTTATGATGTTCCGGTACGGGAGATGGAGGACCGGATTCGGCGGATCGAGGACAGCAGCGGTATGGAACTGGATGAGCTGCAAAAACAGGCAGTGCAGGAGGCAGTGCAAAATGGACTGTTTGTATTGACCGGTGGACCCGGAACCGGAAAGACCACTACGATCAATACAATCATCCGATACTTTGAACTGGAAGGAATGGATATCTATTTAGCGGCACCGACAGGCAGGGCAGCAAAACGGATGAGTGAGACCAGCGGATATGAAGCAAAGACGATCCACAGAATGTTAGAATTAAACGGCGGAGTAGAAGAAACGGCAGGCTTTGAGCGAAACGAATCCAACCCGTTAGGGGCTGACGTAGTGATCGTGGATGAGATGTCCATGGTGGATATCAGTCTGATGCACTCTTTATTAAAGGCGATCGTTCCGGGGACAAGGCTGATCTTAGTCGGAGATGCCAATCAGCTTCCGAGTGTCGGACCGGGCAGCGTACTCCGTGACATCATAGAGAGCGGAAAATATCAGGTCGTGCGTCTGAATAAAATTTTCCGTCAGGCAAGCCAGAGCGACATCGTAGTAAACGCACATAAGATCAACGAAGGAAAAGAAGTCATACTGGATAATAAAAGCAGAGATTTCTTTTTCCTGAAACGATATGATGCAGATGTTATCATCAGCGTAGTGATACAACTGATCAAACAAAAACTGCCCAAATATGTAGATGCAAAACCATTCGATATCCAGGTGCTGACACCAATGCGGAAAGGATTGCTGGGCGTAGAACGCTTAAACCGCATTTTGCAGCAATACCTGAATCCAAAGGATGCGAAAAAAGCAGAGCATGAGGTGGGAGACAGGATCTTCCGCGAAGGCGATAAAGTCATGCAGATTAAAAATAACTATCAGTTGGAGTGGGAAGTAAGAAGTAAGTATGGTCTGGCAATAGACAAAGGTCTGGGTGTGTTTAACGGAGACATGGGAATCGTGCGTCAGATCAATGATTTTGCACAGACGGTGACCGTGGAATTTGAAGAAGGGAAAATGGTGGAATATGCATATAAGGGACTGGATGAGCTGGAACTTGCCTATGCCATCACGATCCATAAATCGCAGGGAAGCGAATATCCGGCTGTTGTCATACCGCTTTTGCACGGACCGAAAATGCTGATGAACAGAAATCTGCTTTATACCGCGGTCACAAGAGCGAGAAAGTGCGTGACCTTAGTGGGCGATGAGACGGTTTTTGAACAGATGGAGCACAATGTAACCGAGCAGGTGCGCTACAGCGGGCTGATTGACAGAATCTGGGAGCAGGGTGCATAGCAAGAGAGTCTTGATAAATCCGTGAAAAAATGGTATAATACACTCGTTTAGTGCTTTGACGCGTTGACGTGAAAAAAATACATTGGAGGAAACGAACATGAAAAAGGTGATTGCATTGTTACTTGCAATGTCCATGACCGTCGCAGCATTCACAGGCTGTACAGCAGGACAGAAAGCAAGTGAAGAAAAGAAAACAGAAACAGCAGATAAGACATCGGATAAAAAAGAGGATGGGGACAAAGTATACCACATCGGTATTATCCAGTTAGTTGAGCATCAGGCTTTAGACGCTGCAACGGAAGGTTTCCAGAAAGCGTTAAAAGAAAAACTTGGTGATAAGGTAGAGTTTGACGTACAGAATGCACAGGGCGAAGAGACCAACTGTGCAACCATTGCCACAAAATTTGTAAACAGCAATGTGGATCTGATCATGGCAAACGCAACACAGGCAGTTATTTCATCTGCAACCGCAACATCCGATATTCCGATTGTCGGAACTTCCGTAACAGATTATGTGACCACAGGAACTGTAAAGAGTAATGATGCTCCTGGCGGAAACGTAACGGGAACATCCGACCTTGCACCGATTGACCAGCAGGTGGAACTACTTCAGAAACTGCTTCCGGATGCAAAGAATGTAGGAATTCTTTATTGTTCCGCAGAGGCAAACTCTGTATATCAGGCAGAGCAGGCACAGAAGTACTTAGAAAAAGCAGGAATTAATGTCAAGACATATACAGCAGCGGATTCTAATGACATTCAGCAGGTTGTTACAAAAGCGGCAGATGAAAATGATGCAATATACATCCCGACAGATAATACCATCGCATCTAACATGGAAATTGTAAAGAATGTTACCGTTCCGGCAAAAGTTCCGGTAATTGCAGGCGAAGAAAACATGTGTTCTGCTGGCGGACTTGCAACGTTAAGTATCTCTTATGAGAGCATCGGATACAATGCAGGTTTAATGGCATATGACATTTTAGTAAACGGTAAAAACCCTGCGGATATGCCGATCCAGTATGCAGACGATGTAACATTAAAATACAATGCAGATATCGCTTCCGAGCTTGGTATCGAGATTCCGGACGATATGGTAGCAATTGAAAAAGAGGATAAATAATTTATGGTAGCATCATTGATGAGCGCCCTGCCGGGATCTGTAGCCCAGGGATTGATCTGGGGAATTCTGGCAATTGGCGTATATATCACTTATAAAGTTTTAGATTTTGCAGATTTAACCGTAGACGGCAGCCTGGCAACAGGCGGTGCCGTTGCGGTTATGTGTATGTTGAATGGAGCAAATACCTATGTGGCATTGATTCTTGCGTTTCTTGCAGGTATGTTAGCCGGACTTGTGACGGGACTGTTTCATACGGCACTGGGAATCCCACCGATCTTAGCGGGAATCCTGACACAGCTTGGACTCTACTCCATCAATATGAGGATTATGGGAAAGGCAAATCAGGCGATCAGCGTTATGCAGTATGATGTGCTTGTCAGCCTGCGTTATATCCCACATGCCTGTCTGCTTACCACAGGATTCTGTATCGTGATCATTGCATTGCTTTACTGGTTCTTCGGAACAGAGATCGGAGCAAGTGTGCGTGCGACCGGATGTAATCCAAACATGGCAAGAGCACAGGGAATCAATACAAATGCAACAAAAGTGTTAGGACTGGTAATCTCAAACGGATTAGTAGGTCTTGCGGGAGCATTATATGCACAGTACCAGGGTTCCGCTGATATCAACATGGGACGCGGAGCGATCGTAATCGGTCTTGCAGCCGTTATCATCGGAGAAGTTGTTTTTGGAAAAATCTTTCACAACTTTGCGCTTCATATGGTGGCCGTAGTGATCGGTGCGATTATCTATTTCGTAGTAATTGCGATCGTGCTTCAGTTGGGACTTGAGACAACCGACTTAAAACTGTTCTCATCTCTGATCGTAGCATTGTTCCTTGCACTTCCTTATTTGAAGAGTAAATATTTTACTCCGGCAGACAAGAAGGGAGGAAATGGCAATGCTTAAGATACAGGATGTACATAAAACCTTTAATCCGGGAACGATCAATGAGAAAAAAGCGTTGAACGGAGTGAATCTGGTTTTAAATGAAGGCGATTTTGTGACGGTCATCGGAGGAAACGGTGCAGGAAAATCCACTGTTTTAAACATGATCGCAGGTGTTTATCCGGTAGACAGCGGAAGCATCATGATCGATGATATCGATGTAACAAAACTTCCGGAGCACAAACGTGCAAAATATTTAGGCCGCGTATTCCAGGACCCGATGAATGGAACGGCAGCCGATATGAATATTGAGGAAAATCTTGCACTTGCGGCACGCCGTGGAAAACAACGTTTTCTTGGCTGGGGAATTACCGCAAAAGAGAGAGAGGAATATAAAGAACGTCTTGGCTCTTTAGGACTTGGCTTAGAAGATCGTATGACATCGAAAGTAGGACTTTTGTCCGGCGGACAGCGTCAGGCGGTTACACTTTTGATGGCATCCCTCAGAAAACCGAAGCTGCTGCTTTTAGATGAGCATACAGCAGCCCTTGACCCGAAGACGGCAAAAAAAGTATTAGAACTGACAGAGGAGATTGTAGCAAAAGACAATCTGACCACTTTAATGATCACGCATAACATGAAAGACGCGATCCGACTGGGCAACCGTCTGATCATGATGCATGAAGGAAAAGTCATTTACGACATCAGCGGAGAGGAAAAGAAAAACCTCAAAGTAGCCGACTTGCTTGCAAAATTTGAAGAAGTAAGCGGAGATGAACTTGCAAATGACAGAATGATATTATCTTAATCTTAAATAAAATTCTGGATATCCTATATCCCCGGCGCTGTATTCTGTGCGACGGGGTTCTGGATACACCGGATTCCGGTGTATGTACCCAATGCAGACCAAAACTGAATTATGTAAAGGAACCTTCCTGTAAGAAATGCGGAAAGCCGATCGGTGATGAACGTGGCGAGTACTGCTATGACTGCAGGGAAGGCAGACATTCCTATGCCCAGGGGAAAAGTGTATGGGTCTATCAGGGGGAAATGAAACAGTCGATCTATCGTTTTAAGGACGGAGGACGCAGAGAGTATGCTGAGTTTTATGCAAAAGAAAGTGCAAGACTCTATGGAGACTGGATCAAAAGAAAGGATATCCAGGCGATCATACCGATACCAATCCACAGACACAAACGCTATAAACGCGGTTACAATCAGGCGGAAATATATGCGAAAGAGTTAGGAAAACAGTGCGGGCTTCCGGTAGACAGTAAAACCTTAATTCGCGTTGTGGATACACTGCCGCAAAAGACTTTAAGTGACCGGGAAAGGAAAAACAACTTAAAAAAGGCTTTAAAAATAGGTGTAGATGGTGTACAATGGAAAAGAGTATTAGTGGTGGATGATATATACACAACCGGAAGTACGGTAGATGCGGCAGCGGCCGTTTTACGGGAAGCCGGTGTCGAAAAAATATATATTCTTTCAATTACCATTGGAAACGGATATCAGAAGGAGGAATTGGAATGGATGTAAGAAATTGCAGGGGCTGTGGAAGGTTGTTCAATTATCTGCAAGGGCCGCATCTTTGCCCGGCATGCATGCAAAAGTTAGAAGAGAAATTCTCACAGGTAAAAGATTATTTAGAGGATAATCCACATGCAACAATTCCGGAAATAGCCAAAGACAATGACGTGTCAACAAGACAGATTGAACAGTGGGTCCGTGAGGAACGTCTTTACTTTTCCGATGATTCACCATATGGGATCGGCTGTGAACGATGTGGTAAGATAATCAAGACAGGAAGATTTTGCGATTCATGTCGTAATGATATGGCAAACACATTCCAGAATGCATACCAGAAAAAGGAACCTCCGAAACCAAAGAGCAGCAGAGTGATCAGCGAAAGAGATAAGATGCGTTACCTCGACAGATAACATAGAGCAAGAGAGAACAGAAGAACTGCCAGAAGTTTTTGGCAGTTCTTTGCTTGTGCTAAAAAACTTTTCATTCATAAAGAGGTATGATATAATGAGCGTAAGCAATGAGCAGTGCCATCCAACAAAAATATAACAGACTTGTGCTTGCACAAAGTCAGTTGTATTTTTGTTGGATGATAGGGCGAATGCCCGTACATCGAAAAAATCTCTGATTTTTGAGATGCACTGCGGCGTGTATGAGCACACAGGCAAACAAAGATATTCAACATATCGGCAGGAAGAGTATGATACATGAAGACAGAGTACGTCAGATGATCAAGCTGGCGGTTTATGATGAAAATAAAAGCATGGGCGAGAAGAAGCCGGCGCAGTATTTCAGAAAAGATTATCTGGCATTGGAGATGATCAAAAGCTTCTTTTGCGGAACGATGGCATATGCCATTATCGTGATATTAGGGGCGGTCTATCTGTTGGGTAATGGAGCCGGAGATATCAGTACGGTCAATTTCATTCGTATTCTTATTCTGACGGTAGTCTTATATGCCGTTTTTCTCGGCATATATCTTGTTTTAACCTATTCCATTTACAGTGCAAGGTATGAAAAAGGACGGAAAGCGTCCAGAGAGTATTACCATACGTTAAAAAGAGTAAATGAGATGTACCGGCAGGAGGATACTGCCAAGACACCGGAGGAATGGCTATGACAAAATGGATTGAGCTTAGAGAAAAGATCCGGAAAATTTATGGAAAGCATAATCGTCTGATCCTTGCAGTCGTAAAGTTTATTCTGGCACTTTTTCTGTTTTTACTGATAAATCACTATGTGGGCTATATGGAAAAACTGCATCATGTCTATATTGCAGTGGCACTGGCACTGATCTGTGCAATGCTTCCGGTCAATATGACCGTGTTGCTTGCAGCGGTGTTTACGGTTGTGCATCTCTATGCACTTTCGATGGAAGTTGCAGTGACAGCACTTTTGATATTCCTGTTGATGTTTTTTCTGTATTTTCGGTTTTCACCGAAAAACGGATATGAAGTGGTGCTGATGCCGATCACGTTTGTCTGTCGGATTCCATATGCGGTACCGGTAGCGAATGGACTCATTGGGGAACCGTCTTCGATGATCTCTGTCATATTCGGAACCATTTTCTATTATTTTTTAAATGGAATACACAATAATGCATCACTCTTAAAAGGCGTGCAGGGTGGTGAGAGTGCAGATAATAAATTTGTGGTATCTCTCAATCAGGTATTGGCAAATAAAGAGATGTATCTGGTCATTCTCGCATTCTGCCTTGCAGTCATCGTGGTTTACAATATCAGACGAAGAGCCGTGGAATATGCCTGGAGTATAGCGATCGGAGCAGGAATTTTAACGGAATTCATTGTGCTCTGTGTCGGCTATCTGGTGCTTGGGATTTCAGGAAGGATCCTGTGGCTGGTGTTCGGTTCGATCTTATCGACCGGGATTGGATTTTTAATTGAATTTTTATGTTTTAATCTGGATTACAGCCGGACGGAAAAAGTACAGTTTGAAGATGATGAATACTACTATTATGTCAAAGCGGTTCCGAAAGTAAATCTTTCTTCGAAAGAGAAGCAGATCAAAAAGATTTCGGGTAAGAAAAATGCAAAACGCAGCGGGGAACGGATTACGAAAAAGCAGCTCGCCAAAGAGCTGGATATTCAGGAAGATATGTTAGATTAAGGATAGATTAAGAATAGTCTAAGAAAGAGGACACAAATCATTCATAAATTTTCCATAGTATAGAAAACAATGTTTAGAAAGGAAGTGAGCTGGGTGCAGAACCTGATAGCAGTGTTTGCTGCATTTTGGGACAAATATATGTTTTGGATCAATCGTCCGGATGTGACAGTTACAGATATTGTAGAGATCCTCATTATCGCATTTTTACTGTATCATATCCTGGTATGGTTTAAGACAACCAGAGCATGGACACTGTTCAAGGGAATCCTTGTGATTCTGGTCTTTATTTTGTTGGCAGCAATTTTCCAGATGAATACGATACTCTGGATTGCGGATAAGACGATCAATGTGGGAATTATCGCAATCTTAGTTATTTTTCAGCCGGAAATGCGAAAAGCACTTGAACAGTTAGGAAGAAAGCGTTTTATTTCGACATTGTTTTCTTTTGACAATGGAAAAAATACAGTGGAGCGTTATAGCGAGCGTACCGTAAACGAGATGGTAAAAGCATGTTATGAGATGGGTAAGGTAAAGACAGGAGCCCTGATCGTTATCGAGAACGATGTCCAGCTTGGCGAATATGAGCGAACCGGAATTGAGTTAGATTCCATTCTTTCAAGCCAGCTTTTGATCAATATTTTTGAAAAAAACACACCATTGCACGATGGTGCGATTATTGTACGGGGAAATCGTGTGGTAGCAGCAACCTGTTATCTGCCGCTTTCCGATAACCTTGCACTGAGCAAAGATTTAGGAACAAGACATCGTGCAGCAGTGGGAATCAGTGAAGTCAGTGATTCTATGACGATCGTAGTATCGGAAGAGACCGGTAAAGTGTCCCTGGCAGTAGAAGGAGAACTCTATCGAAACATAGATGAGGAATTTTTGAAGAAAAAACTTTCCGAAGGACATCTGAAAGATGTGGAAAACGGAAAGCTCATAGATTGGAAGAGGAGGTTGCAGAATGTTAAAAAAGCTAAAGAACCTTCTGACAAATAATATCGGTTTGAAATTTTTATCCGTTTTATTTGCGATGATCTTATGGCTGGTAGTGGTCAATATTGATGATCCGGATAAGACATCGACTTTTACTACCAATATTACGATCGCGAACGAAAATGCGATCGCAGATATGGGAAAAAGCTATTCCATTATCAATGACAGTGGAACCGTAACTTTCCGGGTAACGGCAAAACGTTCAATTATCGAGCGTCTGACGAATTCCGATTTTAAGGCAACGGCAGATATGGAAAATATCGAACTGCATGATGACGGAACTGCCATTGTACCGATCGATATCAGTGCAGTACGCTATAGCAGCCAGTTAGATATCGACAGAAAGAAGAAAAATTTAGAACTTGCAGTAGAGGATTTACAGAGTAACCAGTTCAAAATCACAGCAGAGACAACCGGAACCCCGGCAGAGGGAAGTGCGGTAGGCGAACTGAAGGTTTCTCCGGATGTGCTTACAATCTCCGGTCCGGCGTCTGTCGTGTCACAGATCAGTAAGGTACAGGCAGTGATCGATGTCAGCGAGAAGTTTTCGGATGTCGAGGACAATGTAGTGCCGGTATTATATGATGCATCGGGCAATACGCTTGATACTTCTAAGTTAACCTTTAGTCAGGATACGGTGCAGATTTCGGCACAGATTTTGAGTGTCAAAGAGATCCCGATCAACTGCGAGACCGGTGGAGAATTAGAGAGCGGATACCAGCAGATCAGTGTGGACTGTGAGCCGAAAAAGATCAAGGTCATGGGAACTGCAGAAAAATTAAATAAGATCACCATGATCACAATCCCGGGTGAAGCACTGGATATTTCGGGTGCAAAAGAAACACTGACAAAGGATATTGATATCAGTACCTATCTGCCGGATGGTGTCACATTAGTAGACAGTTCCCAGGCAAAAGTAAAGGTAACGATCGCGATTGAGCAGACCGAGACAAAGAACTTTAATGTCCCTGTGAAAAATATAAAAATCTTTAATTTATCGGATGACTGTAGCATAGAATATCAGGGTGACAAAATACCGGTTACTTTAAAAGGTTATACGTCAGATTTAGAATCACTTTCGGCAGAAGATGTCATGTTATCCGTTGATGCATCAGGTGTACAGCCGGGAACGAATACACTTCCGCTGACACTGAACCTTGGAAGCGGCTATACATTAGTTGAGGATTCTGTGGTGACCATCAATGTGGTAGATCAGAGCGAAAAGCAGCAGGATACCAATACGGACAGTGAGAGTAAGAAAGATAATAATAAAGAATACAGCAAGAAGAAAGAACAGAGTCAAGAATAGAAGAATACGGATATCAGGAGGAGTCTTATCATGGCTAGAATGTTTGGAACAGATGGTGTAAGAGGCGTTGCGGGTTCAGAACTCACAATCGAACTTGCCATGAAGTTAGGGCAGGCAGGTGCTTATGTCCTGACAAAAGAAAAAAGCCATCAGCCAACAATTATTGTGGGATGTGACACCAGAATTTCCGGCGGAATGTTAGCAAATGCCTTAATGGCAGGTATCTGCTCGGTAGGAGCAAATGCTGTTTATGCAGGAGTGCTGCCGACCCCGGCAGTTGCATATCTGACCAGAAAACATAAGGTGGACGCAGGAGTAGTGATCTCTGCTTCCCACAACCCGATGGAGTTTAACGGGATTAAATTTTTTAACGGGGAGGGATATAAGCTATCGGATGCATTAGAAGATGAGATCGAAGAGCTGATCAAAAACGAAATGAAGGACGTTACCATGCCGATCGGTTCCGGTGTCGGACGTGTGGAGTATCGTTTTGACATGCGAGAAGAATATGTGGATTTTATTGAAAAATGTGTGCCGGTAGATTTAAAGGACATGAAGATCGTAGTGGATTGTGCCGAGGGTGCTTCCCATTATACTTCGGTCAAAGTGCTGCGGGACTTAGGGGCCGATGTAGTAGCAATCCATACCAGTCCGGATGGAACGAATATCAATGCTAACTGCGGTTCGACACATATGGAAGAGCTGCGGGCAAGAGTCGTTTATGAAAAAGCAGATGTCGGACTGGCGTTTGACGGAGATGCAGACCGAATGCTTGCAGTCGATGAATGTGGCGAGGTTGTGGATGGAGACCAGTTGATGTCTATCTGTGGCAATTACATGAAGCAGAAGGGAACTTTAAAGAAAAATACGATCGTAGCAACCGTGATGAGCAACCTTGGAATGTTCTTAATGGGCGAGCGGGAAGGCATTCATATCGAAAAGACGAAGGTGGGTGACCGTTATGTGCTTGAGAATATGTTAGAAAACGGATATAATATCGGTGGAGAACAATCAGGACATATTATTTTCTTAGATGAAAACACCACAGGCGACGGACTGCTCAGTGCATTACACCTGTTACAGGTCATGACAGAGACGAAGAAAAAACTCTCAGAGTTAGCTTCGATCATGGAGGTACTTCCACAGGCATTGGTCAATGCAAAGGTGCCAAACCATAAGAAGGAACACTTTGAAGAGTATGCTGAGATTGCCGAGGCTATTGCCGAAGTGGAAGCAAAGTTTGCAGGAGAAGGCAGAGTGCTGATCCGTCCTTCCGGAACAGAGCCTTTAGTAAGGGTTATGATAGAGGGAAAAGACCAGCAGCTGATAGAGAGTGAGGCACAGAAGTTAGCGGAACTGATCAGCAGTATCATGCTGTAAAATATGGGACTATGATGTATAATGTATAGAAAAGAGAGGGGAATACTTTATGGTATCACAAAAAGTAGCAATTAAGAATCCGACAGGATTACATTTAAGACCGGCAGGAGAGTTGTGTAAAGCGGCAATGCAGTATAAATCACTGATTACATTTAAATATGGTGATAACACGGCAAATGCAAAGAGCGTATTAAGCGTTTTAGGTGCCTGCATTAAATCGGGAGACGAGATTGAGTTTGTATGCACGGGCGAGGACGAAGAAGACGCCTTAAAAGGTGTAGTTGCAGCAGTAGAAAACGGACTTGGCGAGTAAAAAACCAATCAGAATATAAAATATAAGAAAAACGTTAGAGAAAGAAAAGAGGTAAAAAATGAAAGTTGTATTGTTAGCGGGAGGATTTGGAACCAGGATCAGCGAGGAAAGTCATTTAAGACCGAAGCCAATGGTAGAGATTGGAGGAAAACCAATCCTTTGGCACATTATGAAATACTATTCTCATTTTGGTCATAATGAATTTATCATCTGCTGTGGTTACAAACAGCATGTCATCAAAGAGTGGTTTGCAAATTATTATTTGCATAACAGCGATATCACGTTTGATTTTACACAGGACAACAAAATGATCGTTCATAACAACGTGGCAGAGCCTTGGAAAGTCACATTGATCGACACAGGACTCAACACAATGACCGGAGGAAGGATCAAACGTATTAAAGATTATGTCAATAATGAGCCATTTATGCTTACTTATGGTGATGGTGTATCAAATGTTGATCTTGATAAACTGGTAGAGTTCCATAAGAGTCACGGTAAGATTGCAACAATGACAGCCGTAAACGTAGGACAGCAGTTCGGCGTACTTGAAATTGATGAGGACGGAACGATTAATAAGTTCCGCGAAAAATCTGATTCCGACGGTGGCGTGATCAATGCAGGATTTATGGTGTTAAACCCGGAAATCTTTGATTACATTGAAGGTGATTCCACAGTGTTTGAAAAACAGCCGTTAGAGACTGTGGCAGCAGAAGGACAGTTGAAAGCATATATGCATCACGGATTCTGGAAGTGCATGGATACACAGCGTGACAGAGAAAAATTAGAAGAAATGATCGCATCCGGGGAAGCACCTTGGATGGTATGGTAGGAGAAAACAATGGATTTACAGTTTTATAAAGATAAAAAAGTCTTAGTGACAGGACATACCGGATTCAAGGGTTCCTGGCTCTGCCGCATTTTAGTGAATGCAGGGGCAGAAGTGACAGGATATTCTTTAGAGCCGCCGACAGAGCCGAATCTGTTCTCTATGTGTGGTGTGGAAGATCAGATGAATTCCATTATCGGAGACATCCGCGACAGGGAGCATTTAAGCAAAGTATTTGAAGAAGTACAGCCGGAAATCGTACTGCATCTTGCAGCACAGCCGATTGTCCGTGATTCTTATAAAGATCCGGTTTATACATACGAGACAAACGTGATGGGAACCGTTAATATCTGTGAATGTGTGAGACAGAACCCTTGTGTGAAGAGCTTTTTGAATGTTACGACAGACAAGGTATATAAAAATAATGAGTGGGAATGGGGCTATCGTGAGAACGAGCCGTTAGACGGTTATGATCCATATTCGAACAGCAAGTCCTGTTCAGAGCTGGTAACACACAGCTATATCAATTCTTTTTATAATGAGATGGATGTGGCAGTGTCTACGGCAAGAGCCGGAAATGTGATCGGCGGCGGGGATTTTGCAAATGACAGGATCATTCCGGACTGTGTCAGAGCAGCCGAGAAAAAAGAGGACATCATTGTGCGTAACCCACATTCCACAAGACCATATCAGCATGTGTTAGAACCTCTTGCAATGTATCTGACGATAGCGAAAGAGCAGTATGAGGATAAAAAATACGCAGGCTTCTATAACGTGGGACCGGATGACTGTGACTGCGTTACAACAGGAGAACTGGTAGACATCTTCTGTGCAAAGTGGGGCGAAGGCATGAAGTGGGTCAACAAGTTCATGGGAGGTCCTCATGAGGCAAACTTTTTAAAATTGGACTGCTCAAAAGTAAAAACCGTATTTGGCTGGTCCCCAAGATGGCATGTGGAAGAAGCCATTGAAAAGACTGTAGAGTGGTCAAAGGTTTACTTTGCAAAGGGAGATATCCCAAAATGTATGGACGAACAGATTAATGAGTTCTTTGGAGGAAAATAAGAATGTTTGAAAATAAGACAGAACAGCAGGCAAAAGAAGAAATTTTAAAAATGGTAGAGGAATACTGTAACACCTACCATAATCAGAAAAAAGCATTTCAGGAAGGCGACAGAATTCCTTATGCATCCCGTGTATATGACAGTGCAGAGATGGTAAATCTTGTAGACAGTTCTTTAGAGTTCTGGTTAACAGCAGGAAGATATACCGCACAGTTTGAAAAAGCATTTGCAGAATATTTAGGAGTAAGATACTGCTCTTTAGTAAACTCCGGTTCTTCTGCAAACTTGAATGCATTTATGGCACTGACATCCCCATTATTAGGCGAGCGTCAGGTAAAACCGGGCGATGAAATGATCACAGTAGCAGCAGGTTTCCCTACAACGGTAACACCGGCGATCCAGTACGGTGTTGTTCCGGTATTCGTAGACGTAACCATCCCACAGTACAACATCGATGTTACACAGTTAGAAGCTGCATTATCCGATAAGACAAAAGTAGTTATGGCAGCTCATACATTAGGAAATCCGTTTGATCTATCCGCAGTTAAGACATTTTGTGACAAGCACGATCTCTGGCTGATCGAGGACAACTGTGATGCACTTGGTTCTAAATATGTGATCGATGGAGAAGAGAAATTCACAGGAACCATTGGTGATATTGGAACTTCCAGTTTTTATCCGCCACATCATATGACCATGGGCGAAGGTGGAGCCGTTTATACCAATGATCCGTTATTAAATAAATGTATCCGTTCTATGAGAGACTGGGGACGTGACTGCGTATGTGCATCCGGACAGGACAACCTTTGCGGACATCGTTTTGACAAACAGTATGGCGAACTTCCGTTAGGATATGACCACAAATATGTATATTCACATTTTGGATATAACTTAAAGGCAACCGATATGCAGGCAGCAGTCGGATGTGCACAGATCGTAAAATTCCCGAAATTCGTAGAGAGAAGAAGAGAAAATTTTGACCGCTTAAAAGCAGGTCTTGCAGGAACAGAGGATAAGCTGATCCTTCCGGTACCATGTGAGAATTCCCGCCCAAGCTGGTTTGGATTCTTGATTACCTGTAAAGAGGGCGTAGACAGAAACAAAGTCGTACAGTATGTGGAAAATCATGGTGTACAGACCCGTATGCTCTTTGCCGGAAACCTGACAAAACATCCATGCTTTGACCAGATGAGAGCAACCGGAGAGGGTTACCGCATTGTCGGAGAACTGACAAACACAGACAGAATTATGAATGACACGTTCTGGGTAGGTGTATATCCGGGAATGACCGATGAAATGATCGATTATATGGCAAAGACCATTAAAGAGGCTGTAGATCAGCAGTAAGGAGATAGATTCATGGGAGAGATCAAGTTATTGGACTGTACGCTGCGTGACGGCGGTTATGTAAATGACTGGAATTTTGGACACAATAATCTTGTCAGTGTGTTTGAACGTATGGTAGATGCAAACATTGATATTATCGAAATCGGTTTTTTAGATGACAGAAGACCATTTGATATCAACCGCAGCATTATGCCAGATACGGACAGCGTAGAAAAGATTTACGGCGGACTGGACAGAAAACAGGCAATGGTAGTCGGAATGATCGACTATGGTACCTGTAAACTGGAAAATATAAAACCTTGCAGCGAGAGCTTTTTAGACGGTATCCGTGTCATCTTTAAAAAACATTTAAGAAAAGATGCGCTGGCTTACTGTGCAGAGATAAAAAAACTCGGTTATAAAGTTTTTGCACAGCTTGTATCCGTGACAACTTATGAAGACGATGAAATGATGGATCTGATCCGTCTTGCTAATGAAGTAAAACCATATGCGGTATCCATGGTAGATACTTACGGACTCATGCATCAGGAGAATTTAAAGCATTATTTTGATTTGTTAAATGAACACTTAGCACCTGAGATCGGGATCGGATATCATGGTCATAACAATTTCCAGATGGGTTATGCGAACTGTATCGAGATGGCATCCCAGAAGACAGACCGCGAGATGTTAGTAGACGGAAGTATTTACGGTATGGGAAAAAGTGCCGGAAATGCTCCGATTGAGTTAGTGGCAATGCATTTAAATGACTGCTTTGGAAAAGATTACCATATCAGCCAGATTTTAGAAGCAATCGATGCGAATATCATGGATTTCTATAAGCCCGCAACCTGGGGTTACAATATGTTCTTCTTCATTGCGGCATTGAACAACTGCCATCCGAACTATGTTTCGGATCTGATGAATAAGAGAACCCTTTCCGTAAAGGCAATTAATCAGATCCTTGGAAAATTAGAGGGCGATAAGAAGCTTTTATACGATAAGAACTATTTAGAGAACCTCTATTTAGAATATCAGAATGTCGATGTGGATGATACGGCAGACATGGCAGAGCTGACAAAAGCATTTGCCGGAAGAAATGTGCTGCTCTTAGGGCCGGGAATGAATGTGGAAAAACAGAAAGACCGTATTGAGTCCTATGTAAAAGAAAACGATCCGATCATCGTATCGATCAACTTCGTATCTGAATTGTTTAAACCGGATTATATTTTTCTCAGTAATGCGAAGCGTTATGTGCAGTTAGCAACCGAGCTGCTGCAAAAAGGCGACGAATTTAAAGTGATCGCAACGTCAAATGTAACAAAGACAAGCGGAAAATTTGACTATACCTTAAAATATGCAACACTCTTAGATGAGAATGCAGAGATCATCGACAATTCCTTTATCATGCTGTTGAAGGTCATGATTCGCCTTGGCGTAAAGAAAGTTGCATTGGGCGGCTTTGATGGATATATGGGGGATCGAAGAAAGAATTATGTGAACCCGAACATGGAATATAAATTCAGCAAAAAACAGGCAGAATCTTTAAATGAGTATGTCTGCACAGTATTAAAGACATTGTCAGATGAGCTGGAGATGGAGTTTATTACAGACTCATTGTATGCAGAGTAGTGAGGAGATAAGCAAATGAAAGTGAAAGTATCAGATTATATCGCAGATTTTCTTGTGGATAACGGAATTGATACGATGTTTATGATTACCGGTGGCGGAGCCATGCATTTAGATGACAGCTTTGGCCATAAGGAAGGGCTACATTGTGTATTTAACCACAATGAGCAGGGATGTTCTGTTGCGGCAGAAGGTTATACCAGACTGACCAACAAATTAGCCGCAGTCTGCGTTACAAGCGGTCCGGGAGGAACGAATGCATTGACCGGTGTATTGGGCGGATGGTTAGATTCCATTCCAATGTTCATCGTGTCCGGACAGGTAAAAAGAGAGACAACGACATGGTCTACCGATGTTCCGGTACGTCAGTTAGGCGATCAGGAATATCAGATTGTGGAAAGTGTTAAACCAATGACAAAATATGCACATATGATCGTAGAAGCAAACGAGATCGCATATCATTTAGAAAAGGCATTATACTTAAGCAAAGCAGGCAGAGGCGGCCCTGTGTGGTTAGATGTGCCGTTAGATATCCAGGCAGCCATCGTAGATACTGATGACCTGAAACATTTTGACAAATCCGAATGTGCCGAAGAGATTCCGCCAAAGGTAGAAGCATCTACCGCTGTGGAGATTTTAGAAAAGATCAAAGCAGCAAAACGTCCGCTGATCTTAGCAGGTACGGGAATCCGTCTTGGCGATGCGCACAAGGAATTTATTGAAGTTATCGAAAAATTAAATATACCTGTAGTAACTGCATGGAATGCCCATGATGTCTTATGGGATGCACATCCGTTATTTGTCGGAAGACCAAGCACCGTTGGAACACGCGGTGGTAACTTTGCGGTAGAAAATGCAGATCTGGTACTGACCTTAGGATGCCGTCTGAACATCCGACAGATCAGTTACAACTATAAAGACTGGGCGAAAAAGGCATTTAAGATCGTTGTAGATATTGATAAAAACGAATTGAACAAGCCGACCATTTTCCCGGATATGAAAGTACATGCCGATGTCAAAGATTTGTTACAGGAATTGTTAAAGGCAGATGTTTCCGTGGAAAATGAGGAGCATCAAAAATGGTTAGAGTTCTGTCAGGCAACCAATAAAAAATACCCGGCAGTATTACCGGAATACTATGAGAAGAAATCTCCGGTAAATCCATATGTCTTTATGAAAAAACTTTTTGAAGGATTAGAAGAGAACGATATCGTTGTAACCGGAAACGGAAGTGCCTGTGTAGTTTCTTTCCAGGCAGCAGAGATCAAAAAAGGTCAGAGACTCTTTACCAATTCCGGATGTGCCAGCATGGGCTATGGACTGCCGGCAGCATTAGGTGCCTGCATTGCAGAAGGAGAAAAGAGAGTCATCTGTTTAGACGGAGATGGAAGTCTGATGATGAACCTTCAGGAACTGCAGACGATCCGCTACAACAACTGCAATATGAAACTGTTTGTACTGAATAACAACGGTTATCATTCGATCCGCCAGACACAGAACAATCTGTTTAAAAACGGACTGGTAGGAGTCTGCGACGGCAATGGTGTGAACTTCCCACCGTTTGATAAATTGGCAGATACCTTCGGATTCCGGTATTTCAAGATTGATTCGTTAGACGGTATTGAAGAGAAATTACAGGAGGTTCTGAATACAGACGGTCCTGTACTGTGCGAGGCAATTTTAGATGAAGCACAGAATTTTGCGCCGAAATTATCTTCTAAGGTACTGCCGGACGGTAAGATCGTATCACCGCCAATTGATGATATGTTCCCATTCTTAGACAGAGCGGAGTATCAGGCAAATAAATTACAGTAGTGGTTGAGGGTATGAAAAAAGAAAAATTAAAACTGGAATATATTTTTTATATTTTGATGGCAATTCTGATAGGTTTGTTCCTGTACTGGTTATTCCATGATGACAAGGGTACACAGTGGAATGTCTTTTTCAGAAAAACGAGTGACTACTTTGCTGATTACATCAACGTACTCCGTTACTCGGCATGGCATGATCCGTATTTCAATGCATTGAACGGACCATCGGAAAAAGGTTATTTTCCACTGACCTATCTGATCTTTTACTGGCTGGCAAAAGCAGTGAATTTTGCAGAGTATCGGGATGACGGCGTAGATGTCGGAATGTGGACGACAAACCTGACGATCGCAAACTATGTCATGCTATTGATGATCCTGATCATGTTTATCCAGTTGTTCCAGATGAAAAAAGGAAAACCGGTAACAAAGTGGCTGATGACACTGGCACTGGCATTTTCCGGGATCGCACTGTTTTCCTATGAGCGTGGAAATGTGATCTATCTTGCAGTCATCGGAATGGTGTGCTTTATCGAGCATTACCAGAGTGAAAATAAAGTGCTGCGGGAATGGGCGTTTATCGCACTTGCCTTTGCAGCGGCGATCAAGGGATATCCTGCAATTTTCGGAATCCTGCTGATCTGGGAAAAACGCTGGAAAGAAGCGATACGTCTGATGATCTACGGACTGCTGTTCTGCTTTGGCCCGTTTGCCCTGATCGGAACCGGATTTAAGTATAATATCACGCAATGGCTGGTAAATCTCGGTGAAAACGGCGAAAAATATATGTTTACACATAACCCGCGTTTTGGCTATCTGTTCTTCCTCTCTCAGATGAAGAGTGGGGACACCAGAGATATGTGGAATGAAGTGTTAAAGATTATTTTCTATATTTTAGCGATCATAGGGATCATCGTCATTTCCAGGCAGAAAACCTGGTGGAAAAAGGCGGCGATGTTAGTTTCCATTATTATCTTACTGCCAACCAACAGCGGATTTTACTGTGGATTGTACCTGTTCCCAATCGTAGTTCTCTTTTTCAATGAAGAAGAACACAACTGGCTGGATATTTTATATATGCTTTCAATGATCGTCATACTCAATCCGTTCCAGTTGATGACAAAAAAGGGAGTCAACATTACATTGACAGCGACGAATATTGCAATGTTTGTCTTTGCAGGATTGCTGCTGATCGATAATATCGTGAATTTTATAAGAGTGCTGATAGAACAGCATAAAAATAAAATAAGAATAAAAGGAGCTCTTCCGGATTAGAAGAGCTCCTTTAATTGTGCTACATCGGCAGCAACGGCATCCGGTTCAAAGGCAAGTACATCTTCTTTGGAAGAAAAACCAAAACCGTAGGTCACGCCGACGAATCCAAGACCGATTTCATGTGCACCGATCACATCGTTGTCACTGTCACCCACCAGCACCGCATCCGCAGGATCATCTATACCCAGTGCGTGGATGCAGTTGCGGACAACATCTGCTTTGGAGTATTTTCCGGCGGCATCCGAACCGTGGATCGAATCAAAACAGGAAGCAATGCCGCAATGCTCCAATACACGTTTTGCCATGTCCTCACGCTTGTAGGTTGCAACGCCAAGCTGATAGCCTTTTTCATGCAGATAGAGGAGTAAATCCTTCATGCCCTCATAGGCATGGGCTTTTAACAGATCATCGCCACCGTAATGGGAACGGAAAATATTCATCGCACGCAGGGATTCCTCTTCGCTGATTCCATAAATCTCCCGTAAACGTCTGTGTACCGGCGGTCCGATAAAACTTCGCATCTGTCCCACATCTAACTTTTCATATCCAAGAGTGTCTATCGTATACTGTACACTGCTGATCACGCCTTCCGAGGTATCCAGCAGCGTGCCGTCTAAGTCAAATAAAATTGCCTTGTACTGTTTCATTTATCTTTGTATCCTCCTGTAATTTATCTAAGGGTATCATAGCGAAATTGTGGGAGTTGGTCAAGGTGTGTGCTTTTTTTATGTGACTGTGTTCCTGTCAAATCCCACCCTGACATATGCTGCGTTTTCTATTCCTCGCTTCCGCTGATCCGTCCTCTTTTCCTGCAACTCGTCCTACGGACTCAGACAGGCAGGAAAGAGAGGACTGCTAAGAAGCTCGTCATGACGAAAGCCTCGCAAAATGTCAGGGTGGGCTCTGACAGGAGCGGGATGTCATCCTACAAAAGCGGTATCATAGTGAAATTTTTAACGATGTTCAGGAGATTGTCGATTGTCATGACTTTTTCAGATATTTATTTCTTATTAATACCACAGCGTTTCCATCCACTACAGCACGGCGGATGAGTCCCCGGTACGGAACATTGTGTGAAGGATTAGAAGTGCTTGGATTCCGACGAAAACAGCAGTTGGCAGACAGGAAGTCTGCCAAAGACCGAGCTGAGCCATGGATGGCGAATCGAGGTCGGCTGCGTCAGGAACCAATATATTATCGTGCGGAATCCGTAGCACTTCTTATCCTTCACACACGTTCCGTACCGGGGACTCACCGCCCTCTCTTTCTTAATTTTATATGAACCCACCCCGAATGACTTGAATTATATGGAAGAATCAAATATAATAATAAAGATTATGGATAATTACGCTTAGTATGACTTCAAGGAGAAACAACATGAAAAAGATAGCGATCATGGGTGCGAGAGGCTTTGTAGGCAAGGCACTGACCGCCCATCTGCAGGACAAATATACAGTATATCCGATTACCCGCGAGCAGTTCAGTCTGTTAGACGAGCAGGCGGTGACGGAGTTTTTTGAGAAAGAAAACATAGATGTGGTATTCCACTGTGCGAACCAGGGCGGTTCGAGAAAGACAGGCTATGACGTAGCAGCACCGGATGTCATCGGCAACAACTTAAAAATGTTTTTCAATATGGAACGCTGTTTAAAAGACGGCATGAAGCTGATCAATTTTGGAAGCGGTGCGCAGTACAACAAGGCAAGAGACCTTGTAAAAGTAAAAGAGGATACGATAGGAACCGTGATCCCGAAAGATGATTATGGATACAGCAAATATGTGATGTCTGAATATTTAGGAGTGCGGGAGTCCTCCAATAAACCGGGAATCATATACAATCCGATCATATTCGGACTGTACGGACAGGGAGAAGATTACACGTTCAAATTCATCTCCAATGCGATCATGAAGAATCTGTTAGAGATGCCGATCGTCATTAATCAGAATGTCGTATTTGACTATCTGTATTTAGGAGATTTTTTAAAGGTCATGGATAAGCTGATCGAAGAGGATGTGCCAAACCGGGAGTTCAACATCACACCGACGGAATCCATTGATCTTTGCAGCATTGTAGAGATCATCAACGAGATCGGAGATTTTAAAAGCGAAGTCACGGTTAAGAATCCGGGACTGAACTATCAGTATACCGCAGATAATACCAGACTTTTGGAAAACATGGGAAATGATTTTGTATTTACTTCCTACAAGGAGGGTATAAAAGAGTTATACGACTATTATAAAGAAAATTTAGACCGGCTCGACACGGAAGCGATCCGAAAAGATGAGCTGTTAAAATATTGTAAGACTAAGGGATAAGAGGATAAAGGAACATGAAAAAAATCAGTGTATTGATTCCTTGTTATAATGAGGAAGAGAATGTAGTACCGATGAGTGAGGCAGTTGCGGATATATTTGCAAAAGAGCTGCCGGAATATGATTATGAACTGGTGTTTATAGACAACGATTCGAAAGATGCGACCAGACCACTCTTGCGTGACATCTGTAAAAAGAATCCGCATGTAAAAGCCATCTTTAATGCAAAAAACTTTGGACAGTTCAATTCGCCGTATTATGGAATCTTACAGACGACAGGAGATTGTACGATTTCCATGTGCTGTGACTTCCAGGACCCGGTAGAGTTGATACCAAAGTATGTCAGAGAGTGGGAAAAAGGTTATAAGATCGTCATAGGAATTAAGACAAGCAGTAAAGAGAACAAGATGATGTATCATCTGCGCAGCCTGTATTATAAGATGATCAAAAAATTCTCAGACGTAGAGCAGATCGAACATTTTACGGGTTCCGGACTTTATGATAAAGATTTTGTACAGGTGCTTCGGGATTTAAAAGACCCAACACCGTTTTTGCGTGGAATCGTAGCCGAACTTGGCTATGAGAGAAAAGAAATACCGTATGAGCAGCCACAGCGAAGAGCAGGAAAGACACATAATAACTTCTTTACGTTATTCGATGCGGCAATGCTTAGTATTACATCCTATACAAAGATCGGACTCCGGCTTTGTACGATCATAGGTGCGATATTCAGTGCAATCGGATTTATCATTGCAATCGTTTATCTGGTCATGAAACTGATCTGGTGGAATCGTTTTGCAGCAGGAATGGCACCGGTTCTGATCGGAATGTTTTTCTTAGGTTCAATCCAGATATTCTTCATCGGATTCTTAGGAGAATACATCTTAAGCATGAATAAGCGGTTGATGAACCGTCCGCTGGTTGTGGAAGAGGAAAGAATTAATTTTGACGCATAGGAGAAAACAATGGAAAATACAGGAGTCAGACTGTGGGAAATCTTAGACAAGATGCTCTATGCAATCTTTATCCGTTTCCTTCATCTGAAATTTTTAGAAAAACGCTGGGATGGATTTATGCAGTTCGTCAAGTTCGGAGTAGTCGGAGTCACGAATACGGTCATTTCCTATACTTTGAATGTACTGGTACTTTTTGCCTGTGCAAAGCTGCATATCTTTGAACGGTATGATTATATTTTGGGAAATACGATCGCATTCCTTCTGAGTGTGCTCTGGTCTTTCTATTGGAACAGCCGTTATGTATTCGGTTTAGAGGAAGGCGAGAAACGCTCCCCGTGGAAAGCGTTGTTAAAGACATATATATCTTATGGTTTTACGGGAATCATATTAAGTAACATACTTTCTTATGTATGGATCCGTGTGTTTGGAATTTCAAAATACCTTGCACCATTGATCAATCTGGTAGTAAGCATCCCGGTCAACTTCCTGATGAACAAGCTCTGGGCATTTAAGGGAGAAAAAACGGAGGCTTAAAGAGGGCAAGCAATGAATAACAGAGAACAATACAAGCGAATGCTGAACTTTTTGGCAAACGCAGTCATTTTATTTTTTCAGGGAATGTGCTTTGCATATATATGGTATGAATATTACAGCAGAGTCATTTTTATGCCGTTCTTCCGCCGCGGTAACTGGGCGGTTGTCGGTATGTATGTCTTAATCCTCTTCTTCTTTACGAGGGTTATGGGCGGTTATAAGGTGGGATATCTTCGGATATCAGACATCTGCCTGTCACAGTTGTTGGCGATTTTAGCAAGTAATGTGATCGGATATCTGCAGATCTGTATGATCGGCAGGGATTATATGCCAATCGGACCGATCATTATGATCACATGGGCAGAGATACTGTTTGTTGTACCGTGGGCATATACGGTGCGCTGGCTTTTTGTGCGTCTGTATCCGCCACGGAAGATGCTGATCATTTATGGAAAATATTCCCCGGATGATCTGATTAAAAAAGTAAATTCACGAAGAGATAAATACAATATCTGCGGAGCAGAGAGTATTGCAATCGGATATGAAGAACTGACAAAACGGATTCCGGACTATGAGGCGGTCGTACTTTGTGACCTTCCGGCTCATACGAGAAATAAGATCCTGAAATTCTGTTTTGAGAAATCTATCCGTATCTATGTAACACCAAAACTTTCGGACATCATCATTTCAGGTTCCGAATCAATACATCTGTTTGATACGCCGCTTTATCTGTGTCGCAATAACGGATTCAGCATGGATCAGCGGATTTTCAAAAGAGCCATGGATATTATCGGTTCCCTGATCGGAATTATCATCCTGTCACCATTTATGCTTCTGACAGCGGTAGCAATCAAAGCCTATGACAGAGGCCCTGTATTTTTTAAACAGGCAAGACTGACACAGGATGGCAGGGAGTTTGGAATTATCAAATTCCGCAGTATGTGTATAGAATCGGAAAAAAATGGTGCACAGCTTGCGAAAAAGCATGACGACAGGATTACACCGGTCGGCAGACTGATCCGTAAGATCCATTTTGACGAGATACCACAGTTATTTAATATTTTAAAAGGCGATATGTCGATCGTCGGTCCAAGACCGGAGCGGCAGGAGATCGCAAGCCAGTACGAAGAGATCATACCGGAATTCCGCTATCGTTTGAAAGTAAAAGCGGGACTGACCGGATATGCACAGGTGTATGGAAAATACAATACGACACCATATGATAAATTAAAGTTAGACATGCTGTATATTGAAAACTACAGCTTCTGGCTGGACATCAAGATACTGTTGATGACATTTAAGGTTATCCTGCAAAAAGAAAATTCCGAGGGAATCGATGAAAATCAGATTACAGCCTTAAAGCGGGAGATTGAAAGCAAGACCACAACAAAGTATTAAGAAGGTGTAATATGGGAATATCTGTATTGATGTCTATTTATAAAAAAGAAAAACCGGAATATTTTCGTGAGACGATGGAAAGCATTTTGGCACAGACCAGACAGCCGGAAGAGATCGTGCTGATCGAGGATGGGACACTGACACCGGAATTGGATGCGGTGATCGAAGAATATCAGAAGAGATGTTCGAATCTGAAGGTCTATCCACACAAAGAAAATCAGATGTTAGGCAGGGCACTCGCAGAAGGAGTGACACTCTGCTCCTATGAACTGATCGCAAGAATGGATACCGACGATGTGATGATGCCAAAACGTTTAGAGCAGCAGTATGCGTATATGCAGCAGCATCCTGAAATTTCCGTCTGTGGTGGCTTCATCAGAGAATTTAACGATGAGGGTACCTATGAGAGGATTAAAAGGATGCCGCGTCTGATGGAGGATATCCTTCCTTATGCGAGATACCGCAATCCGTTAAACCACATGACGGTCATGTTCCGGAAACAGGATGTGTTAAATGCCGGTAATTATCGGCATTTTCCTTATTTAGAGGATTATGATCTGTGGAGCAGGATGTTAGCAAAGGGATGTGCTTTTTATAATCTGCCGGAAATCTTAGTCAAAGCGCGTACCAGTGAAGCACTTTACGAAAGAAGAGGTGGTGCGGCTTATTTTCGTCAGTACAGACAACTTCGAAAAGAGCAGCATACACTTGGCCTGACTTCGGGCAAAGAATATGCGACAGGCTGTATTCTTAGCTTTGGAATGACAATGCAGCCGTCCTTTTTAAGAAAACTCACATATCAGAAGGTACTTAGAAAATGAAAATATTGATTGATGCGAGAAGCATGGGAACAAAACCAAGCGGAATCGGAATGTATATCTACAATTTTGCAAAAGAGCTGGTCAAAGAGCCGGATATGGAGATTCATCTGTTATCTGATATTGCAACGAGCAATGAGATGCAGGAGATGGAGCAGGCGGGAGCCATACTTCACTGTTACGGTACACCGGTCGGAAAAAATTTTGGGCTGGTTAAATATTACCGCTATCTGCAAAAAGTGATCCATGAGATCCGGCCGGAGATCTTCTGGGAGGGTAACAGTTTAGTACCGATCAAAGTGACAAATCCTTATGGAAAATTTATGGTCACCGTACATGATCTGTTCCCTCTGACGATGCCGGAGTGTTTTGGAAAAAAATATGAGTATTATTTTCGTTATGGGCTGAAAAACACCCTCAAATATGCCGATACGTTTATCTATAATTCCATGGAAACAAAACGGGATATGGAGCGTATTTTTCCACAGGCAGCAAAAAAAGAGAGCTTTTTATCCTATATCATTATAGACAGGATCGTGCATGGCGAAATTGAGGACAACAATGCATTTCTCTATGTCGGAAATTTAGAAAAACGAAAAGGGACGGATCTCTTATTAGACGGCTATCTGGAATATCTGAAAGCAGGCGGAACCAAGGATTTACGCTTTGCGGGAAAGATCCGTGAGGCGGATATCGAAGAGAAGATCAGACAGGTACAGGAGCAGACTAAAAAAGCAACCTATTTAGGATATCTGACTAAGGAAGACAAAGAGAGAGAATACCGTCAGTGCAGTGCTTTTTTATTTCCGTCAAGGGCAGAAGGATTTGGAATGCCGGTAGTAGAAGTTATGAATTATGACAAACCGGTCATTGCCAGCAATCTGAGTATTTTTCAGGAGCTGATCGGAGATGAGATCAATTATTTTACCATTTCGGATGATAACAAGGAGTCCGCAAAACGGCTTGCAAAGCGGATGTCAGACTACGAACAGCCGACAGAGGGCAGCTATGAGAAGATCATAGAGCGGTATGTGCCGCAGAATTTAGCAAAGAACCTGAGTGCATATTTCAGGCAGCAGGTTACAGAGTAAGAAAAAGAACAGGAAAAAATGAAATGAGTGTATCAAATTTAGTAATTAAAATCACGGATGCTTTAAAACCGGTACTGGTAAAGATCATCCCACAGGAGTATTTAAGCCGGGCAAAGAAAGCATATATGAATCGCAATACAACGAAGTTAAAAGATGCAAAGATCGCACCTTATAAGCCGGGCAGATATGCCGAGGGAATCAACCTGATCGGAAGTATCCAGGCAGCTTCGGGCTTAGGACAGAGCAGCCGTCTTGTGGCAGCGGAGTTAGAAGCCTCCGGGATGCCGTACAGCATCAAAGAACATCATATTTCCGAACAGTTAAGCATGACAGAGCATGAGTTTGATGCAAAATTTTCGGACGAGCTTCCATACGATATCAATCTTTTGCATATCAATGCACATGAATTTACGGTATCCTATATGCAGCTTGGAAAGCAGGTGTGGGACTATCGGTATAATATCGCATTCTGGCTTTGGGAATTAGAGGAGTTCCCGGCGGAGTGGATAGACTGCATTTCAATCGTAGATGAGATCTGGACACCGGCAGAGTTTGTAAGTAACAGCATTCGCAAGGTGACGGATAAGCCGGTGCATACGATCCCGTATCATGTAACGGCACCGACAGATGACAAATACGACCGTGCATATTTTGGACTGCCGGAAGACAAATTCCTGTTTCTGATGATGTATGACAACGGAAGCATGATGGAAAGAAAGAATCCGTTAGGTACTTTAGAGGCATTTAAACGTGCATTTGGCAAGGAAAATGACGAGGTCGGTCTGGTTATCAAGATTTCAGGAAATGCCAAAGAAGATATGGAAAAGATCCGTGAATTTTTTGACGGATATACCAATATCTATTTTATGACAGAGATGTTGACGAAGATAGAAGTCAACAGCCTGCTTCGGGATGTGGATGTGTTTGTATCCCTTCATCGTGCCGAAGGATTTGGGCTTGGTATGGCAGAGGCAATGTTGAACGGCACTCCTTGTATCGCGACAAACTGGTCTGCGAATACAGAGTTTATGGATGAAAAATCTGCCTGCATGGTAGATTATCAGTTGATAGAGCTGACGGAGGACATCGGGCCGTTTAAGGCAGGAAACCGCTGGGCAGATGCGGATGTTGCGCAGGCAGCAGAGTACATGAAACGCTTATATGCAGATAAGGCTTTTTATGATATAATAAAGAATAATGCTCTTTCACATATCAACGAGGTGCTGAGTGAGGAACGCATTACAGTTATGATGAGAGAACGCGTGAAGGCGATCCGAAAGGAAGCCAAAGAGGCGTTAAAAAAGAACGAAGAAAAATAACCAGAGGAAGTAAAATGAAAAAAGAGAAACGCAGCAATGCCGTCTTTTACGGTCTGATGGGAATCATGTTGGGATTATTTGTGATTTCCTTAATAGCAACAGGTGGAAAAAGTATTTATCAATTTCTGTTTTATGACAGAAAAGATATCTTTATGGATTTTTTCAACAGTATCAATGATTGTTTCAGTGGGGATCCTTATGGAAAGAAATGTATCTATCCGCCGCTGACCTATGTCATTTATACGATCTTCAGCAAATTTCTGCCAATGGATATGGCAAAAAAACACGGAATGTTTGCCGTGCGTGACAGCGCACAGGGCTTAACGGTCTACATGATCTATACACTGATCATTGTAGTGATCATGCTGGCATTGATCTGGAAATTCTTAAAGGGAGACAGGAAAAAGAAATTACAGTTTTCGGTCGTGACTTTAATGAGTATGCCGGTGCTTTATTCGTTTGACAGAGGAAATATCGTATGGTTTTGCATGGCATTTCTGATGGTCTACATTTTTACTTATGACAGCAAAAATAAGATCTTGAGGGAAATCGGTCTGATCTCTTTAGCGATCGCAACCTCGATCAAGATCTATCCGGTGGTATTCGGACTGATGTTACTGTTTGATAAGAGATGGGCAGAGGCAAAGAGATGTATTATCTATGGAGTATTGGTCTTCTTTGTTCCGTTTTTGTGTTTTGGCGGATTTTCAGAGTTTACAGTATTGTTATCCAACCTGACCAATGCATCGAACTTCCTTGGAAGCATCGGACACGGATACCGTCTGAACTTCTCGAATACGGTATATGGAGTATTTGATGTGTTACAGCGCCGCGGACCGCGGATCGACAAACTGTTACAGTATGCACTCTATGCATTCTATGTATTCTATCTGCCTTGTATCTTTTTAGCAAGAGAACGCTGGAAAAAAATATTTTTACTGACAGCGGTACTGGTAGGAATGCCGCCGTTCAGCTATGCATATTCCATGGTCTTTGTGATCATTCCGTTGATGTTGTTCTTAAACGAGAATAAAGGAAAACCAAGAGATGTTTTCTATGCAGTCTGCTTTGTGTTCTGTATCGCACCGATTGGATACAGCCCGGTTTCTATTTTAGGAGATGCAACCGTGCCGTATGCCTATTCACTGAATGTATTGGTGATGTCACTGGCACTTATGGCATTGACCGGATTTCTTGCATTAGAGACATGGATTACGAGAATTACAGAGGTATTGCTGCCTCGAAGGAGTAAGTAAGCATGATAAAGGATTTAAAGGAATTATATGCATACCGCCAGATGATATTCAGTCTGGTAAAAAAAGATCTGCGTGGCAGATATAAGGGTTCCGTATTGGGATTTATGTGGACATTTATCAATCCGCTGTTACAGATGGGAGTCTATACGCTGGTATTTTCCATTATCTTAAGAAATGATATTGATAAATACTATCTGTTCTTATTCGTGGCATTGGTACCGTGGATTTTCTTCTCGGCATCTTTGACGGGAGGTGCAGACAGTGTCTTAGCCTCTAAGGATATGTTAAAAAAGATATATTTTCCAAGAGAGGTTTTACCGATCTCCTATGTCACGGGAGCTTTTGTCAATATGCTTTTGAGCTTTGTGGTTATTTTCGGAGTGATCATTTTTACCGGACACGGACTGAACCCATTAGCGCTTTTGACGCTTCCGATCATTATGTTAGTGGAATATGTCATGGCATTGGGGATTGCCCTGCTCAGTTCGGCGTTGACCGTATACTTTAGAGACTTGTCCTATATTTTAGGAATCATTGCAATGATATGGCAGTATCTGACTCCGATCATGTACTCCTCAGATTTAGTACCGGACAAGCTGCGTCCGCTGTGGAATCTCAATCCGATGACACCGGTCATTGAGGCATACCGTTCCGTGCTTTATGCAAAGCAGGTGCCGCAGCTGTCAACTTTGATCCAGGCAGCAGTGCTTGGTGTGATCGTCTGTGTGATCGGTTATATCAGTTTTAGAAAATTGCAGAAAGGTTTTGCGGAGGAATTGTAGGATGCGCGAAGAAAATGCAATCGAAGTAAAAGATTTAAAAAAACAGTTTAAGGTCTACTATGATAAAGGCAGCCAGTTAAAGGAAAAGATGCTGTTCTGGAAGAGAAACCGCTATGAGAACCGTCAGGTATTAAACGGCATCAGCTTCGAGGTTAAAAAAGGAGAAGCGGTCGGACTGATCGGACACAATGGCTGTGGAAAGAGTACCACCTTAAAGCTGCTGACGAAGATCATCTATCCGACCTCCGGTACTGTGGAGATGCGGGGAAGGGTTTCCAGTCTGATCGAGCTTGGAGCCGGATTTCACCCGGATATGAGCGGAAGAGAGAATATTTATACGAATGCGGCAATTTTCGGCCTTTCCAAACGGGAGATCGAAGAGAGACTTGATACGATCATTGAGTTCTCGGAGTTACAGGCATTTATCGACAATCCGGTGCGTACCTATTCTTCGGGAATGTATATGCGGCTGGCGTTCGCAGTTGCGATCAATGTCAATGCAGATATCCTTCTGATCGATGAGATCTTAGCCGTAGGAGATGCGAATTTTCAGGCGAAATGTTTTGATAAATTAAAAGAGATCAAAGAGCGGGGAACGACAATTATCATCGTATCCCATGCGTTAGGACAGATCGAGCAGATCTGTGACCGGACGATCTGGCTGCAGGACGGACAGATCAAGTTGAGCGGTACACCGCGTGACGTACATCCGAAATACCAAAACTACATGAATGAAATGCGTAAAAAGATGGCAAATGAGAACATGGATGAATTTGTTCCGCCGGAGCCGGAAGAAACAGAGGATGAAAAGCGTTATGGTGATAAACGGGTGGTCATTACCGAGGTAGAGATGCAGAATGCCGAAGGAAAGAAGCAGAGAGCCTTTACCTGCGGTGAACCGATCACGATCCAGGTTCAGTTCCATGTCAATGAGCCGGTAGAAAAAGCCATGATGGGATTTGGGATTTTCCGTCGGGATGGCATGCACTGTTACGGATGCAATACGCATATCGACAACATTGGTGATCTGAGTTTTAAGGAAGATGGAACAGTGCGTATCCGGTTAGAAGAGATGGATTTATTAGAGGGTTCTTATTCGCTGGATTTAGCGATCCAGACCGATTTAGAAGAACCGATTGATTTTTACAGAGAAGTCATGCCGTTTGAATTATACAATTCTAAGAGTGATATCGGAGTTGTGCGGATTCCGCACAGTTGGGAACTAGAAGAAGTGCAGAAGGAGTAGCGGATATGGAAAAACTGGAATTTCGTTCAGAGGCAGAAAAAGAAATCTTTATGCAGCTGATCAGTAAAAAAGAAGCGATTCGTCTTTGTTTTGAACAAAAAGACAGTTCCTATATGGAAAGTGAAGTGCAGAAATTAGATGATATGTTAGATGAATTAGAGCAGCACTATTCACTTGCAATCTATGATCTGCAGGATCCTTCGAGGACGAAACGTCTGTTTGGACGGGTGTTTGGAAAAATCTTTAAAGTGTTTTTCATGGGACCGTTTGCAAAAAAACAGATTGCCTATAACAGACAGGTATTGAACACGCTTCACAACCTTCAGGAGACACAGGAGGGAATCTTAGAAGCTATGGCAAAGATGAAAGAACAACAGGAGGTAAGCGAATGAATATAGGATTTGATTCTGTTGGGATTTTAGGACCTGCAAGCAAGAATCGTGGAATTGGAAATTACACGAAGAGCCAGTTTTTAAAAATGGCAGAGATAGATAAAGAAAACCGGTATTTCTTTTTAAATACTTATGAGGCAGATTTTTCCCTGAGTGAGTTTATGGAGGATGCGTCAAATCTGCATGAAGAGTTTTATTTTTTCGGAAAAGGCAATTTTTTACTGCATGACCGTATCAACTATGAATTAGTCGGAAAAGTCGTAAAGCGTTTTTTAAAGGATAATCAGATCGATGTGTTCTATATGACCTCTCCGTTTGATGAGAATATGACGCTCTACCGTAAGGAATGGTTTGAGGGTGTGACGGTTGTCGCAACGGTATATGATATTATCCCATACATGAGAAAGGATCAGTACTTTCCACGTTTCAGCCGTGCAAAGCAGTACTATGAGATGAGGATCGATATGCTCAAATGGGTGGATCAGATACTGGTCATTTCTGAGAGTGTAAAGCAGGATATGATCAAATACATGAATTTTGCGCCGGAGAAGATCGATGTCATCTGGGGTGCGGTAGATGAAAGATTCAAAGAGATTCCGGTTGCCGATGAAACAGAAAAAGAGATCCGTGAAAAATTCGGTATTACGGATTCTTTTATTATCTGTACGGGGGGTGCAGACGGCAGAAAGAATTTGGATGGACTGATCCGTGCCTTTGGAGCAATGCCAAAAGAGTTAAAGGAACAGTATCAGTTAGTCATTGTCTGTAAGCTGTCACAGGAAGCTGTGGATGGCTTTATGAAACTCGCAAAAGAGTCTGATGCAGACGGAAGAGTCATCTGTACGAATTTTGTTACGGATGAAGAGCTTCTGATCTTATATAATTTAGCACACCTGACTGCATTTCCATCGAAGTATGAAGGCTTCGGACTTCCGGTCGTGGAATCCTGGGCATGTGGAACTCCGGTTTTAACATCGAATAATTCCAGCCTTGTGGAAGTCGGAGGAGACGGAGCCGTTTTAGTCAATCCGAATGATGTATCGGATATCACTAGAGGACTGGTACAGGCATTGTCAGAAACCGATTTAGAGGAACTTTTACAAAAGGGAAAGAAGCGTTTAGAACGTTTCCGGTGGAAAGTTGTAGCAGAAGACACCCTGAAATTCATCCGGGCTGCTTATGATAAACACGAAAAAACAAATCAGGATTTAACAAAAGAAGAAAAGCCGGAAAAAATCTACGCAGATAAAAAGTGGCTGGCAAGACTCTATGCAGAGCGGATCATCGGACAGAAATATACAAGTCTGGAGATATGGCATCTGGCAAGGATGATCGCCTATGCAGACGGTGTAGATCAGGATTAGGAGAAAGTGGGCATGGCAGAAGGTTTCATATTTTTTGCTGCGGTATTGGCACAGGGATTCCTGTGTGCAAAGCTGTTGCCGCGTAGATACAATGATATGGAAAAAGGGATCTTAGTGGGAGCGGCAGAGATCGCAGAGATCGCAGTTGCTGCGAATCTGCTTGCTGTTTTCGGGATTTTTTCCTTATATGCGCTGAGTGCGATCCTGTTTGTGTCGGCGGGTATCTGCCTTTGGATATTTTGCAAGCGGGAAAAAGTACAGGAAGCGTCAGGAAAAATGAGCCGGTGGGATGTAGCCGCCGTTGCTCTTTTACTGATTTCATTTTGCCTGTGTTTTTTCTTTCCGACAAAATATATGCCGGCAGGCAGGGACCCGGGAGTCTATCTCATCAACGGTGTGCATATTGCAAAAACCGGTGGGATCACTTATGAGAGCAATGTTTATCTGAATGAGCATTATGAAGAAGTAAAAGACTTATTAAAATTAGACGCACCGGGCTTTTACTCGGAATATGAATATGGAATTTCCAAAGAGCCGGGAAGTGTGGTAACACAGTTCTTACACATGTTTCCAAGTATGTTAGCCGTAGGTTACCGGGTGGGAGGTTTAGAAGGTCTGGTACGCGTCAATGCTTTTATCAATTTCTTTGCACTGGGTATCATGTATCTTTTGACAAAGCGGATGTTCGGTGAAAAGGCGGCAGGGCTGGCATTGCTTTTTCTGACTGTCAATCCGGCACAGCTTTGGGCTGGAAGGATCACGCAGACAGAGCTGTTAAGCCAGATGCTTCTGTTTCTTGGAATTTACTGGTTTTACGAGGGCTGGGAAACCGAAAAACTGCGATATGCGGGATATGCGGGACTGTTGTTTGGAATCTCCACCTTTAATCGTATCGATGCCTATATCATTGGTGTCGGCATCCTTGTGATGTGGGGCTACTGTGAATGGTTTGAGGTGAAGAAAAAATACGCGAGAGTGGCAGCAGGACTTTATCTGATACTTGGCGCCGCGGCGTTGGGATATGGTTTTATTTTTTCCTATCCATATTATAAGGTGCATCTGCACAAAGGACTTGCGATGATCGTCGGGATCAATGTGGTGTTAGCGGTATTGGTGCTCCTCGTAGGAGCAATCCTCAGCATGAAAAGGAAAAGCATGCAGAGAAACGCTGTACAGACAGGACAGGAAAGCGACAGCCCTGAAAAGATTCGGGAGTTCGTACAGGGCAGGGGCAGTGTACTGTTATCCGTATTGCTTGGAGTATTGGCATTATTTGCCTATCTCCTGCGTCCGGTATTGTTAAAAAATTACGAAGAGCCAGTCAACCTCTATGCCATGCAGCAGTTCTGCTGGTATGTGACGATCCCGGCAATGATATTACTGTTTTACGGTTTTTACCGGATATTACACAGAAATCAGGAGTGGGAAAGATATCTGCTCTTTTTAGCGATCGGATTCAGCAATCTGATCGCCTATATCGTCAGACCATCCATCAGTCCGGATCATATCTGGATGTCAAGAAGATGGATTTTTGTCTGTATCCCGTTTGTACTGATGATGGCAGCCTATGGGATCAGCCGGTTACCGTGGAGTGGGAAGAACCGCAGGGGGAAATCTGTGGTACAGGGAGGACTTGCACTTCTTATCACAGGGATGCTTCTGATCCGGAGTTCAGCATTTTTAACGGAAAAGATGTATGACGGCATGGATAAACAGTATGAGAAGGCGGCAGAGCAGTTAGAGGATGATAAGATATATCTGACCACGAATACTTCGTTAGCGGGCAGTTATCGTTTTCTATATGGAAAAAATGTTTTTCTGTTAAAGGATATGCGAGGGGAATTGCAGAAGTATCTGCAGGATCACGAAGTCTATTATATCGGAAATGTCGGAGAACTGGATCTGTTCCATGTACAGGCAGAGGAGTTGTCAGAGCAGATCATTCAGGGAACATTTTTAGAAAAAACAACAGAGCATTTTCCAAGAGCCTTAGATACGGAAGAGATGAACACTTCGGTTTACCGTTTAAGAGCAGCCAATCAGACAGAGATTGAGATCCCGATGTCCCTGTTTACGATCGCAGCGGGAAGTACACGGACCGGAAATGTCATCGAAACAGAAGAAGCCGGTTATGCCTTCTGGGGTCCGTATATGAAGTTAGAAAAGGGCCATTATCGTGTGGTATTTTCTATTGATACGGCAGAAGAGACCAATGGAAAATGTGAGATCGCAATGGGTGGAAACCTGTTAGCAGAAAAAGAAATAGCAGGAAACAAAGTAGTAGAGTTGGAATTTGACGTTGAGGGAGCAGAGGAAGGAATTGAGTTTCGTGTACAGACAGAGGGTGGCAGCCTTCGCTGTGATTCCGTTCATCTCTGGAAACAGGAATAAAGGAGAAGATGATGAATAAGACCTGGATAAAAGAGCATTGGTTAGAAATCCTGCTCTGTGTGGGAATAGTGATACAGATTGGAGCGCTGGCAGTATTTAATCTGACCAGACTGCCGTATGAATCAAATTATGATTCCTCCTGTGCTTATGCACAGATCGTAGAAATGTGGAGACAGAAGCGTATCCTTTTAAAAGACTGGGCATATCAGACCACTTTGGGTATTGATTCGCCGGTTCTTTTAGGAGCATTGTTCTATGGTATTACGAAGAATGCATTTACGGCATTTGGACTTGCAAATATTGTGACCGTGATCGTCTATGCATTCCTGTTCTATGATATTTTAAAACAGGCAGATGTTAAAAAAAATATGCGTCTGCTTGCCGTACTGTTTCTTCTGACACCATACAGCACAGGACAGTTAGGTTATATGCCGATGCTTTTTACCAGTGCAGGTTCTTATGCGTATAAGCTGTTAGTGCCGTTGTTACTGATCGATATCTTAGTACGGATGCACAAAGGACAGGAAATTAAAAAATACTGGTATCTGATCCTGTTTGCAACCTTTTTCGTATTTGATACCGCAGTTTCAAGTGGAGAATATATCCTGCTTTGTGCCGTATTACCGTTGATCGGATATGAAATCCTTCATGTACTGATCGGAAACGATATCAAACAGATTTTTAACAAAAGGCTTGGATTTCTGATCTTAGAATCCGCCATCTATGTGGTAGGCATTAAAGTGGGCAGACGTACCGGAATCATTGAGTCGGTCGGAAGCCAGATGATGCTCACAAAGGCAAAGCATTTCCCGTCGGTGATCGCAAAATGCCTGACCGGAATCTTCCAGTTGTTTGGCGGAATCCCGGACTATGAGGATATTCCGGTAACACAGACCTATGGAATGATGTATCTGTTCCGTTTCTTTTTAGCGGCAGTGATCTTAGCATCATGGATTTATTTGTTAAAACATTTAAAAGAAAATGAAAAATATAAAGAACTCGTTGGGATGATTACCTGCATTTTTGCAGTCAATTTGATCGTATTGATCTTTGCCAATGTCAACTATGCGACAAAGACGTTTGAATACCGTTATCATCTGATCAGCATGATACCGATGATCCTGCTGACCTCCATTGCAGCATCGGACTTATGGGAAAAGAGAAAACTCTTAGAGCAGACCATTGTTCTGGTTACGATCGTTCTTTTATTGTTTGTCAACGTCTATGACTATAAGAACTATATGAGAGACTGCTATAACTATCAGGGCGATATGCAGGGAATCACACTCACGGCAGAGCAGGAGGGAGTTCATCTGATCATTACGATCGGCTCGGAATCCATTTCAATGGGAAGATGTATGCGGAATGTCAACCCAAATGTGGAGATCAGTACCTGGGGAGGCTACAACCATGGAGTCGGCTGGGGAGCAAGTACTTATTATTTTGATAATGCACATTTAAAGACCCCGTATATGGTTCTGATGACCCAAAAGGAATATGAATTGATGCCGAAGCAGATCGCAAAGCAGTTAGAAGAAGTACAGGTATTTGGAATTTTCCGGCTTTACCGGGTCAAAGAAAATGTCTTAGATGGAGATAACACACTCCCACAATCCGGAACCAACAGGGATTTTTGCTATAGTTCGGGATATGAATACTGGGGAAAAATGGAGAGTGACGGAAATGTGCTCTCTTCCGGAAAGAAAGAAACGGTACTGCGCAGTAATAAGAAAAAAATCAAAAGAGATGCAACTTATGATATGATCGTACATTATGAAGTGATTCAGGCGAAAGAGGACAATGCGGCAGTTTTCCGTATAAGAAATGCACAGGATGAAATTATTGCAGAACAGGAAATGCCAAAGGATGCAACCGAAATCAGAATCAGGGACGTATCCGTAACACAGAGTATGGAATGGATTCGATATCGGATCAATTCACAGAAGGGAAGCAAAATTAGAATTAAGAGCATTGAAACCGTTGCACAGTAAATCAGAAGAAGCAGTGAGGTAGGAAGATGAAAAAAGAATTAAAAAAGATAGTGATGATAGGACCGGTTTATCCGTATAAAGGCGGAATTGCCCACTATACGGGACTGATGTGTAAGGCATTGCGTAAGAAATACGATGTGACCATGGTGTCCTTCCAGATGCAGTATCCGAAGTTTTTATACAAAAAAGAACAGAAGGACTATGACAATCCACAGTTTGAGGTGCCGGAGACAAAATACTGGATACACACCGCCAATCCGTTTAATATCGTGAAGGCATCTAAATGGATCTTAAAGGAAAAACCGGATTTAGTGATCTTCCCATGGTGGCATCCGTATTTTGCACCGTGTTTCTGGATCATGGAAAAAATGTTGAAAAAGCATACGAAGATCATGTTCTTGTGTCATAACGTATTCCCGCACGAGCGTTTTCCAATGGACCGCTTCTTAACAAAAAAGGTATTAGAAAAGGGAGATTACTTTATCGTACAGTCCAAGATGGATGAGTCAGACCTTTATCAGATCAAGAGTGATCCGGTCGTCAAACTGACACCGCACCCAACCTATAATGCGTTCCGTTTACAGAATTTAAGCCGCAGTGAATCCAGAGAGTTGATCAGGGCATCCGAGGACGAGAAGATATTGTTGTTCTTTGGATTTGTAAGAGAATACAAGGGCTTAAAGCATCTGCTCCGTGCCATGCCAAAGATTACGAATCAGGTGGAAAATCTCCGTTTATTTGTAGTCGGAGATTTTGGCGAGGACAGAGACCAGTATATGGAGCTGATCCGTGAGAAGAAGATTGAAAATGCCGTGGAAGTGGTAGAGGGTTATATCCCGGATAAAGAGGTAGAAAAATATTTTGCTGCCTGCGATCTGGTGGTGCTGCCATATGAGTCAGCGACACAGAGCGGGATCGTACAGATCGCATACGGATTCCGGAAACCGGTATTAGTAACCAATGTCGGAGGACTGCCGGACGTTGTAACCGACGGTAAGACCGGATATGTGGTAGAGAGCAAGAATCCGGAACAGATCGCAGACGCAGTCATCCGCTATTTTAAAGAAGAAAAAGAAGAAGAATTTGCACAGAACGTAAAAGCGGAAGAATACAAGTATTCCTGGGACAGAATGACGGAGGTCGTAGAAGAATTATGGGCAAGATAGCAGAAGATGAAAAAGTAGACTTTGTCATTCTCTGGGTAGACGGAAATGACCCTGAGTGGCAGGCAAGTAAAGCAAAATATACTGCCGATAAAGGACAGGATGCTTCCGCAAACCGTTATCGGGAATGGGAGAACTTAAAGTACTGGTTTCGCGGAGTGGAAAAATTCGCACCGTGGGTCAACAACGTCTATTTTGTAACCTGTGGTCATTATCCGGAGTGGCTGAACTTAGAGCATCCGAAGCTGCGTTTTGTCAGGCATGAGGATTTTATCCCAAAGGAATGTCTGCCGACGTTCAGTTCCCGTCCGATCGACATGAACCTGCACCGGATTGAGGAGTTAAGTGAACATTTCGTCTATTTTAATGACGATATGTTTCTGATCGACAAGGTGGAAAAGACGGACTTTTTCAGAAATGGAAAGCCGTGTGACATGTTATGCGAATATCCGCTGGGATTTTCCGGAAAAACCTATGTATTTTCACATACGATGGTCAACAACATGAACCTGATGGGAAAATATTTTAACCGGAAACAGATCAAAAAGGATTTAAAAAAGAAAATGTTAAGTCAAAAATACGGAAAATATGCAATATACAATTGGATCATGTATATGCTGCCATTCCCAAATCTGATCGGAGTCTTAAGCCATCATCTTCCGATGGCAAACTTAAAGTCCACCTATCAGGAGTTCTGGGAAAAAGAGCCGGAAATCTTAAATGAGACGATTTCCCACAGATTCCGTTCCATTTCGGATGTCAATCAGTTTGTATTCCGCTACTGGAACCTGTTCCGCGGTAATTTTGAACCGTTTAATGTGTTAAAGTTAGGAAAGATGTATGCCGTCGGTGCAGACAATCGGGAATTGTATGATACGATCCGCAACCAGAAAAAACGGATGATCTGCATTAACGATACCTGTACTCAGGAAGAATTTGAAGAGGCAAAACCAAAGGTGATCGAATGCTTTGAGCATATCCTTCCGGAAAAATCATCCTTTGAATTATAAAAAGAGCATTGAGGCGAAAGCATGAGCAGTATTAAGAAAAATTTTTCATATAATCTGGTATATCAGATATTAAATCTTGTTATTTTGCTGGTAACATCCCCCTATATCGCAAGGGTACTCGGACCGGATAAGAGCGGAATCTATTCCTACACCTATTCGGTAGCGAATTTTTTCCTGTTAGCGGCAATGTTGGGAGTGAATAATTACGGAAACCGGAGCATTGCACTGATCCGTGATGATAAAGAGAAGCTGTCGAAGACCTTTTCAAGTATCTATGTACTCCAGCTTCTGACCTCGGCAATTTCCGTAACTGCCTATGTCATCTATTTAGTGTGGATCATCGATGCAAACCGTACCGTGGCATTAGTACAGGGAGTGTACCTGATGTCCGCAGCCTTTGATATCAACTGGTTCTTTTTCGGATTAGAAAAATTCAAGCTGACCGTTACCAGAAATATGGTCATCCGTATTTTGTCCTTAGTTGGTATCTTCGTATTTGTAAAAGACCAGAATGATTTAATTTTATATACATTTGTTATGGCGGGCAGCCAGTTGTTAAGTACATTGGCACTCTGGCCATATGTCAGAAAATTAACAAAGTTCCAGAGATCGACCTGGGCAGAGGTGGCACACCACATCAAGCCGAATCTGGTATTGTTCATTCCGGTACTGGCGATCAGTATCTACAATGTCATGGACAAGATTATGTTAGGAATTATGAGTACGGATGCACAGGTAGGTTACTATGAATATTCCGAGAGAATCCTGCAGATCCCTATGGCGATCATCAATGCGCTTGGAATGGTTATGCTGCCAAGAATGTCCAATCTCGTACAAAAGGGAGAAAAGGAACTCAGCAGAAAATATATTGCAAATTCCATGTATTTTACGATCTGGATCTCCATGGCAACGACGTTTGGATTAGCAGCCATTGCACCGGTGTTTACCGTGGTATTTTACGGAAAACAATATACGGCATGTATTGCCCTGATCACGGCGTTAACCGTCATGATCCCTTGTAAGGCATGGGCAAATGTCGTGCGTACCCAGTATCTGCTTCCAAACAGCCAGGATATGATCTATGTCGTATCGGTGATCGCGGGAGCAGTTGTAAATGTCGTCTTAAATGCAGTGCTGATCACACGTTATGATGCGATGGGAGCCGTCATCGCAACAATCTTTGCCGAATATACGGTAATGTTGATTCAGACCTTTAAGACCAGAAAAGAGTTAGAATTTGGAAATTATCTGAAAAAAGGTTGGATATATGTTGTATTTGGAATTATAATGTATATAGCAGTATCTTTTATAGGAAATGGAAGAAAAGCATCTGTGATGCTGCTTTTGATCGAACTGGCAGCAGGCGGTGCCGTTTATTGTGGACTGTCCGTGGTGTATCTGTTAGTCACAGGTCAGATGAAGAAGTATTTGAAGAAAAAAATTAAGACATGAAAAATACGAGGAGAGTAGTATGAGAGGAAACAGAGGAAAATGCTTTGCTCTGTTCTTGAGCAAAGAAATAGGAGGAGTTACATCATGGAAAAAGTAAAGGCACAAAAGAGAAATGGAGAATTGGATTTTTTTAAACTGCTTTTTTGCATCGTCGTTATCAGTTTTCATTCAGGATACTTTATACAGTCAGAAAATGGGTATTTTAAAGGTGGAAGTATTGCAGTAGATTTTTTCTTTGTTGTTTCAGGGGTTATGATGGCGAGGAATGCAGCCAAAAAAGCATATGAAGAAAATTTGGGTATAGATACCTTTGAGTTTATAAAAAAAAAGATTTTAAGATTTATGCCCGATATTTATGTTGCATGGGTCATCGCATTTGTGGTTAAGCACTGGCATTTTGTTTCTTGGAAACAGGTAGTAAAAGACCTTTTTGCATCTATCTGGGAACTGCTGTTTTTAACCAATACAGGAATTGTGGGTTATTCGCCAAATGATGCCAGTTATTTGTCAAATGATGCCACCTGGTATATCTCGGCAATGATTTTGAGCATGCTGTTATTGTGGCCGCTGCTTAGAAAATACAAGGAGAATTTTTTCTATATTATAGCACCATTGATGATTTGCTTTCTTTTAGGATACAGTTATCAAAAATTTCCTTCTCTCAGAAGACCTATGAAATGGCAGGGGTTGTGCTTGCGTTCTATGATAAGGGGAACCATGGAAATCTGCATGGGATGTCTTTCCTTTCGAATGGCAGAATTTATGAAAAAAATATCTTTTAACAATGTAGCAAAGACATTGTTATTTTTCGTGTCCTGGATGGGATATGGTGGTGTTATCTGGTATAGTTACAGTCATACAGGTTCAAAGGCAGACTGGATACTGCTTATGATTCTCTGGCTCTCTGTGACTATCACCTGCAGTGAACAATCTATTGTTATGCCATTGTTTTCCAATAAATTATTTTCGTGGTTTGGAAGTTTTAGCTTTTCCTTGTATTTGGGACATGGATTCTGGGCTAAGGAGATGAGAAATCTTTTTCCACAGATGGGTGAGGGAAGAATGCTTATACTCTATGTGATACTGGCGGTGGTAACAGGACTGTTTATCCAGTACACTTCCCTGGGATTGAGAAAATTCTGGAAAGTAAAGGGCGAGGCAGTTAAAAGAATATTTATCGAGTAAGAGAAAAGAAAAATATGGTTGGATAATGTAGTATTTGGAATTATAATGTATATAGCAGTAGCTTTCATAGGCAATGGAGGAACAAGCAAAGGAAGGAGAGGACTATGAAAAGACGAATTAACAGACGAAATGGAGTTGGAATTCTTATGGCAGCCGTTGTGGCAGCCGGAAGTTTACAGGTTCCGGCATTGGCACAGGTAGAGGCAGCGGAGAGTGTTCCGGTCGTAGAGACAACAACGTTAGAGGATGGCAACTTAGGAGCAGCAAGCTCTCAGGGAGCACAGTTAAACTTCAGTAATATCGGTGCAACCTACAACGTAAAAGACTATGGTGCAAGTACTTCTTTGGATGATAACTATCCTGCATTTCAGGCAGCACTGGATGCGGCAAATAAGTATCAGAAAAAACATCCGGGTTCACAGTGTAAGGTCGTGATACCGAAAGGAACTTACCGCATCAAAGGCGAAAGCAGTCACGGATTGATCGTATACAGCAACACCTGGATTTATGCAGAGGGTGCAACCATTAAGAGAAGAAGTGATTATAACTGGCATCTGATGCAGACCGACATGGGTGGAAAAGGCTACAATGTTACCCGGAATGTTAAAATCGAAGGTGGAATCTGGGATGGACAGGGAGCGGAAACCAAGAATACCAACTCCGTATTCCGCTTTGCGCATGCATCCAACATGGCATTTATCAACTGTACTGTACAGAACAGCTTTAATGCTCACATCATAGAGCTGGGTGGTGTGAAAGGCTTTACAGCGCAGGGATGTACGGTCAGAAAATACAGTCAGAATGATTCCAGCTTAAAGAAAGAAGCAATCCAGTTAGATATCTGCAATAACAAGAGCATCATGCCGGGAACGACCAGTGATGATGCCCTTTGCAGTGATGTATTGATAGAAAATAATACATTTACGGATTTGTATCGTGCAGTGGGAAGCCATTCCGCAGTCGTTGGTTTATACTATGACAATGTTGTGATTCGTAATAATGTATTTTCCAATATCAAAGGAAAAGCAATTAATACATACAATTACACCAATTGCATCATCAGCGGCAACACCTTTACAAACTGCTGTGAAGCGATCGACTTCAGAGCCATGAGCATGAATAAGCAGTATAACGGAAGTTTTTATGCACCGGCAAATGGAAGCACACCAAAGGCAGGCGGTTTAAAAGCAAATCTGTTGATCTCTAAGAATAAGATCACTACGGATACCGCATCAGGTCATGAGGCACCGGACGCAGCCATCCGTGTATTCGGAGCAAAAGTAGACAGTGCTTATTATGCAAACGGCAAACTGGCAATTCCGAAGGGTAATTATTATGTAGAAGGTGTCCGCATTGAGAACAACACCATCTCAGGAAAAGCAAACGGTATTTCCTTAGGTGATGTCAGAGGTGCAACTCTCAGCAATAATACGATCACCGGATGTAAGAGAAGCGGTGTCCAGATCGCAGATGGTTCCAAAGTAACGATTTCCGGAGGAAAGATCCAGAAGAATACACGCAACGGTGTATTAGTAGAGAAAAATTCAGAGGCTTATTTCAAAGGCGGAAGAATTGAAAAGAACTCTGTCAACGGTATCAATGTAACCAAGAGTAAGATCAGCGTTTCCAATAAATGTATCATTGCACAGAATAAGAGCCATGGAATCAGCCTGACAGATAAATCCAAGGGATGTAAGATCTCTTCCGCAGAGATCAAAAATAACAGCGGTAACGGAATTGCGATGAATAAAGGCTCCGTACTTACCATGACAGGCGGTACGGTAAGCAGTAATAAGAAAAACGGTATTTCCGTCACAGCAAGTAATTTAACAGCTAAGAAGATTACCGTAAACAACAACAAAGAGAATGGAATCGGATTTTCAAGTTCTTCTAAGGGAACGGTCAACAGCAGTAAGATTACGAAGAATAAAAAATCCGGAATCACTGCAAATAGTGGAAATTTGAATATTTCATCCAATACGATCGAGAATAACAAGAAATATGGAATCTCATTAGCAGGCAGTGCAAAAGCATCTTCTCTGACAAAGAACACCTTATCCAATGAAGGAAAGAATGAGATCGTAGTCAGCGGAGGAGCAAAAGCACCGGTAAAAACAACCGTTTCCACAAAACTGAATGCAGTAACTTCTAACATGAAACAGGTAACCGGATCTGCACATCCAAAGTCAAAGCTGACCGTAAAGGCAGGAAGTAAGAAGATTGGAACCGGAGTGGCACAGAATTCCGGAAGCTATGTCATTAAGATCAAAAAGCAGAAAAAAGGTACAACCATTGGTGTCTACAGCACAGATGCAAAGAAGAATATCTATCAGCGGACGGTGAAAGTAGGCAAATAGATAAAGGAAATACAGGATGCGAAAAAGAGGCTCGAAATGGATTTTGGGAGTCATACTTCTGGCGGGGTGCCTGCTATACGGGCAGATGACAGTGTCTGCAAAAGAGCAGGAACCGATGACCGTTGAGACAACCCGGAGACAGGCGAAAGCCACAGGTGCAAGACTGAACTTTACAAATGTAAAAAAGGAGTTCAACGTATTGGATTACGGTGCATCTGTAACATCTAAAAACAATTATAAGGCGTTTCAAAAGACAATTGATGAAGCCCATAAGTATCAACAGAAACACCCGGATGAGCAGTGTAAGATTGTGATTCCGGGTGGAGTCTATGATGTGAAGGATAAGGACGGACATGGTCTGATCATTTACAGCAATCTCTGGATTTATGCACAGGGGGCAACAATCCGCAGAACGACGCCGTATAAGCGGAATCTGATGCAGACCGTTGGAACGGGAGGCGGATACGCCGGTACCAAAAATGTTCTGATCGAAGGTGGGATCTGGGATGGACTTGGAAGTGTGACGAAGAACACCAATCCGATCTTTAGGTTTGTCCATGCTTCGGATATTGAATTTTTGAACTGTACGGTGCAGAACAGTTTTAATGCACATCATCTTGAAATGGGCGGCATTAAAGGGCTGTCCATTTTAGGCTGTACTTTCAGCGACTACAGTCAGGATAAAGCGTCTTTGAAAAAAGAGGCAGTTCAGTTAGATATCTGCAATAACAGTTCTATTATGCCGGGATGTGAGGTGTATGATGATGCACGGTGTCAGAATGTATTGATCAAAAATAATACATTTACGGAGTTATACCGGGCAATCGGAACACATTCGGCAGTCGTAGGAAAGTATATGAGTAATATTACGATCAGCGACAATTTTTTCTCCGATATCAAAGGAAAAGCAATCGGAATGTATAATTACAAAAATTGCAATATTGTACATAATACCTTTGTAGACTGTAGTGAGGCAATCGACTTTCGTAGTGTCAGTATGTCAGATTCTTATGGGAAGAATTTTTATGCACCGGCGGATGGAAGCAAGGTAAAAGCACAGCCTTTAACGGCAAATCTGGTCATTGCGGATAATGTCATCAGAAAGGACCGGATGAGTGGACATGATACCGGAGGTGCCATGATCCGGGTATTTGGAACGCATGTGCGTACATCTTATACATCAAATGGCAAGACCATCGTACCGGCAGGCGACTATTCAATTAAGAATGTCGTGATCGAGCGTAACCGTGTGTCCGGCAAAGCGGCAGGGATCATATTGAATGATGTAAAAAATGCAACGCTGCGAAATAATATCATCTATGAATGTGACAAACACGGATTGCAGATCACGGAAAATTCAACGGTAACTCTCAAAGGGACCAATAAAATATACAGTAATGAAAAGAATGGGATTTCCTGTGGTTCTTCGAAATTAAAGCTACAGGGTTCCACAAAGATATACCGAAATGGTGCTACGGGTCTTTATATCTATAAGTCAAAAAATGCGGATATCCGAAAGCTTATCACATATTCAAATGGCGGGGCGGGTATCACATTGACCGGAACATCCTCGGCAGTCATAAAAAATCCATCGGTCAGAGGAAATAAGCATTACGGTATTATCGCCGAGAAGAAATCAAAACTGAAATTAGAGGGCGGTACAGTTGCAAAAAATGCTGAGAGCGGGGTTTTTGCAGCAGAACAGGCAGATGTTTCCCTACGATCCGGTGTAAAAATTGAACAGAATAAAGGAGCCGGTGTCAGTGTGTCTTCTGGTGCAGTGAAAATATATGATTGTGAAGTGCAAAAAAATAAAAAGTCAGGTGTGGAATTACAATTGTATTCTAAGGCGAATTTAAAGGGAAATACCATCATTGCTAACCGACAGTCGGGAATTTACGCAAGCACAAGCAGACTGACCATCAAAGAAAACGTGATCACCGATAACCGCAGATATGGAGTTGCCATGTATCAGGGTTCTAAGGCAACGAGCCTGAGAGACAATCAGTTCTCGAATGGGGCAAAAGAAGAAATCCTCCTTGTCGGAGGTTCGAGTGCACCGGTCAGAACGACAAAGGCGATCAGGATCAACTGGTTAGCAAGTTATTCGAACCGGATCACAGGCAGGGCACAGCCGGGAGCGAGGGTGACTGCAAAATATGGTAACAAGAATTTAGGTTCCTCAAAAACAACGAAACAGGGAAAATATACCATTAAGATCAACAGGCAGAACCGGAATACCGTGATCACGATAACAGCCAGAGATGGAAAGAACAATCAATTTCAAAGAGAAGCAACTGTAAGATAAAGTGAAAAAGATGATTTTTCAACAATTCTTGCAAAAGCAAGACAGTTGTGATAAAATGCTTTAGATTATGCTGGGAGGAATAAACTAATGAAATTAATTATACAGATACCATGTTACAATGAGGCAGAGACATTAGAGATCGCATTGAACGATCTGCCAAAGCACATCGATGGCATTGATGAGATCGAATATCTGATCATCAATGACGGAAGTAAGGACAATACCGTAGAAGTCGCAAAGAACTGGGGCGTGAACTACGTTGTCAATTTCAAAAAGAACAAAGGTCTTGCAAAAGGATTTATGGCAGGACTGGATGCGTGCCTTAGAAACGGCGCAGACATCATTGTCAATACCGATGCAGATAACCAGTACTGCGGCGAAGATATTGAAAAGATCATACGCCCGATCTTAAACGGAGAAGCAGACATCGTGATCGGCGAACGTCCGATCGATCAGACAGAGCATTTTTCACCACTCAAAAAGAAACTGCAGCATTTTGGAAGCTGGGTAGTCCGTAAGGCATCGAACTCAGACATCCCGGATGCACCGAGTGGATTCCGTGCTTACAGCAGGGATGCGGCAATGCGTCTGAATGTTACCAATGAATATACCTATACTTTAGAAACCATCGTACAGGCAGGACGTACCAAGATGGCAATGACTTCTGTTCCGATCCGTACCAATGCAGAACTGCGTCCATCCAGACTGTTCAGCAGTATGTTTGGTTATGTAAAGAGATCCATGTTAACGATCATCCGTGCATTTTTAATGTACAAGCCACTGTCCTTCTTTATGGGACTTGGAACAATTCCTGTCATTGGCGGAGTTGCGTTGGGAATCCGTTTTATCGTCTATGCAGTTGGAGGAAGCGGTGCCGGTCATATCCAGTCACTGATCCTTGCGTCAATGCTGATCATCATAGGAGTGCTTGTATGGGTACTCGGACTGATGGGCGACATTATCGCATCAAACCGGAAGTTATTAGAGGATATCCAGTACCATGTGCGTAAACTGGATTACGATTCCGAAAAAGAGGAAAACTAAGGACTAAAGGCTCAAGGAGGATACAGATGGATAACAGAATGACCGGGATTCGACAAAAAACAGGCTATATCTGGGCATTTTTGATCGCATTTTTGCCAAGACTCTTCTGGAGTCTGCAGGCAATTCCGCTGCGAACAGTTTCAGATGAGCTGTCTACTATGAATGGTGCGGTATTCTTTTCTTCACAGAACTGGAATGCCGTTGTATCAAAAGCAGGATATTATGGTTTTGGAATGAGTATACTGGCAACACCACTGATGCAGTGGATCAAAGATCCGGTCATACTCTATCGTACCCTGTTAGTCTGCACCGGAGTATTAGAGAGTGTGGCAGCAGTCATCTGTTTTTATCTGATTAAAAGAGTTTTTGGTATCACAGATGAGAAAAAAGCACTGTTGATGACGGCCACGATTTCTTATGTTACCGTTGTCCGTACGACCGTGTTCTATAATGAGCATATGCTCATGCTGATCAGCTGGTGCATATGTCTGGTATTAGCAAAGCTGGTACTCACAGAAGAGCCGAAGAAAAGGGCAATGTGGACCGGCTTTTTTGTCTTGCTCATGTTATATGCACTGACGGTACATGCAAGAACAACAACCTATATTTTTGCAGCCGTATTAGTGATTGCGTTGTATGGAATTATGTATCGAAAAAAACTGGTCTCACTGCCTGTTTTGGGAATACTGACAGCGGGCGGATACATTTTGATGAAAAAAGGAATTAAAATGTATCAATCAGTTGTATGGAGTGCGGCAGAAGGGGTTCGCAATACCCGCGTGAATATCGGAGAAGAGAAGTTAGCCTTATTAAAGACAGCGGAGGGAATCAAGTCCTGTCTCTTTACGATTTTCGGACAGATTAACATTGCCAGTATGATATCGGGCGGACTGTTGATAACCGCACTGGTGATGGTAATTTTATTAATTGTCAAAAAAGGAAAAGAGGCATTTGTATTAAAGACCATTCAGGCTGATAATGCAGAAGAACGGCTCTATTTTGTGATTGGAAGCTTTTTTGTGCTTTGTACCGGAATGACCATTGCAGCACAGTCATTGACCTGGATTGCTACGGCAACAAATGCCATTATGGACGGATATGGAACGAAAGAATATGGAACGAAGGCATTTACCTATCTTCGCTATATGATGCCATATCTTCAGCCATTATTAATGCTTGTCTTTGTAACCATGGAAAAGCAGAAAGATGTATTTTTAAATTGTTTTTATAAATCCATCAAATATATAGTATTGTTTCAGGGAATATGGCTTGCCTTCATACTCCCTTATTGTTATGGGAACAAACAGGCAGGAGAGGAATTTATCTGCTTTGCCTTAACAGACCGGAACGTGGCAACAGCACATACCTATCTGCCGGCAACCTTAGTCTTTGTCGTAATGCTATTGATTTTCTTCTGGGCAGGAAAAAAAGAGAAGTTTCAGGTCATTATGGTGGTATTGCTTGTCGTCGCAGGCTATAAATACTGCTACAATGCCTATAACTGGGATATTTTAACGCAGAAGAAAACTGAGAAAAAAATAGATACGGTTTATCAGGTATTAGGAAGCGGAGAACTTGGAAAAGAGCAGTTGACAGACAAGCTCTATGGACTGGATCTAAGTGGAGCGGATGATCATCAGGTGTATTATCTGTTGCAGTATTATTTTGCAGATTATGAGGTGATCCCGCGTTATCCTTCCGAGGATGAAAAAGAAGCGATCCTGTTTACAAACCGACGTGAAATCACAAATACAGAGGTGCTTGAGAATTATCTTTGTATTGAACTTGACAGTGAGGAATATCTCTGGGTCAAGGGAGAAGCTTTACAGAAAAAAGTGATCGAACAGGTAAAGAAAAATTATAAGAAAGAATATCATATAGACCTTGGAACACTCTATGATGCAGCATCAAACCGCAACCAGACCGATACGATGAGTTCAAATGGGGCAGTCGGATGTTTTGCAACGACCAAGGGGGAAGCGTTTACAAGCGGTGAATATGAGTTTACATTTACCTTTTCTGTGGAAACAGACGACAAGGGCAGTACAGATTTGGCAACCGTAGATATTGCAGATGCGATCACCGGAGAAAGCTATGTCAGTGGAAAATTGCAGGCATCCGATTTAAAGGACGGGGTTGGAGAAGTTCACTTCTCCATACCGATGAGTAATGCACAGAATCTTCAGATCAGATGTTTTGCAGACAGCACGGTTCCGGTGGAACTGACAGATATCATGTATAAAAAGACCTCACTGACTGATCATGTGGGAGCAATCTATCAGACTGAGACAGAACAGTTGAGTAAGATCGCGAATAAGATTGAAAAGAATGCAGACATCCCAATGGTTTCAGAATATGATTCTTTAAGATGGTTTGCAGATTACAGTGATATGCAAAAGGCAATGAAGGCAAAAAGTGTATTCTACTGTGAGTCACAAAAAGCGGTCGAAGGACAGCAAAACGAAGGACTTCTGTTGATGGAGAACCGAAGTGGCGGCAGTCTGGTATTTGAGCTGTTAGAAAAATATATTGTAGTAGGAAAAACAGAACATTATACACTGTTTGCAAAAAAAGAGCTGCGTGATGAGATCGCAGCACAGGGAATCCGCATGTATTCCGGTGACAAGGGATTGTCTGCAGACTATTATTATCTGGATAATTATGGAGCCGTAGATACGGCAAAACAGATCTATATCCCATTTGGAACCTATGAACTGACCGTTACGGGAAGTCAGTGCATGACCGGACAGGATACGGTTGGAGAACTTTACAGCAATCTGAACCGTACAGAAACCTATGAGATGATCGCAGGGGATATTGTCAAAGAAGACGGAACCTTCGAGATACAAAAGAATATTTCTGTCTATGGCTTAGAGGGATTAAAGGGAAACAGACTGACATTTAAAATGTCTGCACAGCAGGAGACCGGACAGGCAAAGCTCTGGTTAAAGCAGACATCAAACCGCAATCTCGTACCGGTAAAAGGTTTATCGATATTAGGAGATGCAAAACGGGATGAGTCCGGAATCCTTTTAGGAAAAGAAGCAGGAATCAAGACATTTGGACCATATATTTCAGCACCGGCAGGTTTCTATCAGGTAACGTTTGAATTTGAACGGGATGGAGAAGTGCAGGGAGATCTTGGAAGTGTGGATATTGCATATGCAACCGAAGTGCTGGTGGCAGGAAGTATTTCAGACAGCAGTTTTGATGGAAAGAAAGGAAAAGTGGTCTTAGAAGTAGAGATTACAGAGGATGATACGGATCCGCTTTTGGAATTCAGAACATCCATAACAGGGGCAGATGACAGTCTGCGACTGACGGCAGTTACGATAGAGCCGCAGTAATATAGAGGAGACGGAACGATCGTGGAGACTATGAAAGAGGAAACTATGTTAGAAAAAGAACGCCCAAAACGGAGTGGGAGGCTGTTCATTGCATATACTGTGTTATTTACAGTTATGATGCTTCTGGTGTTTGGAAGATTTTTATACTATGGAAAATCCTTCATCGGAGGAGCAGACGGACTATCCCAGGTGGGTGCATCCATGCACTATAATGGTTATTTTTACAGGGAGCTGTTTACAAACTGGCTCCATGGAGATTTTTCGGTTCCGATGTGGGACTTATCCGTAGGCATGGGCATGGATGTATTGCATGTTCTGATCTTTAACCCGCTACAGATATTATGCGGATTGCTGTTTGCAGAAAATGTCCGTGCAGGCGTGGCAGTCTTTACGATAGTCAGTCTCTATCTGGCAGGGCTTGCTTTTTTGAGTTACTGCCGCTATATCAAATGCAGTGATCAGGCAGCACTGATCGCAGTATTTACCTATCTGTGTAATGGGTATATCCTGAATTACTGTATCGCACAGAATGTATTTATTGAATTGTATATCCTGTTGCCACTGCTTTTATTAGGAACAGAAAAATTACAGAAAGAAAAAAAGAGCGGGATCTATATTGCCTGCATTGCGTATCTGGGAATTTCGCTGCTGTTAAATCTGTATACCATGACACTGATCTTAGCAGGCTATCTGTGTGTGCGTTATGTTTGCAGAGAAGAAAACAGAAGTTATAAAGGATTCTGTGTCTCACTGATACGTCCGATCCTTGCCTATATCAAAGGACTTGCACTTGCGGCGGTTTTACTGATCCCAAAGATTTATCTGTCAATGACCAGCGGAAGGGTTGGAAGTGCAGACCTTGGAAGTCTGTGGTATTACGAAAAGCGTTATTACGCAGATCTACTCACAGGGATTACCGGAAATAATGAGATTGGGATCCATGGCTTTGTGGGAGTATCGATCCTGGCATTACTGGCAGTCTTATATTTGATCTTTGCGGGAAAAGGAAAAAAATACAAAGAACTGCGGATCTGGGGAGTAATCTTATTAATTTTGACACTGATTCCGTTAGGAGGTTACCTGACCACAGGATTTATGGGATATAATCACCGTTTCCTTTTTATGGTGATCTGTTATTTTTCCATCGTACTGGCAGTGGTTCTGCCGGAATTTTTAGTAGCAGTTACGGAAAAGAAGAAAAAAACGATAGGTCTTACCCTGATATATCTGTGCCTGATGGTTGCAGCATATATCTGGAAAGGCATATCCATGCCGTATACAGCGATATTTTTTGCTGTGTATATCGGACTCTGGCTGCTCGGAACGAAAAACGAAAGCGGATTGCAGATAAAGCATACAGAAATCCTCTGGCTTATTCCGGTATGTCTTGAGATCCTCTGCATGGCATATTTAATCTATGAGCCAACACAGAAAAACTATATTGCCAAATTTGAAGATGCAAAAACCGTAAATGAAAAAGTGGAGATCCGTGCATCCGCTGCTTTTTCAGCGATCAAAGATCCCTCCGTATACCGTGTAGAAAATCTTGCGGCAAATGAAAGGACGAACAACCGGGAAGCCAATTTTGGAACACGCAATGATTATTATGCGTTAGATGGCTATTACAGCTATACATATGCTGATATCATAGAAACTGTCAATGATTTAGGCATCAGTCAGATGGGAAATCCGTTTAACATCTATGATTTAGATGAGAGAACGGCACTGTATACATTAGGTGGCGTCAAATATCTGTCCGGCTATCAGGACGAAGAGACGGCAAAACCATACGGCTATCAGCTTATCAAAAAGAAGAAAGTCAAAGAGGATGGAAAAAAGCGGACATTATGTCTGTATAAAAATCAGTATACATTACCATTGATGTATACCTATACTTCCTATATTACAAAAGAAAATTACCAGAAGTTCACGCCGAATGAAAAAGAACAGGCGATGATGCAGGGAGTCATACTGGATCAGGCGGATGCAAAAAAAGTATCAGGCATTCAGGAAACAAACTTGCAAAAGGATGCCGAAGTATTACTCAGCCAAAAGGAAATCCGGACCCGGCTGCAAAAATATTATAAAAATAAGAAAAAAGAACTGGCTAAAGAGAAGGGCAGCAAGTCAGTAATTATGCCTTTTGAATTAACAAAAGACGGCATTATATGTAAAACTTCTTTTGTAACCTTTACATTAGACCTGCCGGACGACTATGAGGGCGGCGAACTTTATATCGGATTTGAAGATTTACGCTATACACCGAAAAACAGCAGGGATTATCAGAAATATTATCTTCAAAATAAAAACAGTGTCTATGGAAAAAAATGTTTTTTAAAGAAAAAACGTGCGGAATCCACGGAGAATAAACGTGCGAAGATTACCGTAAAAGCAGACGGAGTACAAAAGACAGCCGTGATCTGGGGAAAAGACAGTCAGTATGATACAGGAAAACGGGATGTGCTATTCCATCTCGGTTACAGTGCGAAAGGGCGAAAGGAGATCACCATTACCTGTAAGGGAATGGGCGAGTATGATTTTTCAGATATATACGTCCTGCTCCAGCCAATGGAACATTATGCAGAATACTATCAGCAGTTAAAATCGGAGGCACCGGATTATGTAAAAATACAGGGCAATCAGATTACTGCAAAGGTGCAGGCATCCAAAGACGAAGTTCTTTGTGTTGCCGTACCGTATCATCGTGGCTGGAGTGCAAAAGTGAATGGAAAGAAAACAGAGATCATGCAGGCAAACGGAATGTATATGGCACTCCCGATCCAAAAGGGAAGTAACCGGATACAGTTAGAATACCGGCTGCCGGGGCAGAAAACAGGAGGAGTGATCTCGATCCTGTGTGTGATCCTTCTGTTCGGGGAAGTATGTGTGGCAAAGGTGCGAAATAAGAAATGAATGAAAAGCTGGAAAAAATAAAGAAACTCGGACAAAAAAGTATATGGAAAAGCCTCTTATTGAATCTGATCTTTTTACTGGTCTTTTTGATTATTTTTAACCCGGACTATGAAGTGCGGGATGACAATATGATGAAAGAAATCGCAGCAGGAGCAAGAGGAACTTATAACAGTTATCTGGTATTTATCAATATCATCATTGGAAAAATACTTACGACATTGTATACAATCATTCCGGGTGTGGAATGGTATTCTATCGTACAGACAGGAATTATCTTTTTTGCATTTGTAATTCTTGCATGGATGGTGTATGATAGATGGGGAACTTCATGGGGGACAGGGATCAACTGTGCCATTTTAGGCTTTTTTGGCTATGAATGCTATGTCGGCATGCAGTTCACCAAGACGGCAGGACTCTGCACATTAACAGGTGGATTACTGATTTATTATACATTTGAAGCATCTAAGAAAAAATGGTTACTCCTTCCGGGCGTATTATATATGTTTACCGGAAGTTTATACCGGTTTGGAATGTTTGAAATGACCATGATCGGAACGATGCCGATCTATGCTTATTGGCTGATCCGGGGTGGAAAGGCTGATATCCGAAAAAATCTGCGGTTAGTGGGAATGAATGCGATCGTCTATGCAGTGGCATTGTTACTGGCGGTTGGAGCAAAGCAGATGAACAGCCGGATGTATGAGAATGACCCGCAATGGCGGTATTTCTGGGAGTACAATACAGCCAGATGCTCCCTGATGGATTATGAGTTTTTAGATTATGAGGAATATGAGTCTACCTATCAGAGACTTGGGATTTCGAAAGAAGATTATGAGTATTACTCAGCAGGATTTATTGCAGATCCGGAAAAATTTTCTTTAGATACGATGAAACAACTCATTACATCTAAGAAGGCAAAAAAATTAGACGGAGTATTCCTGATAGAATTTTTTAAAACGTTTCCATTGGCGTTTTTAGCGATCAAAGTTTTCGGAGCACTACTGCTGGTAGTGATTTTTTCCGTGCTCTGGGATAAGAAAAGTCTGATTCTGATCGCAATGCAGACATTGACGATGCTTGGGGTATATGCCTATCTGTATTATCAGGGGCGTGTACTGATCAATCGTGTGGATGCAACGTTTGTATTAGCACAGTGTATGATCCTGTTGTTAAGCTACAATGTGGCAGAAAAAGAATCATGGAAAAAGGTAAAAATGTTACCGATCGTGTTAGCATCACTTCTGATGGTATTGGCATGTCGTGGAAATGACTACTACTGGAATATTGCAAATGCGACAGAAGAGAGCAGACAGGATAAACAGGAACGCCAGGAGATATTAGAACTGATCTGGGAGGATAAGGAACATCTTTATCTGACACACCGGGAAGACACGGAAAAAGCGTGGGGACTCTATGATAAGATACCGTTTGGCGGCTTATCGAATGTATATCGTCTGCATGGATGGCAGCTTGGACTGCCTGAGAATGAAAATGTCCTGAACACTTACTGCATCACAAATCCTTACCGGGAATCCATCAACAATGGAAGTGTTTATTGGCCGGAAAAGAGCAGACCGAAACAGCTGTTATCCTATATACAGAGAAATTATGATGGAAATGCAAGACTGATCAAGCTCAAAGAGATCAATGGAATGGGCATGTATGCGATTACATCCGGTGAATTGATCTTAGACGAGAATGAGATGCACGAGCCGGATGTTTCGATCGTCTCTAAGGTAGAGGCATATGTAGAAGGAGAGAGACTGTATATCAAAGGAAAGCTGTATAAAAAGAATACGGACAGCTATAAGCAGAGAGCTTATTTAAAAGTCGTTGACGATGCGGGACGAAGCAGTTATCAGTATGTGACGCTTTATAAGGATGAAAAAGAGCCGGACAAGCAGCAGGGCAGATATGCAGCGATTGACGGAAACTTCCGTTATAAGAAATGGAATGAAAATTACCGGGCATTTCTCATATTAGAGACAGATGGAGGAAGATATGAAGTGCCATTACAGGTTGATATAAAATAGATAGATACAAAGGAGCAAAGTATGCAAATTATAGTTACAGGAGGAGCAGGGTTTATCGGAGGCAATTTTGTCCACTATATGTTAGACAGACATCCGGAGGATGAGATTATCTGCGTAGATTGTCTGACTTATGCAGGAAATATGGAGACCTTAGCTTCCGTTATGGACAATCCGAAATTTCAGTTTGAAAAGTTGGATATTACAGACCGAGAAGGAATCTACGGATTATTTGAAAGAGAGCATCCGGACATTGTTGTGAATTTTGCGGCAGAGAGTCATGTGGATCGCTCTATTGAGAATCCGGAAGTCTTTTTAAAGACCAATATTTTAGGAACACAGGTATTATTAGATGCCTGTCGTAAATATGGAATCAAGAGATACCATCAGGTATCTACTGATGAAGTCTACGGAGATTTACCATTAGACAGACCGGATCTGTTCTTTACCGAGGAGACACCGATACATACTTCCAGCCCGTATTCGGCATCAAAGGCAAGTGCGGATCTGCTGGTACAGGCATATGGCAGAACCTATAAGCTGCCGATCAGTATTTCGAGATGTTCGAATAACTATGGACCATATCATTTTCCGGAAAAACTCATACCGCTGATGATCGCGAATGCGTTAAATGATAAGCCACTTCCGGTCTATGGGGAAGGAATCAATGTCAGAGACTGGCTCTATGTTGAAGACCACTGTGCTGCGATCGATCTGATCATCCGCAATGGAAAAGAAGGCGAGGTCTATAACGTTGGCGGACATAACGAAATGCGAAATATTGACATTGTTAAACTGATCGTCAAGCATTTAGGAAAATCCGAGGATCTGATCACATTTGTTACGGACCGGGCAGGACATGACATGAGATATGCGATTGACCCGACAAAGATCCACCATGATTTAGGATGGCTTCCGCAGACAAAGTTTGAGGATGGCATTCAAAAGACAATTGACTGGTATTTAAACAACCGTGAGTGGTGGGAAAATATCATCAGCGGAGAATATCAGCAATATTATGAAAAAATGTATGGAAACAGATAGAATATTTTAGTAGAATAGAGCGAAAAACACAGGAGGAAATCTATATGAAGGGAATTATATTAGCAGGAGGTTCCGGTACAAGACTGTATCCGATTACAAAGGCAGTATCAAAGCAATTGTTGCCAATTTATGATAAACCAATGATTTATTATCCATTATCTACGTTGATGTTAGCAGGTATCAGGGATATTCTGATCATATCAACAGTACATGACCTTCCGAATTTTCAAAAATTATTAGGAGATGGAAGTGATTACGGTATCAAACTGACCTATGCTGTACAGGATGCACCAAATGGATTGGCAGAGGCGTTTATCATTGGGGAACGTTTTGTAGGGAAAGATAATGTGGCATTGATCTTAGGAGATAATATTTTCCATGCGAGAAACTTTTCCAGTGTGCTGAAGGAAGCTGCAAATTTAGAGAGCGGAGCAGTTGTCTTTGGTTATCCGGCTTTT
>JABLTS010043075.1_pt1 | contig 100644 bp, 84 predicted proteins | sample 7160081 | NCBI WGS metagenome assembly JABLTS01 (sample SAMN14651231, study PRJNA627086) | human gut metagenome | isolation source: feces | host: Homo sapiens | reverse complement strand
TGCAACATTCTACGAACATTACGATGACATTCTTAATTTTTATACAAATAGATCATCTAATGCTGCAGCTGAATCCTTTAATGCAAAAATCAAAGATTTCAGCGCATCACTAAGGGGCATCGTTGATGAAAAGTTCTTTCTGTATCGACTTGCAAAGATTTATGCTTATCCCCACTAAATTTCCACTGAGCCCAAATATCTTACGAAATACATATTTAGATCTCACAAACTGTTTTTCTCAAAACAAAGTATCATAGTATCATTCTGTCCTCCAATTACGCCCTAAGACCTTGTAGGCAAACGACTTAACTCAATGCTACTTTTCTGAATGTTTTACAGAAAAGTATCATTAAAGTATCATAGAAGTATCATCCCTTTAGCCCATCCTGATCTCTCCCCCCCTAATGTGGGGAATGAAACCCCACATTAGGGGGGACTGTTCCCCACGCCGTGGGGGAAAATCAAGGTCTATGGTTTAGACATCACAAGTCTATTTTTCAGTCTATGAATACAACTGAAAGATAACCTCTAAACGGTATTAGTATCGAGGATACGCTTACAATTAGATTACACACGAAACCAGGGGTGTTATATAAAAGCAGGGGTAAATTGATCAGACTTCAGCATAAAGAAATAGAGGGTGAATCAAATAAAAAAATGAAACACCCTCTTAAATCTAATTATTAACCACAACCGGACTGTCGACAACAAAATCATTAAAATGACCGGCTGTGGGAAACGATATTCCCTATTTGGGAAATAAAATCATCAATCAGTTATTCTTTCCAGCTGTACTGTGAAGTGACGCATCAGCGGAGCCTCCCATGTTATACGCACACCATGAGTGATCTGCTCCCTTCTGTCATAGACATTCTTCAGCGCAGCTGCAATTACTGCCATATGGTTGTCTGTATATACTCTGCGAGGAATAGCCAAGCGCAGGAGATCAAGTCCACCAAAACGGTTCTCTCTGGTCACAGGGTCACGGTCAGCAAGCAGATAACCGATCTCACATCCACGGATTCCTGCCTCGAGATAAAGCTCTATGGTAAGAGTCTGTGCCGGGAACTCCTCTTTTGGAACGTGTGTCAACACCTTTGGAGCATCAATGAAAAGAGCATGGCCTCCTGCAGGACGCTGGTAAGGAATATGATATTCGTCGAGCAGAGAAGCGAGATATTCCACTTGATGTATACGGGTCTGGAGGTTGTCGAACTCTGTATTCTCATCGAGACCGATGGCAAGAGCATTCATGTCGCGTCCGTTCATACCTCCATATGTAAGGTAGCCTTCAAACTGAACGCAATATCCCTTTGCACCCTCATACCAATCCTGGCGACGTGTAGCAATAAAACCACCCATATTCACGATACCGTCCTTCTTTGCACTCATAGTCATACCGTCAGCAAGGTCGAACATCTCACGTGTGATTTCCTTTATCGTCTTGTTCTCATAGCCCTTCTCACGTGTCTTGATGAAATATGCATTTTCTGCAAAACGAGCAGAGTCGAAAATGACAGGTTTGCCGAATTTATCTGCAACGGCTCTCACCTCTCTCAGGTTCTGCATTGATACAGGCTGTCCGCCCGCCGTATTGTTGGTGATGGTTACAATGATGAAAGGCACCTTGTCACCATATTTCTCCAACGCCGCCTCGAGTTTTTTAGGATCAACGTTTCCCTTGAAAGGCACTTCGAGCTGAGTGTCTTTCGCATCATCAACGGTGCAGTCAAGAGCCATAGCCTTACGTCCCTCAATATGTCCCTTGGTTGTATCAAAATGAGAATTTCCTGGCACGACATCGCCTTCCTTTACCAAGTATGAGAACAGCACATTCTCTGCAGCTCTACCCTGGTGTGTAGGTATAACATACTCAAAACCGGTGAGTCTCTGTATTGTATCTTTCAGCTTGAAGAAAGAAGTAGCTCCTGCATAACTCTCATCGCCAAGCATCACGCCAGCCCACTGGCGGTCGCTCATAGCTCCGGTACCAGAGTCGGTAAGCAGGTCAATGTAAACATTCTCAGCTTTCAGCTGGAACACATTGTAATGAGCTTCTTTTATCCACTGTTCGCGTTCTTCGCGAGTACTCCTACGAATAGGTTCTACCATCTTGATTTTCCAAGATTCTGCAAATGGTAAATTCATAATATTTATTTTAAATTGGTTAACCGCCCATATATGGACAGTGATATTAGATTTCGTTGCCAAATTTACGTAATAGTTTTGAACAGACAAAGACCAATATGCCAAAACATTCTCATTTATCAAATTTTTAACAATTCATAATGTCACTAATTTTTCATTGATACCCAATTATTATTATCCACATTGAAAAATCGCACATCTTTTAATGTATAGTAATAAAAATTTCCTAAAATTTGAGTATTGTGACACTTTCAGAATCGCTTTACTTTTGCAAACGTAAAATCAGTTTGCCGTTAAGAGAAACCAAATCGTCCCGGTCGGCATAATAAATAAGTATAATATTTACATCATATAAAATGACAAAGAACATACTCCTTTTAGGACTACTTTCATGCAGTTTCGCAACGAATGCCATTGCGCAAGATGAATGTTGCAAAGAAAAGAAGTCGGACAAAACCGAATGTACAGTACCAAAGACAGAGAAGCCCTCAGCATTGTCACGATTCAGTATCGGTGGATATGGCGAGGCCGTGATGAGCAGGAATTTCTACAGTCAGCATTTCAACCGCTACCGCGACCCTGCCACCTACAAGAATGACGACAGCCACGGACGCTTCGACCTGCCACACGTCACTCTCAACCTCGGCTATGACTTCGGCCATGGATGGACCATGGGTACGGAGATAGAGTTTGAGCATGGCGGCACGGAAAATGCCGTAGAGATAGACGCTGACGAGAGTGGCGAATACGAGGCTGAGACTGAGCGCGGCGGCGAGGTTGCCCTGGAGCAGTTTTGGATTAACAAGGCTTTCTGGGGAGGTAAGTTCAACATCAAGGCTGGTGAGATTATCATCCCTGTCGGAGAAATAAACGCCTACCACATGCCTAACGACTTCTTCTCCGTCTACCGTTCTGAAGGCGAGGCAAAGATGTTGCCTAACACATGGCACCAGGTCGGCATCTCTCTTTGGGGACGCATCAGCGACTGGCGTTACGAAGCCATCTTCACTTCCGGTCTCGATGCAGAGCGCTTCGGCCACAACTGCTACGTGCATTATGGAGCAACAAGTCCCTACGAGTATAAGTTGGGAAATGTATATGCCGGTGCGGCACGTATCGACAACTATTCCATCCCTGGCGTACGTCTTAGTCTGAGCGGATACTATGGCTATACTTTCAAGAACACGGAGCGCAAGGCAAGTGCATCTTATGATAAGGTACACGGAGCCTTGGCAATCGGAAGTTTCGGACTGGAGATGAAGCGCTGGAACTGGATAGTACGTGGTAATGCCACATATTCTCATCTTGCTGATGCACAGAAAATGACCACCTTCATGAACGCTTACCCCAAGCACACCCAGCAGGACGGTTCGCCTTCAAAGCACTCTCCTATCGCAAGCAACGCCTACTCTGTAGGTCTTGAGGCTGGCTACAACATATTCTCGCAGATAAGCAGTCTGAGCGACAAGCAGAAGCTTTATCTCTTCGGCCGCTACGAAGACTACAACACCTATGCCGCCGGCAGACAGAAAGTGGCTTACAAATACGACCGTGTCAAGAGAATGGCTGTCGGCGTGAACTACTCTCCTATCAGACAGGTTACAATCAAGGGAGAATACAGCAACCGTTTCCTCAGCCACGGCTACAACAACGAGCCAAGTGTTTCATTGGGAATAACCTACGCTGGATGGTTCCTGAAATAATTTAAAGTTTGGAATGTAATATTAATTCAAGTTTCTGATTTAGACAAGACATTAATTTACCATTACTCACATAAAGAAGAAAACTTAATAATAAACTAAAAATCAAGAAAATGAACAAAATCTTCAAGTATTCAATGATGTTTGCAGCTGCATTGGCTTTCACAATGGGCTTCACAAGCTGTAGCGATGATGACAACGACGAACAGGACGTAACATTCAGCTCCAGCGAGCTGAAGGAAGTCAACGCAGACTATGTTGACAATACGGTTGTTGCAACATACCGCAACCTTGCCGACTATAACAAGCAGCTCGTTGCTGACCTCAACGCCATGAGCGATGATGCAGGTGTGGCCAAGGCCTGCAAGACATGGACGCAGTCGCGCAAATGGTGGGAGTTCTCTGAGGCTTTCCTCTTCGGAGCTGCCGGCGACTATGCTATCGACCCTCACACAGACACATGGCCATTCGACCGCACTCAGTTTGACAAATACATGAGTCTCTATAAGAACGCAAAACTTGGCGAGGAGGGATTTGAGAACGAAACAAACACCATCAACGAGGCTATCGCTACAGGTCAGAACCTTACAGGTTTCCACGCCGTTGAGTATCTTATCTTCCGCGAGGGTCAGCCACGCCACTTCGCTGACATGACTGCAAACGAGATTTACTTCGCAAAGACAGCAGCACAGGATCTCTACCTCAGCTCCTTGAAGCTTGTTTCAGCATGGGGTGGCAAGGTTTCTGCCGATGAGCAGGCTCTCCTCGACGAAGTTGAATTCGCATCTTCCATCAACTATGGCGAGAACTTCAAGAATGCAGGCAACGCAGGTTCAACCTACTCTACCGTTGTACTTGCATCCAAGGAAATAATCGCCGGTGCTAACGACATCATCGGTGAGGTACGCGACTCTAAGATCGGCGCTCCTGCCACAGGTGAGGACATTAACTACATCGAGTCTCCTCACGCCCACAACTCTATCCAGGACTTCTACGACAACATCATGTCTGTAAAGCACGCCCTCTATGGCGGTTGCACAGTTGACGGAACAACTCCTGAGGCAAAGTCTCTCATCGGCATCTGTCTGAAGAACGACAAGACCAAGGCTGCCGCACAGAACGTTATGACTAACCTTGAGAATGCTCTCTCAAAGATCAGCAGCATGAAGAAGCCATTCGTTCTCTACTACACAGACCAGAGTGCTAAGGATGCAATGGAAGCTCTCGACGGACTGGAGGAATCGTTGAACGCTCTCGACAAGCTGCTCGACTAATCGTCCACAGGCTAAACATCCAAAAGAACATTAAAAATTTAAATAACCGTTGGTGTCTGCCCCAAAAGCAGCCACCAACATTTTACGTTTAACAACAAGCAACATTATGAAACACATCTATTTAGTTCCTGTGTTGTTCTCGGCATTGGCATTAACAGCCTGCACCGATGACGACAATCTTGATGTCCATCTGCCTGAGGCAGAGTATGGCACTCCTAATGAATGGTACTATGCCGGAGGAAAACTCGGTACGACAAGCATTCAGTCTGCATATGCCTATCGTCAGGCTACTCAGGCTGTTGATGATGCTGGTCTCTCGTTGAACTTCCAGATTGGTGAGTCCCTCTTCGAGAAAGACTACAACACTTCAAACGACGCTTTCGCCGGACTCGGTCCTGTATATGTGCGCCGCGGTTGTCTCTACTGCCATCCGAACTATGGTCACGGCAAGCGTCAGACTGCCTACCGCGCTGACCAGGACGGCAACGGCTACCTGCTCGTAGTCTACGACAAGAAGACCAACGCCTACATCTATTCCGTAGCCGGAATGCCGCAGACAAAGGCCGTGAAGCCGTTCAAGCCACAGATTGACGAGAGCAAGATCAACATTGAATGGAAGAACTACACCGACGAATGGGGCAACAAGTTCCCTGACGGCGAGACCTACTCGCTCATCTATCCAGAGGTTACCATCCCTGCCGACGCCTACTACTCTCCTGTAACGGTGAAGCGCGACGGAAAGTATGTGGTTATCCCTGCCGACCAGGTGGCAAGTGAAATCGGCGTTCGTCTGGAGTCTACCATCGGAATCTACGGCACCGGACTTACCGACGCCATCCCTGACGACTCAATCACAGCAGAATGGAAGCGACAGAGCGAATACTTCAACTCTGTAGGCAAGACCAACGCTCTTAACCCTGCATACTGGAGCCAAGCTGACAACAAGTGGGTCAGCTACTATGTGAATAATGCCGGCGACAAGAAGCAGTATGTTCGTCGCTACACCTACGCCATGAGCCGTGGACCTATCCTCGACGCTGCCGGAGCAAACGCCATCTGGAACATCACAAACGTAACTCGTCCAGACCGCCGCTACCACTACTTGAGCCTCGACGGTACGATTTATGCCAAGAGTTCTATGGAAGACCCTGACGTTCAGGCTGGCTTCCCTGAATACATCAAACAGATTGACCCGAACAACGCTCATCCTACATGGCACACAGCCGATGTGAAGCAGAATATCTACAACTATCTGATGGCTAAGGACCTCGACCCTGAGATGTCAAGCTCTCAGTACAAGAACTTCATGATATGGCATCGCGGACTTGCCGTTCCTGCTGCACGCAACACCACAACAAACCGTTTCAAGCAGGGAATGAAACTATTCAAGGAGATAGGATGTGCCAACTGCCACCGTCCATCATGGACCACTGGCGATGACAACATCCAAGACCCTAACGGTATATTCACAAACAGCGACATGCCACGCTATCCTCACCAGAAGATATGGCCTTACACCGACTTCGTACAGCACCGTCTCTTCATGGAGAACGACATCCGCACAGGCTGGTGCCGCACCACTCCTCTCTGGGGCCGCGGACTGTCTAAGCTCTGTACCGGTGCCGAAGACCGTCTCCACGACTGCCGCGCACGAAACACAATGGAAGCTATCATGTGGCACGGCAACGCCAAGAGCGATGCACGCTACGCTATAGAGAAATTCCGCAACCTGAAGAAGGCTGACCGCGACAACATCATATTCTTCATAGAATCAATCTAATGTAATTTATTTGCCACACACTGCCTGCACTTATGTTCATTCATAGGTAGTGTGTGGCATTTTCAAGATATATAATACAAAATACACGTAATGAACAAAATTAAAATACTCGCCATCGTCGCAATGCCGCTTGCATTTACAGCCTGCAGCGACGACAAAACTCTTGATCAGGACATTGACAGTAACAAATACAGTAATTACCCCGAAGACTACTTCACGGGAGGCAAACTCGGCACCATACATCAGATTTCATCAAGCTCTTTCGAGCAACCGGCTCCTGCCGTTGAACAGCAGGGTCTATCACAGGCTTTCACTCTCGGTGAATATTTCTTTGAAAGACCTTTTACGGAGAATGAGAAACCATTCACAGGACTCGGTCCGCTCTACATCCGCCGCTCATGCATGCACTGCCACATCGGTTACGGCCACGGCAAACGACAGCTAAAATATGATTCAAACACCATCGGCAACGGATACATTCTGATGATTACCGACGAGAACGACATCGTGGTGCAGTCGTTCGGATGGGTTGCCATGGGACAAGCCACAGCTCCATTCAAGCCGCAGTTTGACGAGAAGAAGGTAGACATTGCATGGAACGAATACACCGACCAATGGGGCAACCAGTTCCCCGACGGCGAGAAATACTCACTCATATACCCCGAAGTAACGCTAAAGCCCGGATGCATATACGGCAAGCTGATAGACAAATGGGGCAACGAGGTACCGCTCTCCAAGGCAAAGGTGCGCTTAGAGTCGTCTATCGGATTTATCGGCAGCGGACTTATTGACGCCATTCCCGACGAGGACATCCTTGACCAATATCGCAGCGAAGGAAAACACGCCACGCTCAATCCACAGTTCTGGGACAATACGGCAAAGGATTTCGTGAAAAATGCCGACGGCACACTTGCTGTAGAAAACGGTGGAATAGTATACAAATTTGACTATGCCCTCGACCGTGCATCAGTAATGTCCGACGCTTCGTTCTGGGAGGTGCAAAACGTAACGAGAGACGACTTCCGTTCTCACTACATCCCCAAGGAATATTGGCAGTTTGCTGCTGCTGACCCCGATGTAACAAGCAAGTTCTATCAGTATTACCCACAATGGAACAAGACAGGCGACCCGGCAAAAGACATAATAGCCTTTGGCAACGCCACCGACCTGCCCGTAGAAATGAAGGAGTCTGACTATGTAAACTATATGGTGTGGCACCGCGGAGTGGGCATCCCGGCAGCACGAAACACTCTCACCGCCGACTTCAAAAAGGGCAAGGAACTCTTCACCCAGATAGGCTGCGCAAGCTGCCACCGACCAAGCTGGACCACAGGAGAAGACAAGATTCGCGACCCCTACGGACGTTTCTCTGCCGAAGACACACGCATGGTGCGCTACCCCAAACAGAAAATATGGCCCTACTCCGACTTCGTGCAACACCGCCTCTTCATGAAGAACGACCTGCGCACAGGATGGTGCAAAACGGCACCGCTGTGGGGACGAGGATTGCAGAGCCTCTGTGCCGGACATTCTGACCGCCTGCACGACTGCCGCGCCCGAAACACTCTCGAGGCCATCATGTGGCACGGATGCATTGGCGAGGGCGGACAGAGCGATGCTCTCTGGGCTGTAAAGAACTTCCGCAACTTGACGAAAGAGCAGCGTCAGCTCGTAATAAAATTTGTTGATTCTATTTAATCTGGAATAAAACAATATTCTTCTTTTAAATATAAATGAGAAATCTGAAATTTTCTATCATCATCATTGCAGTGGCAATCATAATAGTGCTTGCCGCTGCAACTATCGTTGAGAGTGTTAATGGTACGCAGTTTGCCCATCAGAACATCTACGGTTCTGTGTGGTTTATTGCACTCTGGACTGTATTTACAGTCGTTGCCACGGCTTACATCCTTAAAAGAAAACTATACAGTCGGATAAATGTGTTCCTTATCCATGCCTCCTTCCTCGTAATCCTCCTCGGCGCCCTCCTCTCGTGGACCACTGCCCAGAGCGGCACCATACACCTCCGTCTCGACGAGGCAACAAACGTAATGAAAACCGCCGAAGGAAAGTCTGTAGACCTTGGCTTCAAGGTGGCTCTGAAAACGTTCCGCATGGACTGCTACCCCGGCACGGACGCTGCCATGGACTACGTTACGGAGATTACGACAAGCGATGAACTACTCGAAATCTCAATGAACAAGATCGGCTACTACCACGGCTTCCGCTTCATGCAGTCGGGCTACGACAGCGATATGCAGGGTTCTATCCTCGGTGTCTACCACGACCCATGGGGCATCGCCGTCACATATCTGGGCTACGCCATGCTCCTCATCTCGCTCATTGCCATACTCTTGGGCAAAGGCACGAGAATGCGGCAGCTTTACAGAAAAGCCACTGCCGGCAATGCCCTCAAGGTGGCAGTCGTGGCTGTCGTCATGGCTCTCTCGCCCCTTTTCTCCCTAAACTCACAGGCGCAGGAGAGGATAAACATCAACAGCCATGTGGCTGATGGATTCGGAAGAGTCTGCGTGCTCTACAACAGCCGCATCACGCCGATAAACACAGTTGCCGTGGACTTCGTCACCAAACTCTGCGGAAAGCCCTCGTGGGACGGACTCTCCGCTACGGAGGTGTTTTGCGGATGGGTGTTCGACGTGCCCTACTGGGAAACGGTGAAGATGATAGAAATCAAGGACAAAAAAGCGCAGGAGCTGCTCGGACTGAACGACAAATGGGCTTCGTTCAATGATTTCTGGGATGAATACAACGAATACAAGCTGGAGAAACCACTGAAGGAGGCACTGAGGAAAGGCGACACGAAGATGCAGAAAAGTTTGCGCGATGCCGATGAGAAGTTCAATATCGTTCGCATGCTCTACGGCGGCGAGATGCTGAAGCTTTTCCCCTACCGCCAGGCTGACGGCAAATACAAATGGTTTGCACCAGGACAGTCCCTGGGCAACATAAATCTGGACGAGAAGGAACTCACCTTTGTGCGCAAATCGATGGACTATCTTGCCGAGAGCATCATCACGGGCGATAACTCTCGTGCAAGCGAGATAGTGAAGAAGATTTACAGTTATCAGCACGTGAAGGCAAAAGACGTGATCCCCTCTAAATTCTTGATTTACGCCGAAGTGTTCTATAACAGATTGAACACCCTTCGCCTGCCCACGATGCTCTATCTCTCCCTCTCGCTGCTGCTCAGCGTGGCGTCTACCATAGCGTTGAATCAGAAGAAAAGAAAGATTGCCTCGAAGGTAACCCTATGGCTCACCGCCATAATGATCCTCCACACCTCATTGCTGCTCCTGCTGCGCTGGATGGTTTCAGGCCATCTGCCGATGTCAAACGGCTTCGAGACGATGCAGTTTATGGCTTGGGCAACGCTCCTGCTCACACTATTCATGGGCAAGCGTTTCATGCCAGTGAAGAACTTCGGTCCGCTGCTCTCATCGTTCGCCCTGCTCGTGGCAATGATAACCGACGGCAATCCGCAAATCACACAACTCATGCCTGTGCTACAATCGCCCCTGCTCTCCGTCCACGTGATGGTGATAATGTTCTCCTATGCCCTCTTCGGTCTTATGGCACTCATCGCCGCCGAAGGCATCTGGGCCCACCGCCGCGGCGACCTTGCCAAGGAGGATCAGCTTGCCGCCACATCCGGTTTCCTCCTCTACCCCGCCGTCAGTCTCCTTGCCGTGGGCATCTTCATAGGAGCCGTATGGGCAAACGTCAGTTGGGGCCGCTACTGGAGCTGGGACTCCAAAGAGACATGGGCTCTCATAACGATGCTCATCTACTCAGCTCCTCTCCACAGCGATTTGAAATGGCTGCATAAACCTCTCCACATCCATATCTATATGCTGTTGGCTTTCCTCTGCGTACTGATGACGTACTTTGGGGTAAATTATTTCCTTGCCGGACTACACTCATACGCTTAGTTTTTCCTTTTGTTCCCTTATGTTGCAATAACTTTTAGGGATGACAATGTAAACCTAACGATTTTGTCACAAATATATGAACAATGCGATTATCCTCGTCTTTTGTCAGACTGGGACAACCGCATTGTTTTTTTGATACGATATAAAACTAATAAAACTAATGTTATAGTTTCACACTCTCTATTCTCAACCTTATCATTCCTGCAGGCACTCTCACCTCCACTTCTTCACCTGCCTTTTTGTTGAGCATAGCCTGTGCAATTGGAGATTTTATGGATATCTTGCCTGTCTTCATGTCGGCTTCGTGTGGACTGACAATGGTGTATTTCATCGTGTGCGAGTTGGCAAGATTAGTGATTTCCACTTCGCTGAGCAGCCCCACACAGTCGCTCTTCAGCAACGCTTTGTCTATCACCCTCGCATTCTCCAGCACCCGCTGCAGGAAACGGATTCTGCCCAACACCCTTCCCTGCTCTCGCTTTGCGGCATGATATTCAAAATTCTCACTCAAATCGCCCTTGTCGCGGGCTTCAGAAATGGCATCTCTCACTCTGGGAAGTTCTACACGTTCGAGATGCTGCAACTCAGAGGCTATTTTGTCAAAGCCTTCCTGTGACATATATTCCATATTGTATTATCTTTGTTTCTGTTCGTCAATTTTAATGTCCAATAAATTCATTACTACTGATTGTATACAATCAGAACATATGAGGTGGTCTTCCTCCTCCGAAACCTCCATATGGGGTCATTCCTGGCCGTCCGCCAAATCCGCCACGAGGTATGTCGGATGGGTGCTTAGGCCTTCCATCCTTGTTGAAGGCATCTCTGCCTCCGAAGAGGTTGAAGCGGTATACAACGTGTATCATGGCGTAGCTACTGATATTGTTGTAGTAAGTGTCGCTACGTTGCATGGCGTTCACCGTTCTTGAGAAGTTGCTCATGTTCTGCAGAATGTCGTAGAATTGTATTGACACGCTCAGTGCATTACCCTTCAGGAAGCTTTGGCTTACCTGTGCGTTCCACACCAGTTCATTGGTATTTGCTCCGGCATCGTATCCTCTTCTGGAGTTCTCGTGCAGGTCTGTAGTGATGCTCATGTTCCAGGGCAGATAGACATTGAGGTTTGCTCCATATGAGAACTGCCATGTGTCAAGATTGCTGCTCTGCTGCAACAGGTTGCGGGTGCGCATATAGTTGAGCGAACCATCGAGGCTTACGTCGAGCCAGTCTTTTCTGTAGCCGAAAGAAAGTTTCTCTGACAGGCTTGTGGTCCTCGTGGTGTTCTTCTGCGTGACATGTGTGTCTTGACTATAGAGATAACCCACATAGTTGTTGTAGTTGAACGTAGTAAACGTGTTCACGTTCCACACTCCCACAGTATCTATCGAAGTGTTGAGCATCAGGGCAGCCATTGTGTTCCAGTTGCCGTTGATGTTCTCCGGCCGCGTTGTCCTTCCACCTGTTGTTTCGTCGTATGTCACGGCATTGCTCACGGCATTTCTAGTATTGCTCCAGTTCACAAATGTCATCACCGCAGTCTGATGACCTGGTATGTAGGTGTTGTAGAAGAGTCTGAAGTTGTTGGTGAACGAAGGTTTCAGACCTGGATTACCCTTCTTAATGTTCAGTGGGTCACTGTCATCTGTTATGTCGAGCAGGTCTGCCATCTCCGGCTGCGCTGTGGTGCCTCGATAATTTATCTTGAGGGTGCTTGTCTTTGAGAACTTATATTTGAACTCGAAAGTAGGCGACACGTTGACCACATTTCTCACAGTGTCGGTGCTGACGCCTCTATACTCCTGTATGAACTTTGATGTCTGTGGTTGTACCATTACACCGGCATTGAGGTTGTATTTCTTTTTCATCACCTTCACGCCCAACTGCATTTCGTGTATGTAATTCTTGTATTCAGAATAACGACTCTGCTCCTTGTCGTAATAGTCACCTAGATTTCCGCTCAGGAGCGATAGATAGTCTGTCCAGTTGCGATATGACGACATAACGTTGCCGAAAAAGTCTTGGTCCACTCTACTGAAATCGTATGTCGTTCGGTCACTCTTTCTGAAATTGTATGTGAACTTATAACTAAGCTGTAAAAATACTCCTCGCCATAGCGGTTCGCTGTAAGTGAACTGTAGTTCCGTCTGCAAATTCTTGGTCGGAGTGACATTATATCTGTTTGTCTGGTATGTGGAGTCTGCTCCATAAATGTCTTTTACCTGATACAGATGAACATTAGACAACGATAGATTGTTGCTCTTGCCATCGGCATAGCTCATGTCACCTCTAAGTGTGATGTTGCGTCCTTTGGTGCCGAGTTTTCTGTTGAGCTGAAGCATTGCCCCCGCCTTTTTCGACTCTGTGTATGAGACGCTGCGGTTCTGTCTGCTGTTCACTATTACTCCATGCTCAGCCATACTGTCGAGCGATGCCAGCGGATCGTCTCCATACGAATATGGGTTGTCCTGAAATGTTGCCGAAACGCCATTGGTCTGTGCGTCATTAGTGGAATATGAGAATGTTGGTCTGAACATGATGTTAGTCATGGAGTCTGGTGTCCATTCCATCTTGACTCTCGCATCATAACCATTGACACGCGTGAGGTTTGCAGTATTGCTGTTTGAGAACGCACCACTCTTGTTCACGAAGTTCTCCACCGCCTGTGTCTGCTGCAGGTCTCCGTTTGAGTGATTCCATCTGCCACCGGCATCGAGTTTCAGTTTGCCTTTATCCTCATAATTCATGTTGAAAGCAACCATTTTCTTGGAGTTTAACCCTTGCATCGGTGCTCTCCATCTGCCTCCACCTCCCGGGAATCCGGCATCATTTACATTGTTGGCGTTGCCGAATCCCATTATACGTACCTTCTCCTGGAATCCAGCCCCCATCAGTCTCTCGGCATACCTGCCGTGGTTGCCAATAGATAGATCTGCATTACCAAACACTCCCTTGTTCATGCCTTTCTTTATTCCAAAGTCAAGCACAGTCTCTTCCTCTCCGTCATCGATGCCTGTCACTTTGGCGAGATCGCTCTTCTCTTCATATGCCTTTACTTTTTCGATAATAGACGTTGGTATGTTTTTCATAGCGGTCTTGGTATCTCCACTCATGAACTCCTTTCCGTCGAAAAGGATCTTCTTCACTTCCTTTCCGTTTATGGTGATTTTTCCATCGTCATCGACCTGTGCGCCAGGGAGTTTTCTCACAAGCTCTTCCACTACAGAGCCTTCAGGTGTGCGATATGCCGAAGCGTTATACACGAAGGTGTCTTCCTTAAGCGTCACCTTGGCTGCCTGTCCGAGGATTGTGGCTCCTTTCAGCATCACAGCGTCAGCTCCAAAACTGATTTTCCCCATGTCGACTTCTGGTTGGGTCTGACTGACAGCAAAAGATTTGCTTATAGTATTGTAGCCCACACTCGAGAAGCGCAGTATGTATTTGCCGGGACCTTCAATGGAAAGGCTGAAATTGCCGGCGTCATCAGTGAGAACTCCTTTTACGAATGTGCTGTCGCTCTTCAGTAACTGTACTGTAGCCATCAGCACTCCTTCCTTAGTGTCACGGTCTACAAGAGTACCCGCCACTTTCATCTCCTGTGCCATAACCATCGTTACGCTAAGAATGGCAAGGAGTAACATCTTGAATCTTTTCATATTTAATATTGTATATTACTTATTAATGAAGAACTCTGTGTAACTGATATACAACACTTCATTCATATGCGGCATAGGGCCAAACAAATGTCATGTGTTGACTCAAATTTAGTTATAGACGCACGAAGCAAGCAAATGTTTAACCCAAAGCTTGGCAAAATAACAAAGATTTTTTCATTTTCTCGACAGATTTTCATATTTTTGCAATTATTTACTGAACTTTCAGTGCAATGAGTGCCACCATATTCCAACGGCACGTACAAACATACATATTCTCAATACGGCAATAAAAGAAACCACAATGCAACAGGTCATTATAACCCACAAAATTGCTGATGAATTGACAAAGGCTCTTGTTTCAGGAAACTACGACAAGGTGTTCACATTTACCGACAAAAACACCCGCCTCCATTGTCTGCCAATCATCAACAGCTGCGAAGCAACACGCAACGCCTACCACATCACAATAGATGCCTCTGACACGAACAAGACGCTCGAATCAGCCGTACACGTGTGGAGGGAACTTAGCGACAACGGCTGCACACGACATTCGTGTATGGTGAATGTTGGCGGAGGCATGGTAACCGACCTGGGAGGCTTTGCTGCTTCATGTTTCAAGAGGGGCATCGACTTCATCAATGTCCCCACCACCCTGCTGGCAATGGTTGACGCCTCTGTAGGAGGAAAGACAGGAATAAACTTCAACGGACTGAAAAACGAGATTGGCGTGTTCAAGGATGCGAATACTGTTTTCATTGATACGATATTTCTTAAGACTCTCGACCATCAGAACATTCTGTCGGGATATGCCGAAATGCTGAAACACAGCTTGATAAGCGACGACAAAATCTGGGCGAGACACTTGCTTTTCGATTTTGACAAACTCGACCTGAATGAACTCTCGTTGATGATAGCCGACAGTATAGAACTGAAAAGACGCATAGTAACTGAAGACCCTCACGAAAATGGCATCCGCAAGGCATTGAATCTGGGGCACACCATTGGTCACGCCTTGGAATCATTGGCTATGCAGAAAGGCAAGACTCTACTGCATGGTTATGCCATAGCTTATGGACTTGTGGGGGAATTATTTCTTAGCTGCGCTCTGCTGAACTTCCCTACGACGAAGATGAGACAGACGACAAGGTTTGTACTCGATAACTACGGACGCCCCGAATTCTCATGCAAAGACTACGACAAACTATTCTCGCTGATGCTCCACGACAAGAAGAACACAGGCGACATGATAAACTTCACGCTACTCTCCGATGTGGGTGAAGTGAGGATAAACCAAACGGCTTCTAAAGAACTTGTCTTCGAAGCTCTAGACTTTCTGAGGGAGAGCTGATACCTTTTAACCCCAATCGGTCATCAGGCCGTTCAATGTAGTATTTTAATACTGCGTCGTAGGCTTTTCCCATAACTAAATAATGCGGATACCAACCTGACACCAGGCTTAGCATCCGCATTCACACTATTCTTTAAAATCACAATTATCATTCCATCGCCACAGCAGAGCGCACACGACTCAACGTTTCCGGCGTCATCTGCAAATAGCTTGCCACATATACAAGCGGTGCTTTCATTATGACCTTAGGATTAAGTTTGCAAAGTTTCAGATATCTGTCCTTCGCACTCTCAAAGCGCAACAGGTCTGCTCTGCGCTGCGATATTATGAGACTCTCCTCCAGAATCTTCCTGTAGAGAATCTGTATGTTCACGTTATGAAGCGCCACTTCCTCGAGCCTTTTCTTGGGCAGTGCATATACGAGAGTAGGCTCAAGGGCCTCGATGACAAGTTTTGACGGTTCCTCTCTGAAAAGGCTTTCGATACTCATAACTATAGTGCCATCGGCAGCAAGATATTCAGTCACGCTCTTGTTGTTCTTGAAATAAAATTCGCGAACCATACCACGCTCCACATAATAGATGGCGTCACTCACATCTCCAGATTCCACCACCTTTTCGCCACGTGCAAACTTCATGGGCACAAGAATACTCTCCAAAATGTCAAGCTCATCGTGTGCCATTGTGCTGTATCTTCTTGCCAGTTCCCTGGCAATGTCTCTCTTTGTCAAGGTTGGTTCTTTCATGATGACTTCCCCTCCTGTTAATTTTGTTTATATATTTATTTCATTGCAGGTTTTCCACATCCAGTCCAGGAATCCATGGCGTCAGTCGAGTTTCAGTACTGCCAGGAATGCCTTTTGAGGCACTTCCACATTGCCGATCTGCTTCATGCGCTTCTTTCCCTTTTTCTGTTTCTCGAGCAGTTTGCGTTTACGGCTCACGTCTCCACCATAGCATTTTGCCGTTACGTCCTTACGCACGCACTTGATTGTCTCGCGCGCCACGATCTTTGCTCCTATGGCAGCCTGTATAGCAATATCAAACTGCTGCCGAGGTATCAGTTCCTTGAGTTTCTCGCATATCCTTCTGCCGAAAGCCACTGCGTTGTCCTGATGGGTGAGAGTCGACAATGCATCCACCGGTTCTCCGTTGAGCAGGATATCGAGCTTAGCAAGCTTAGACAGGCGGTAGCAATCCACATGGTAGTCGAACGAGGCATAGCCTTTAGAGATGCTCTTCAGCTTGTCGTAGAAATCAATTACAATCTCTCCCAATGGCAACATGAAGTGAAGGTCCACACGATTTCCACTGATATACTCCTGCTTGAGCAATTCGCCTCGCTTGTCGAGACAGAGTTTCATTATAGGACCGATATAGTTGGTATCGGTGATTATCGACGCCTTGATATAAGGCTCCTCAATGTGGTCTATCATCGTGGCATCGGGCAGTCCCGATGGATTATGCACTTCTTTTGATTCGCCATGCTTGTCGTATACCATATATGAAACGTTTGGCACGGTAGTAATCACGTCCATATTGAATTCTCTGTCGAGCCGCTCCTGAACAATCTCCATATGAAGCAGTCCGAGGAACCCACATCTGAATCCGAATCCGAGGGCCACCGACGATTCTGGTTGGAAGGTCAATGAGGCATCGTTGAGCTGCAGTTTCTCAAGCGACGTGCGCAGGTTCTCATACTCTGAGGGGTCGATAGGATAAACACCGGCAAACACCATCGGCTTCACTTCCTGGAACCCATCTATGGCCTTGGCGCACGGACGCGCCACATGGGTTATGGTATCACCGACCTTCACCTCTGTCGGGTCTTTTATACCGCTTATTATATATCCCACCTCTCCTGTAGAGAGTTGCTTGCGTGGAATCATATCCATCTTGAGCACTCCTACCTCGTCGGCTGTATATTCCATTCCTGTGTTATAGAACTTCACTTTGTCGCCTTTGCTGATCTTTCCATTCTCTATCTTGAAGTATGCAATAATGCCACGGAAGGGATTGAATACAGAGTCGAAGATGAGTGCCTGCAGGGGCTCATCCGGCTCTCCTGTGGGATGTGGAACGCGCTCTATTACAGCCTTCAGTACATCCTCCACTCCCTCTCCGGTCTTTCCGGAAGCTCTGAGAATGTCTTTCCTGTCGCATCCGATAAGTTCAATTATCTCGTCTTCCACCTCTTCCGGCATAGCCGAAGGCATGTCAATCTTATTGATTACAGGGATTATCTCGAGGTCGTGATCGATAGCCATATACAAGTTACTGATAGTCTGCGCCTGAACTCCCTGTGTGGCATCTACCACGAGTAGCGCCCCCTCGCATGCCGCAATGCTTCGCGACACCTCATAAGAAAAGTCTACGTGTCCCGGAGTGTCAATGAGATTCAGTATATAGTCCTTACCTTCGTGGTTATATTCCATCTGAATGGCATGGCTTTTGATGGTGATGCCTCGCTCCTTCTCAAGATCCATATTGTCGAGCATCTGTCCCTCAACGATCTTGATGGTATTGGTATATTCCAAAAGCCTGTCGGCAAGTGTAGACTTGCCGTGGTCGATGTGTGCTATGATGCAAAAGTTTCTTATATTCTCCATTAGGGTTTTGTAGTTACAATATATATCAATGTAGTGACGGAAAGCCGTACGGCATGTGCGTCCACAATATTTCTATTTGCAAATATACATTTTTTTTCCGACTGTCACAATGAATAATCAAGAAACTTTATTTTTATGATTAAAGTTTGGCATGTTGGAAACTTTCCGAACGGAAAAGAAGTAAAAAGACACAGGAAGGCGAAAGGAATAATCAACTACGACAACCATGCCACTGCTCCCCAATATGCCCAAACGAGTATTTTTAATATACACATATAACTATCAAAATAACAACACGTTTATATAAACAGACAAGAAGAGACCAGGAGTTCAGTTGGCAAAGTGTCGCAGTTCAGGAAACATCTTTTACAAGACATTAAACACCCCATAAATGCCTGGGCATGGAAAACAAAGTACCTGTCAGAATACAAGAAGCAGCCGTTTCAGCAGACAACAACCAATGGTTTACTAGCTGAAAACGGCTGAAAACAATTCATTAAACAGCGCCATTCCGCGTACTTGCCAATATGTCACTCCTCTACTTTACACCTATTTGCCACATCGACAACATCCATTTCATTAGTCAGGACCACCGAGGGGAAAACACGGCACGCCTCATCAAGAAGACAGGTCTCATCGGCATATTTAGAAGAATAATGGCCAAGAAGAAGGAGTCCTGCACAGGAATCGGATGCCACACGGGCAGCCTCTGAGGCAGTGGAATGATAATATTTGCGGGCATTGGCAGTATCTTTATCTCCATAAGTAGACTCATGATAAATCACGTCAACACCGTATACCAATTTGTGAAGGTCTGGCATATAGCGCGTGTCTGAACAAAAAGCATACGAGAGAGGCTTGTCTGCCGGTAGGACAAGACGGGAGTTCGGAATTGTCTCGCCATCAGCGGTCGTCCAATCTTGCCCCTGTTTGATATTATTGAACTGGCTACGCGGAATCTCATAGAAATCGAGCATTTCCCTGTTGAGGTGTGGCTGCAGCGGTTTCTCCTTAAACAAGAATCCGCAACAGGGCACACGATGAGACAGAGGAACAGTGGTCACCGTAAGACTCTTATCCTCATATACGACTTCACTCCTTGTGGTTTCCAACGGATGGAACACCAATTCATACTCGAAAGTCTGGCAGAACATACGTCTCTGCAGATCGAACAGTTCCGTCATCTCCTTCGGTGCATAGATATGCAATGGAGCCGTGCGCCCCAGCAATCCGAAAGTAGAGACAAGCCCCATCAGTCCAAAACAATGGTCACCATGCAGATGCGAGATGAACACGGCGTTTACCTTGCCGAAATGGACACGGCTCTTGCGCAGCTGCAGCTGGGTGCCCTCACCACAGTCCACCATGAAAAACTTGTCGTGCACCTCAACAAGCTGTGCCGTGGTATTATGCTTTAAATTTGGCAGTGCGCTGCCACAACCAAGTATATGAACACGAAATCTTGCCATATGCTAATGTTGCTTTACATCTCTCTTATATGCATATATTCCCTTCTGGTTTTCAAGCAGCAGAGAATCCGGGCCGAGACCATATACGCTGAAAGTGTCGGAGCTCAATACCAGTCTGCCATTGTTTATCTTCCACTCCACGTACGGGTTAGGCTCACTGTCGTCGCCTGTCACCACTCCACCTTCTTCTATCACGAAATGACGGTCTATGCTCGTCCATTTACCCATTAAGGATGTTATGTTGAGCACCGATTTGGCAAATAGCTCCCCATCGGCTGTCTTACAAGAAATCACAGCCAAATGGTCGCCGGCAAGCAATCCTCCCTGCACATTGCTGCAGGTGTCTGCACCCTCCAGCAGAAGGGAAAGAGTGTCACCCTTGTCGGTAATAAGTTCCAAAACCGACATTGACGTGCCTTCGCCACATATGCCATAAAGCGTGGAATCCGCCGCAGCATTGCTGTCCACCAGTGTTGGGGCATTGTCGCCGTCAGTCTTTTTCTTGCCATCGCATCCTACCAGAGAGGAGAATGCAAGACATACAGCAATAAACAAAAATACTTTCCTCATATTGTATGATTTATTATGTTTTCAACAATAAGACAACGGTGTTTCCGCCATCCTTTATTCATTAGACTTTGCTTCATCCCAAAGTTTATCCATCTCATCCAAAGTCATTTCCGTCAAAGGTTTACCCAATTTGATTGAATGATCTTCAATATAATTGAATCGACGTATAAACTTCTGGTTTGTCAGCTCCAGGGCATCATCGGGATTGATTTTATAAAGACGGGCTGCGTTGATGACACTGAACAGGAAATCGCCAAGTTCTTTTTTAGACTTTTCCTTGTCACCCTTCCGCAGTTCCTCCTCCAGTTCCGACATTTCCTCACGCACTTTTTTCCACACATCACCACGGTCTTCCCAATCGAATCCCACGTTGCGCGCCTTGTCCTGAATGCGGTATGCCTTTATCAATGTCGGCAGAGCATCTGGAACACCTGAAAGTACACGCTTGTTGCCATCTTTCTCTTTCAGTTTTATCTGTTCCCAGTTCTCTATAACCTTTTGTGCCGTGTCGGCATTCTGCATATCAGAAGGCTTGTCATTCTCACCATAAGGCAATGGCTTAGGTGATGAAGCACCGACCTGTGAAGGGTGGTACACATGGGGATGGCGGAATATCAGCTTGTCAGCAAGTTTGTTGCAGACGTCGGCAATGTCAAACGCACTTTTCTCCTCACCAATCTTAGCATAGAAACAGATATGGAGAAACACATCTCCAAGTTCCTTGCAAATATTCAGCGTATCGTCTTTCATGAGGGCATCGCTTAGTTCAAACACCTCTTCTATCGTATTTGTTCTCAGGCTCTGGTTTGTCTGTTTTTTATCCCAAGGACATTTCTCTCTCAACGTGTCGAGCACATCGAGAAAACGCCCGAAGGCCTCTAGTTTTTCTTCTCTTGTATGCATTTTAGTTCTTTTAAGTTTACGAGTCAACATGTGGACAAGTCGTTTGGGGAACCCATTTCCAACAATTCCAAATGAAAGAACCAAGGAAACCACCCTACTGACAGGCCATCAGTCCAAGGCTAAATCTCTCCTCTTGGATTTCACTTGTCTCTGGTCAATTTATACGTTATACGTTTTATCAATATCATTTCAACAGCGGTAATGCCGAAGCAGTTGAGCATAGCTCCATCGTTGATGAAATCCTCGTCGAGGATATTCGAAATGGACAGATAGTCGGGAGCAGAATAGTCTTTTCTTGACTTCAACAAATTCTCGCAATATTCGGCAAACAAGGTGGTAGCACCTGAAATGTCTTTCATGAACCACTTGCAGTAGCCGGCATTAAGTAAATCCATGTCACCCACAGTATCACTATCGAGCAGTTTGGCGTAGATTTTCGCTGCCTGTTCAAGTTTGTTCTCACCCATAAGAGTCCAAGCCAGGACTCTCTTTACATTGGCGGACTCCGGATATTTGTAATCAAGCTCATACAGTATTTTCGCAGCCTGTTCGAAATCTCCCATCTTGGAGCATACTATTGCATAGTGTAGAGCGTACGACTTATTGTCTGGCTCAAGGGTATAGAGTTTGCGATATGCATTCTCAGCCATTTTCAGGTCGTTGGAATGGAAAGCGGCTTTTGCCATTCCCCTCAACGCCCTTATGTCATCGCCCGAGAAATATGCAGCTTTCAGAAAGCATTCTTTAGCCTCAACGAAATCTCTCGACATCTCAAGATAATAGCCACCCTTCACCAGATATCCAGCTACAGAACCGTCGAACTGTAGCTTGGGCATCAGTTTGGATAACAGTATCGCTTCACGACGCGACAACAGGAAATTGCCCAACTCAACGCGTTTCTCACTTACTGCTGTGTTGTCAAAAAGAGAACAAGCCATGAAGAGCACATTATCTGTGTCGAAAGGATTGTATATCTGGTTATGCCAGCGATAGAGGCGGTAGAAGCGATATAGATCTTGAAGTGCTCTTCTGCGCAAATAGGCAGGAGTGGCCATTTCTTCATCACTAATAAATTGTTGCTTTGGCATCTCGCCATGATTCATCATTTCTATCATGTCCGACGGTATCTTGTCTATCACCGACACAACGGCAAGGGCAAAAGAATACTTGTCGCTGTCGCAGAACGGACCTGTTGCCATCAGGTTGGTCAGAAACCTGTTGCGCTTTAGACTATCTTTCACGCGGTGAAGTTCGGGATGGTTCAAGCTGAATGGAAAGAACCAGTTTGGAAGACTATAGAAGAAGGAGAAACGCTTCATTTGTGAGAAGCCTCCGAAATAGATGTCCGCTCCACTCTTCTGCATCTCTATCATCTTCTGGAACTTGTTCTCCACTTCTTCCATCGACCTGTCGTCGGCTTCAGGATCCAGGATATCCCTCAGTTCCTGATCATTGTCTTCGATGCCAAGACGATAAGACGTGAGATTACTGTTCTTTACCAACGTTGGCATGATGTCTCGCTGTATGATGTCGTTGTCATTTTCGGCATTCATGCAGAATACCATTTGTTTCTGCAAGTCGAGCAGGTCTCTCACCACATCATCACGAGAGAGCAGAGGCGACATTATCTGCAATTGCAGAGCAGAATCTACACCATCAGTAACCGACAGAGTCCATGCTATCAGAGCCTTCTGCTTCAGTGCCTCGTCTTTGGCTTCACTGTATATTCTGACAAGCACACGGAACTTGTTAATGTCGAAATTATTCATCACCGACAACATCATGGCACTGACGACCACTTGAGCGTCTCCTGAATCCACTGTGGGCGATAGAATAATGTCACCAATGGCACTGGCCTGTTCTTCAGTCCAAAGTTCAGAAACTACGATATGACAGAACAATGCCTGCATGAATGAATAATGAGACAAATATAGCTCATCCGCCATTTTGTCGCGTTTCTCTGCCGATTCAAGCTGCAACATAGCCAAATCTGAAACGAAGTCTTCCATCTGCATCCGTATAGCCTTCTCTGAGAAAGAATTTGTCTTCACTGAGGCTCTCGAATAGGCATCCTTATAGAAATCAACATTTCTGCGTCTATAGTCGGACCTAAGATTACGAATACCCCCCTTCAACTTGTCCAGCATATCATTGTACATAGATTCGCGCATGTCGTCCTCCACGCCTAGCTCCATGTAATGAAGCATGAGGCGGAAATTCTCCTTTATGTCCTTCACATCTTCAGAATAAGGAACATAAGGATGCGACTCTACATAGGGCAGTATGATATCTAACGCCGCTCCGAGGTCTTTGCCTTCAACTAGCCGAAGGGCTACGGAAAACTGTTTCAATTCATTCTTATCCATAACACAGACTATTTAGAGACATTACTATATTTGAAGTAATGCCTTATCATTTGAGAATAACCAGCTGCATTTTGCTTCGCGATACGTTCCTGTGCTATTTTATAAGCACGTACAAAAGTATCTATCTGCTGTTTCTTGCGCTTATCTGACTCTACACAGGATGTGAAGAACAGTCCAGACAGGTCTTTCGAACAACTGTTACTATTCATCAACACCACACCTCCGCTTTTCTTGGCGACAGAAGCCTGCGGTTCTGTAAGCCATGCCGCGTCTATCTCGCCGTTCTGAAGCATTTTCAGGCGAATATCAACATCGTTCACCTGCACACGGAAGAACTCTTCCTTCTTTCCCTTTATGCTGTCCGACATCTTGTCGCAAAGGAAATCTGTGGCAGAAAACCTTGTCATTGCCACCAGCTTGTCTGACAGTTGGTTTATCTTAGTGACACGCGACTTTCTGTTTGCCACAAGTTTCCATTCCATTCTTGTAGACAACACCTTCTCAAAAGAAAGTCTGCCATGGTTGACAAGATATTCTATGCGTTTGTCGTCAACGAAAGCTCCATCAATCGTCTTTTTTCCCAACGATTTGTCGCAATCAAGCTGCGAAGTGTAGTGGACGAGCTTAACATCAACCCCCAAAGAGTCGAATATGCCTTCATCCAGAGCTACGAAAGCAGGCAGACAGTCGATGCGTTGCGAAACGCCAACCTTTAGAGCCAAGGAGTCTTTCGCCTTCCTCTCCATCTGGTCTTTATCTGTGGTCTTGCCACCGCCTCCAATAGAGCACCCCATAAGAATAGCTGCTACGAAGGCTCCAAAGAGTTTATTTATGTTTGTCATCATTGCCATTTACTTTATTATGAAGGATATAAAGCCAAGTTCCTCCGGTTCCAAGAAAGAAGCATCACTCCATATCAGACAGATATGGTATATATAAATACAGCACAAAGATAACGCTTTATTTTGTTATGCAGAAAAATATCATTACTTTTGTCTAAAGTAATCCGAAAAATATGGCAAAAGACAAGACAATATATGTTTGCAGCAACTGCGGACAGGAGTCTCCCAAATGGATAGGCAAATGTCCGCAATGTGGAGAATGGAACTCATTCAAGGAGTTCAGAGTGGCTGCCGGACCATCCAGCGAATCTTCGTTCAAGACAAATGGCCTCGTCAGCCCCAAAACCCTCTCTGCACTGAACATAAAGGACATCTCAAGCACTGACGACCCACGAATCGATATGGAAGACGATGAACTTAACAGAGTGTTGGGCGGCGGACTGGTGAAGGGGTCGCTGACACTGCTGGGAGGAGAACCCGGCATCGGCAAGAGCACGCTGTCGCTGCAAACGGTATTGGGAATAAGCAAGAAGGTGTTGTATGTAAGCGGAGAGGAAAGCGCCCACCAACTGAAGATGAGGGCACAGAGGATAAACGAGTCACCAAGCGACAACTGTCTTATATTCTGCGATACATCGTTGGAGAATATCTTCGCATGTATAAGCAATGTCAAACCGGAAATCGTGGTGATAGACTCCATACAGACCATCAGCACTTCTGACGTGGACAGTTCTGCAGGCAGCGTATCACAGGTAAGAGAGTGTGCCGCAAGATTACTAAGATTTGCAAAGACTTCGGGGACACCGATAATACTGATAGGCCACATAAACAAGGAAGGCACACTGGCTGGACCGAAAATCCTCGAGCATATCGTGGACACAGTGATACAGTTTGAGGGTGACCAACACCATATGTACAGAATTCTAAGATCCATAAAGAACAGATTCGGAAGCACATCAGAACTTGGCATATACGAGATGTTGCCCAATGGACTGCGACCAGTTTCTAATCCATCTGAACTGCTGCTCTCTGAAGATCATGAAGGACTAAGCGGAGTGGCAATTTCGTGTGCGATAGAGGGTGTGAGGCCATTTCTTGTGGAGACTCAAGCCCTCGTCTCAACGGCTGCATACGGCACACCACAACGTTCTGCAACGGGGTTCGACCAAAAGAGGCTCAACATGCTGCTGGCTGTACTAGAGAAGCGCGTGGGGTTCAAACTCATACAAAAGGACGTATTCATAAACATTGCCGGAGGACTGCGCGTAACAGACCAGGCCATGGACCTCAGCATCATAGCCGCCGTGCTTTCGAGCAATGTGGATACAGCCATAGAACAAGGATGGTGTATGGCTGGAGAAGTGGGACTAAGCGGAGAAGTGCGCCCCGTGAGCAGAATAGAACAAAGAGTATCGGAAGCTCAGAAACTCGGATTTACCAATATCATCATACCAAATCAGAATTACCACACCTTCGAAGCCCGCAATATCAAAGGGATAAACATCATTCCTGTAAGAAAAGTAGAAGAAGCCCTAAGACATCTATTCGGATAATCAGATTTCAACAGAAGATATATCCACCAGATTTGTCACGATGGCATAGATGGTAAGACCGGCAGGGGTGTGGATCTGCAACTTCCTCGCAATGTTCCGACGATGGGTAATGACGGTGTTGGGGGCAATGCACAAATGGTTTGCAATTTCCTTATTAGTCATTCCCTGCACCAGACTCACTATCACCTCTTTCTCGCGCTCGCTCAATGCGTCCTGATTGCCAGGGTTAGTGTTTATCATACTTGAAATCTTTGCTGACACATCATTCTGTTTCAATTTCTTCTCAAGCGTACGGATGGCAGGAATCATTATTTCTTCTTCCACGTCAGAATGTTTGGCAAGCCACTCCTCGTTATTATAAATATCACAGAGTGTGGCAGACAGTTGGTTATTGCGCAATCCATTGCTAGGCAGATACTTGATTATGATGTTTTTCAGTTCTCGCAACTTCTGGTCTGTCTGGCCATGATGTTTTGAAAATGTATCAATGTCATAGTTTGGCAGCGGTTGTTTGTCGAGAAGCGATTCCACGTATGGGAAAAGGAATTTCTCCTCATACTTCATGTGCTTCTTGATTTCTTCGGCATACTCATCATATAATTTGAGTATCAGACGAGCGAGATTGTCCTTCTCGTCTAATGCTTCTACGAGTTCCTTACGTATAAAAGGCAACTGGAAATCAAGATAATACTCATGGCTGGCATGAAGATAATGCATGATAGTAGGTATAGACAATCTCGAGAAGTCATCGAAGGCCTTGTAGCCATTAATGACGAGATTAACGATTGCCAGAAATGTGTAAGTATCAACACCTTGCGCCTCGCACACCTCATTCACAGTCTTGTCTCCAAAGCCAAGATTAATACCAAAACTGCCAAGACTTTGCAGTACGTTATAGTTGTCTCTGATAAGTACGATAAGCTTATCATCGGCTTCATATAGTTTTTGACTCTTCATCTTCCGCTTCCTTTATAATCAGTTTGCAAAGTAAAGTATTATTTTGCAATTCTGCAATAATCATTTTTAGGTATTTTTCAACTGGGGAACATGCCCTTCAGCTGAAATACAGTTATCCAACAGAAAAATCAGCCATTCCCTATCTGATGAATTATATACTGCTGAAATAAGGAATGCTGCAGAGCAAGGAGTATCAGAACTCAACTGACACCCTTGCGTTTATCTGCCTTCCAGTAAGATAGTTTGGCACGGCATACTGCTGATTGGTCACATCCGTTATCCAATAGTAAGAGTTCACGTTGTTTATACCAAACAAGTTGAGACAGTCGATGCCCAGCCATACGTTCTTGAATACAGATTTCTTTTTGTCGCTCTTCTCTCTGTCGAAAAGTCTGTAGCTCATGCCGATGTCAGCACGCTTGTATGCAGGAGCCCTGAACTGCTGCTGCGAGAGATCTCTGTGTGGAGGACCGAAGGGCAGACCGTCTGCAAACGCCAGTTTGAGCGACATTCTCCACTTGTCTGTTCCAGGGAAATAGTCGGTGAAATAAAGGTTTAAGGAATACCTTTGGTCTGTTGGCATAGGTATGCTCTTGCCTTTCAGATTTATCTTGGTACTCATCACCGACAGGCTCACCCATGAGTCTGCACCAGGCACAAACTCGCCATATAGCTTCATGTCAAGTCCGAGAGCATGTCCACTGCATTGCTGGCTTGCGTCGTATACTATCTTCACGTTGTTCACGCTGTATGGCACGATGTTGCCAAGTGCCTTGAAGTAAGCTTCGGCTGTGAATTTGTATGGTCTGTCATTGAGTTTGAATTTATAGTCGTAGGCAGCGATAAAGTGTATAGACCTCTGGCTTTTTATCTTCTTGTTTAGAGTGGCGTATGTTGTCCCCTCCACTGTAGTGGTGTCTCTTAGTTCCTTGAAGAATGGTGCCTGATAGTATAATCCTGTTGCAAACCTGAATGTCACGTCATTGTTGAACGGCGGAACTATGCTCAGCGAGAGTCTCGGACTGATTATCGTCTCACGGTTGAAGTTCCAGTGACTAAACCTTATACCATAGTTCAGTGTGAAGAACGTATGCTGTCCTGGACTCATGAATTTATATGTATCCTGAGCATAAGCCTCCAGTCTGTTTGCGTTAAGTTTGTTTCGGGCATTAAGCGAATAAATCATCTTCATGTCTTCACCGGTGTGTGGGATATTATATCCGCTGGAGTCTCGCATTTCATATTCCTTGCTATATTCGTCCACGTGTTCAATTTTGTATGCCAGTCCGGCGAGTATTTCGTGGTGTTTTGCCTTGTGAGAGAAAGCCAGCTTCAGACTTTTCACATTGGCTTTCAGATAGTTGCGTGCATGTTCCATATATGTGCCCACTCCGAGATTCTCGCTCGTTTCCGTCTGTGTAAGCCAATATTGTCCCTGTATGTCGTATTTTTCCTGCTCATTGGTACTGTATGCAGAGCCGATGAGCGACAGTCGTGTTTTTTCGCCAAATAGTCTTGTGATTGTAAATGTGCCAAAGTAAGTACGGAAAAGGTCTTTTTCCTTACCGTCGAAATATACTTTGAATGATTTTACGTTCTCCATCGTTCCGAAGTTGGTTTCTCTGTCAGAAGGTGTGAAATTGTAGTGATTGTCAGAGATGTCGCCCATAAATTCTATCTCCCATCGTTTGTTGGGCTTATATGTGAGATAAGTCTGATAATCAAGGAAACTCGGACTATACTCTCCTTTAGTTTCGAGCGAACCGAGCAGGTATTTGTTTGTCTTGTATCTCAGACCATTGCTCCATGAGAATTTCTTGTTGCTGAATCCCACGTATGCCGATGCGCCGAGCATGCTGGCAGTGACCTTGGCTTCGAATTTCTTGGGTTGTTTGTATGTGATGTCGAGTGCTGACGACATTTTGTCTCCATATTTAGCCTCAAAGCCTCCGGTACTGAAACCGATGCTCTTCACCATGTCGGGGTTGATGATTGAGAGTCCTTCCTGTTGTCCGCTTCTCACGAGGAACGGGCGGTATATTTCCACACCATTTATATATACGCTGTTTTCGTCGAAGCTACCTCCTCTTACATTGTATTGCGACGAAAGCTCACTATGGGTTGACACTCCCGCCTGCTGCTGTATGAGTTCTTCCACAGCATTTCCGGTTGCCGACGGTGTATTCGTGGCATTCTTCACGTCGAGTTGCTCAGTAGTGCCGGTTTGTCTTCTCTTCTCCGTGATTGTCACCTCGCCCAATTCGTTGTTGTCGTCGAAGAGTTGTATGAGTAAAGTCTGCTTTCCTTTAGGTTTGCGCAGCACGCGTGTTTTGGTTTTGTAGCCCACCATAGAGAATCTCACCACCACGCTGTCTGCGGAGTTGAGATGCAGTGAGAACTCACCCTTCAGGTTCGTAAGCGTCACTCTCCCCTGTTTCACCACTGCCACTGTGGCAAGTTCCACGGGATTGTTGTTGCTGTCGGTCACTCTTCCCTGTAGGGTGAAGGTCTGCGAGAATGCGCTTATGCACACAAAACAGATTAATATCGAGAGTATAATTATCTTCTTCATATGATATATTTAACGAAAGGAAAGCCAAATTATTGTATTTGTGTAGAAATAAGTTGACGAGTGAAGCATTGTATACTCTAAATGTTTGAAGGATAAGTCTAAACAACCTGTCCTTCAATCATTTATACACTTTTGTCATTGTCAAAATAGTCAAGCCATGACTGTTATTTCTGTGCTTTTAGTGAGCTTATGCTCTCCTTCAGCGCAGCAATCTTCTCCATGCTGTCGCTCTGCTTCTTACGCTCTAGAGCCACCACTGCTTCCGGTGCGTTGGCAACGAATCGCTCATTTGAGAGTTTCTTGGAAACTCCGGCGAGGAAGCCTTCGAGATGTTTCAGCTGTGCCTCCATCTTCTCTATCTCGGCAGCCACGTCTATCATGTCGCCCAACGGCACTGCATATTCCAGCGTGCCCACCATGAAGGCTGCTGCAGTACAGTCTTTCTCTGTCACGACGTCGATGCTCGTCAGGTTGGCCATCTTGCCAACCACGCTGTCGTAGTCTTTCAAAGCGTTTTCACCTACACACTGCAACGAGAGTGTCTCTTTGTTGGCGATGTTTTTCTGGTTGCGCACTGTTCTCACTCCTGCCACGATCTGCTTCACGCTCTCGATGTCTTCGATAAGTTTCATGTCTTCGCCTGTAGGAGCTGAGATTTCCAGTTTGTCGCGCATAATTGACTCTCCGTCCTTTCTCTCGTAAATGTGCTGCCACAGTTCCTCTGTGATGAACGGCATGAACGGATGGAGCATCTTAAGCAGATTTTCAAAGAACTTGAGTGTTGCTTCATATGTGGTTTTGTTGATAGGCTGACCATATGCCGGCTTCACCATCTCCAGATACCAGCTTGAGAACTCGTCCCAGAAAAGTTTGTAGACTGTCATCAGAGCTTCTGAGATACGGTATTTCTTGAACAGGTCGTCTATTTCGGCATTTGCCTGACGCAGCTTGGCATTGAACCACTCCACAGCAATCTTGTTTGCCTCTGGCTGAGTGCCATCTGCCACTTCCCATCCCTCCACGAGACGGAATGCGTTCCATATCTTGTTGTTGAAGTTTCGTCCCTGTTCACAGAGGCTCTCATCGAAGAGAATATCGTTTCCTGCCGGTGCAGAGAGCATCATTCCCATGCGTACTCCATCGGCTCCGTATTTATCTATCAGTACCAATGGATCTGGTGAGTTTCCGAGGCTCTTCGACATCTTGCGTCCGAGTTTGTCGCGCACGATACCCGTGAAGTATACATGTTTGAATGGCATCTTTCCCTTATACTCATAACCAGCCATAATCATACGTGCCACCCAGAAGAAGATGATATCCGGACCAGTAACGAGGTCACTGGTTGGATAGTAGTATTTCATTTCTTCGTTGTCGGGATCGAGAATTCCGTTGAACAGAGAGATTGGCCACAGCCATGAAGAGAACCATGTATCAAGGCAGTCGCTATCTTGCTCCAGGTCGCCGGCACTGAGGTTGGCATTTTTCTTGCGCGCCTCTTCCAAAGCCAGTTCTGCTGTCTCAGCCACCACCACGTCTTTCTTGCCTTCTTCCGTAGTGTAATAATATGCCGGGATACGGTGTCCCCACCATAGCTGTCGGCTGATACACCAGTCTTTGATGTTTTCCAGCCAATGTCTGTATGTGTTCTTATATTTTGACGGATAGAACATTATCTCGTCGTCCATCACTGGTGGCAGCGCCTCGTCAGCGAAGTGCTGCATAGACAGGAACCACTGTGTGCTGAGCTTAGGCTCGATTGGCACGTTGGTACGTTCAGAGAAGCCCACTTTGTTGTTGTAGTCTTCCACTTTCTCCATGAGTCCAGCCTCCTTGAGGTCTTTCTCTATCTGCTTGCGCACGTCCATACGGTCCATGCCCACATACATTCCTGCGGCCTCGCTTATTGTGCCGTTATCGTTGAATATGTCGATGGTCTCGAGGTTGTGTTTCAGTCCGAGGGCATGGTCGTTGATATCGTGGGCAGGAGTCACTTTCAGACAGCCCGTACCAAACTCTATGTCAACGTAACCGTCTTCAACTACAGGTATTTCTCTTCCCACCAGCGGCACTATCACGTGCTTTCCTTTGAGCCATGTGTTTTTCTCATCGTCTGGATTTATACACATTGCCGTGTCACCCATGATTGTTTCAGGGCGCGTTGTGGCAACCACAGCGTAGTAGCCTTTCTCGTCTTTGTGCATCACGTTGCCTTCGCTCTTTCTCTCCACGTCGCTTTCAACCACTCTGTATTTCAGATAGTAGAGTTTCGAGTGTTCGTCTTTGTACACCACCTCTTCGTCTGAAAGTGCGGTCTGTGCCTGTGGGTCCCAGTTCACCATTCTTGCTCCGCGGTAGATGAGTCCTTTGTTGTAGAGGTCGCAGAATACTTTTATCACGCTCTTCGAACGGGTCTCGTCCATTGTGAAAGCTGTGCGGTCCCAATCGCAGCTAGCACCGAGCTTTCTGAGCTGCTTCAGGATTATTCCTCCGTGCTCTTCTGTCCATGCCCATGCGTGCTTGAGGAACTCGTCGCGTGTAAGGTCGGTTTTCTTTATGCCGTCCTGAGCAAGTTTATTCACCACCTTTGCCTCTGTAGCGATAGAGGCGTGGTCGGTGCCAGGCACCCAGCATGCGTTCTTGCCTTCCATACGTGCCCTTCTCACCAGGATATCCTGTATGGTGTTGTTGAGCATGTGCCCCATGTGTAGTACTCCTGTCACGTTTGGTGGAGGTATTACCACTGTGTATGGTTCTCTTCCGTCAGGCTTGCTGCTAAACAGTTTGTTGTCAAGCCAATATTCATACCATTTCGACTCCACGCTTTGTGGATCGTATTTGCTTGCTAATTCCATATATTATGTCGTTTTGTTTGCTTTATATTCTTGTTGTTTGCTTCCTAATCCATTGCCGCTATTTCTTCTTTGCTTTTGCATAAGCGCAATAATTCTGCAAAGTTAATCCTTTTTCTCTATATGGGCAAGATTTGGTATTTTTTTGTTGAGGAGGGTTTTCACTGAGCGTTGCCGGGATGTGTGCCAACTTGTCTGCTATTCCAGTCTGAATTCGCCGGCGAGAGCTGCGACGGATGGGAATATCATGTTTGCCCCTTCTGCCAGCAGTATGGAGTCGCGCAATGGACCTGTGTTTACGGCAATGGTGAACACATGGGCTGCCACTGCTGCACGTACTCCGAGTGGGGCGTTTTCCACCACTATGGCCTGCCATGGTTCTACTCCTGCCTTCTGCAGTCCTTTCAGATAAGGTTCTGGATCTGGCTTGCCTTTCTCCACATCATTTGCACATACTACGAGGTCGCGGTTTACAAGTCCCTTGAGGTCGCGGTCGAGTTTGTCGAGGAGTGTGTGCTGCGCACTGCCAGTCACTATCACGATCTTCAGCCCAGAGGCTTTTACCTTTTCCATAAGTTCTTTAATGCCTGGCATCAGCGATGGTGTGGGACAGGCGTTGAAAGCGTCCGATTTTAGTTTATATATTTTTTGGGCTTCCTTTTCTGATATGTTCTCGCTGCGCTGCTTACTGAAGAGCTGCTGTATGGTTTCCACTCCCCTCATCCCCTCGTAGCGGTATGCGTCTTCTGGCGGCATTTCTATGCCTATTGACTGCATGGCGGTGTGCCAACTGCGGGCATGGTATGGCATGCTGTCGTAGATTACGCCGTCCATGTCGAACATTACCGCCTTGGGCTGGAATTCGAGATAGCCGGTAGTTGCAAGATACTGTGATATAAAATTCTGAAACATGATGGATGTGGTTTTAAAAAGTTGACGAGTTGACGAGGAGTTTTGCCGCTTCTGATTGCTGTCAGCAGTCAATGGGAACCTCCTTGTCAACTCGTCTGCCTTTCTACTTATCTATTCCGTAACTTGTCAACTCGTTTACTTGTTTACTCGTCAACTCGTTTACTTGTCAACTTACTATCAATACTCAAATACTCCGAATTCCGACTTGATGGTAAGGCTCTTCTTGCCTTCCTCTATGTGTCCTACTATCTGTGCATCGATGTTGAAGCTCTTGCTCAGCTCTATCACCTTGTCGGCAATTTCTGGTCGCACATAGATTTCCATGCGGTGTCCCATGTTGAACACTTTGTACATTTCCTTCCAGTCGGTGCCGCTCTGCTGCTGAATGGTCTTGAAAAGTGGTGGCACTGGGAACATGTTGTCTTTCACCACCTTACAGTTGTCATTCACGAAATGTAGCACCTTTGTCTGCGCTCCTCCCGTGCAATGCACCATTCCGTGGATTTCCGGCCTCAGCTCGTCGAGCAGTCTCTTTATCACTGGGGCATAGGTACGTGTTGGCGAGAGCACTAGTTTTCCGGCATTCACCGGACTACCCTCCACTTCGTCGTCGAGTCGCTTTGCGCCACTGTATACAAGTTCTTCAGGAACGGCGTGGTCGTAGCTTTCCGGATATTTCTCTGCCAGGTATTTTGAGAACACGTCGTGACGTGCGCTGGTCAGTCCGTTGCTTCCCATTCCTCCGTTGTATGAGGTTTCGTATGTAGCCTGTCCGCATGATGACAATCCTACGATTACATCGCCCGGACGTATGTTTGCGTTGTCTATCACGTCGCTGCGCTTCATTCTGCAGGTCACGGTAGAGTCCACGATGATGGTCCTGACGAGGTCGCCCACGTCTGCAGTCTCACCTCCTGTAGGATATATTCCTATTCCCATCTCGCGCATCTGCTGGAGAAGTTCGTCTGTACCGTTGATGATTGCCGAAATTACTTCTCCCGGCACAAGCATTTTGTTTCTGCCTATGGTTGAAGATACGAGGATGTTGTCCACGGCTCCCACGCAGAGCAGGTCATCGGTGTTCATCACGATGGCGTCCTGGGCTATGCCTTTCCATACAGAGAGGTCGCCGGTCTCCTTCCAGTACATATACGCAAGCGATGATTTGGTGCCGGCTCCGTCAGCGTGCATGATATTGCAGTATTCGGGGTCGCCTCCGAGCACGTCGGGTATTATCTTGCAGAAAGCCTGCGGGAATATTCCTTTGTCGATATTCTTTATGGCGTTGTGCACGTCTTCTTTTGCTGCGCTCACGCCACGCATCATATACCTGTTTGATTTATCCATCTTGTTCTTGTTTTATATTTGCTTAATAAATGGAACTTAGCCTGTTCTCACACTTTGTCTTTGCCATGCCAGAAGTCCCAACTTGCGAAAGCCTGCAGGAGCAGCATTTCCAGTCCGTTCTTCGTCATTGCCCCCCGTTCTTTACCTTTCTTCATAAAGAGTGTTTCGTCGGGGTTGTAGAGCAAGTCGTAGAGCAGGTTGTGGCTGTCCATGGCTTCGTATGGCAGGTCCGGGCATTCATCGGTGTGGGGATAGAGTCCGCATGGTGTGCAGTTCACTATCACGTTGTATTCCTTCACCACCTCAGGTGTCACATCTTTATATTGTATTGTTCCCGGGCGTTCGAAACGGCTTACGAGCAGCGTTTCCAGCCCCAATGACTTCAGTCCGTAGTTTACGGCTTTCGACGCTCCTCCTGTGCCGAGTATGAGGGCTTTTTTGTGGTGGCTTTCCAACAGCGGCTCTATGCTCTTCGTGAAGCCGATGACATCACTGTTGTATCCCCTGAGGAATGTGTCGTCGCCTTTGCTCTCCACCCGTATCACATTGACGGCGCCTATGGCTCTTGCCTCCACGCTGACATAGTCGAGGAAGCTCAACACCTTCTCTTTGTAGGGTATCGTGACGTTGAGTCCCTTGAGTTCAGGATTCGTCGCCAGCACCTCGGGCAGGTCATCGATTGTCTTGATCTCGAAGTTTATATACTCTGCGTCTATGTCTTCATTCTGGAATTTCTCGTTGAAGAAGCTCTTGGAGAATGAATGCACGAGAGGATAACCGATTAGTCCATACTTGTCCATAAGTCATTATTATTTTATTGCTGTATAACATGTGCAGATTCCAAACGTAAGACGTTTGAAACCGGCGGTGCTGAATCCTGTTTTCTTCAGTATTTCCACCATCACCTCTCCTTGCGGAAAGGCTTCTATGGTGGCTATGAGATACTTGTATGCGCTCTTGTCTCTTGATATCATGCGCCCGTAGAGGGGGAGTAGCGTGTGTGAGTATAGCGTGAAGAGCTGCTTCACGGGGAAGTGTACGGGTCTTGTGAGCTCTATCACGCAGAGTGTGCCTCCGGGCTTGAGCACTCTGTACATCTCTCTCAGTCCAGCTTCGAGGTCCTGGAAGTTCCGTATGCCGAATGCTGCCGTGACCACGTCGAAGCTTGCGTCTGGGAATGTCATCGAGAGGCAGTCTTCTCTCTGGAAACTTATCACATCCTGCAGGGCTGCCGCTTTCACTTTTTCTCTTCCCACCTGCATCATGCCCTCTGAGATATCGATACCCACCACTTTGCCCGGTTTGAGTTTCCTGGCTTCCAGTATGGCGAGGTCGCCGGTGCCTGTCGCCACGTCGAGTACAGAGTCAGCGGAACGGACAGCCTGCAGTTTCCTGACCACGTGGTTTCTCCAATACTTGTCTATGCAGAAGGAGAGACGGTGGTTCAGCGTGTCATAGGAATGTGCCACGGCATCGAACATCTGCTCGACTTGCGCTGCCTTCTGACCGCTCTGCTCGTATGGGTTTATCTTTTCCTGTCCGTACATTATATTTTTGACGCGTGTGGTATTTGGGGGATGTGTATGTTATTTCTTGTATGCAGCGAGCCACTCTGCAACGTTGCGCTCTATTCGTGCCGCGATGTCGCCTGTCTCGGCTGCCTTGTCGAACTTCTCGCCTGTGATGTGCTCGTAGAGCTCGATATATCTGTCACTCACGCTCTCGGCGTATTCGTCGGTGATTTCAGGCATCACCTGTCCCGGCTCGTTCATGAAGTTGTGTTCGATAAGCCACTGGCGTACGAACTCTTTCGAGAGCTGCTTCTGCGGTTCGCCCTTTGCGAATTTCTCCTCGTATCCGTCGGCATAGAAATAGCGGCTTGAGTCTGGCGTATGTATTTCGTCGATCAGGTAGACCTTGCCGTCGCGTTTTCCGAACTCGTATTTGGTGTCAACGAGGATAAGTCCGTGCTGGGCTGCGATTTCCTGTCCGCGGGCGAAGATCTTTCTCGTATAGTCTTCCATCACGGCGTAATCTTCTGCGCTAACAATACCCTGGGCGATGATTTCCTCCTTTGAGATGTTCATGTCGTGTCCCTCGTCGGCCTTAGTGGTCGGTGTGATGATCGGCTCCGGGAAGCGCTGGTTCTCTTTCATTCCGTCGGGGAGTTTCACTCCGCACAGCTCGCGGCAGCCTTTCTGGTATTCGCGCCATGCCGAACCAGTGAGGATGGAACGTATGATCATCTCCACTCTGAAGCCTTCACACTTCAGACCGACGGTGACCTGTGGGTCTGGAGTCGCCAATTTCCAGTTTGGACAGATGTCGTTTGTATGGTCAAGGAATTTTGCTGCAATTTGGTTGAGCACCTGACCTTTGAAAGGGATTCCCTTTGGCAGTACTACGTCAAAAGCAGAGATTCTGTCTGTGGCGACCATCACGATGAGGTCGTCGCCGATGTTGTAAACGTCGCGTACTTTTCCATGATATACGCTCTTTTGTCCTTCAAAATGAAAATCAGTGTTTGTTAATGCTTTCATTACTTTATGTTTATTAAAAGTCAGATAAATCTTTGTCGTTATCGCCAAAGTGATAATTGCCTGCAAATGTAGTTATTTTAAACATAACGGACAACATTGCAGTTGAAAAATCATCATTCTTTCTTCGATTTGTCGAATTTCTCGTATGCCTTTACTATCTTGGTGACTAGCTTGTGGCGCACAATGTCGGTCTGTGTCAGGTTGACCACCGAGATACCTTCCACCCCGCCCAGGATACCGAGCGCCTCGCGCAGTCCGCTCTGCGTGCCGCGCGGCAGGTCCACCTGCGTCATGTCGCCGGTGATTATCATCTTGGCGTTCCATCCCATGCGGGTGAGAAACATGCGGAGCTGTGCCGAGGTGGTGTTCTGCGCCTCATCGAGTATCACCACAGCGTCGTTGAGCGTCCTGCCTCGCATGAAAGCGAGCGGGGCTATCTGTATCACGTGTTTCTCCATCATCTCCTGGAGCTTCACGGCGGGTATCATGTCTTCGAGCGCATCGTAGAGGGGCTGCAGATAGGGGTCTATCTTGTCTTTCATGTCGCCCGGCAGGAATCCGAGCTTCTCGCCTGCCTCCACGGCGGGGCGCGACAGGATTATCTTCTTCACGTTCTTCTCCTTGAGTGCCCTTACGGCGAGCGCGATGCTGAGATAGGTCTTGCCGGTGCCGGCAGGACCCACGGCGAAGATCATGTCGCTCTTCTCGAAGGCTTCCACGAGCTGCTGCTGGTTGGCGCTGCGGCTCTTGATGGGCTTGCCGGAGATGTTGTAGACCACCACACCCGAGGAAGAGTCGTCGGCGGCAGGCCTGCCCTTCACGATATTCAGGATGTCTGCTTCGGCGATGGAATTGTATTTTAGGATGTGAAGACGTATCTTCTCTGCCACTTCCTCGAATGCTGCCATCTGCTCTTCGTCGCCCAACACTCTCACCACATTGTCCCTGGCCAGCAGGCGCAGCTTGGGAAACAACGATCTTATCATCTGAAGATGAACGTTGTTGCTGCCGTAGAACACCACGGGATCTATGTCTTCCAAAACGATATGCTTTTCTATCACCTATATAAATTTTATGAAATGTTCCGCAAAGTTACAACATTTTTATCATCCGCCGACATATTAAACGACAAATTTCCATTACCTTTGCAAAATTAAAAGTTGACGAGCTGGAAAAGCCAGCAAAAAAAGAACTACATAATGCAAGACATGAAAATTACAAAGAAACAATATATCCTCGCATTCTTCACCATCGTGGCCGTGCTTGCCATCATCCGCTGCACATCTCCGAAAATAGCGGAAGGCAGAAGCAAAGAGGAGATGATGCCGGGCGACACTCTCGCCACACCGACGGCAACGGCTCTTGCCGACGACGTAGAGAAGGGCGTCAAGGCTGAAATACGTTTCTTCGACGAAAAGGGAAACATCGTGAAGAACCGCATATACAGCGTACCGCGCTTCTGCGACGCCTTCCCCGACAGCAACAACGTGCAGCTCGCCTCTGCCAAGGAGCATGGCGTGAAACCGGTATTGAACAGGGGCGATGCAGAGAAGAGACACAAGGAACTGGTATATATCGGAGCCAGCCCGTTCTTCTGCGTCGACAAGCTGAAGAGAAGCACACCATATCTCGTGCCGCGAGCCGCCAACCTGCTAAATGACATCGGACAGTCGTTCATGGACAGTCTGGCAATCAAGGGAATCCCGCTGCACAAATGTATCGTGACAAGCGTGTTGAGGACGCGCGAAGACGTGGAAAGGCTCAGGACCACCAACAGAAACGCCACAGAGAACTCATGCCATCTCTACGGCACCACATTCGACATCTGCTACAACCGCTACACGAGAGTGAACGACCCGGAGGGGAAACAAATGAAGGCCACGAGCAACGACACCCTGAAATGGGTGCTCAGCGAGGTGCTGCGCGACATGCGCGTGGCAAACCGCTGCTATATTAAATATGAGGTGAAGCAGGGGTGCTTCCACATCACCGTGAGATAAAACACGCCCATTTCCGCAATGCAAACGGGATGTTTACGATTTTATTTGAGCCATTTGGCATCTGCAAAACGGCAGTATGGAAGAGAGAACTGCACGACAAACGTCTGCCCGACGGAAACGGCCAGCAATGACTCCGGCGCCCTTGTATGCCGGATTTGTTGCATTGTTGCATGTTGCATTAAGGTCTTTCCGACATGCGGATGCTTTTATTTATATACAAACATTTCCCAAAATATTTTTCTAATACCTTGGAAAGTGCTTAATGCAACATGCAACAATGCAACATTTTCACCCAAATATCAATTGGAGGAACCAAGGAAAGAGAAGACGGACGTTTAGAAAAATTATACATTCAACATTCTTGGAATTGAAAAATAATCCATATATTTGCAAGGACAAAGAATAACGACTAAATAATACGACAATGGACAAAATCAAAGTAGCGACAATCGGACTATGTGCAGCGGCAATCGTGAGCTGCGGAAACAATACAGGCAACGGAGCACTAATCGGAGCAGGAGGCGGAGCCCTCGTGGGAGCGATAATCGGAAAAGTGGCTGGCAACACCGCAGTGGGAGCTGCGCTGGGAGCTGCCGTGGGAACAGGAGCCGGAGCGCTCATCGGCAAGCACATGGACAAAGTGAAGGCTGAGGCTGAGGCTGAACTGAACAACGCGAAGGTGGAGGAAGTGACCGATGCCAACGGACTGAAGGCCGTGAAGATAACATTTGATTCGGGATTGCTCTTCCAGACAAGTTCGGCAGACCTGAACCAGGCAAGCAAGGCCAACCTCACCGACCTGGCAAACCTGATGAAGAAATACAGCACCTGCGCAATCGACGTATACGGACACACCGACAACCAGGGATGGAGAAACTGCACAGCCGCAGAGAGCGACAACAAGAACATGGCGCTGTCTGAAAGCCGCGCACAGTCGGTGGTCAACTTCATGAAGAGCAACGGAGTGACAGCTTCACAGTTCAAGAACATCGCCGGAAAAGGAAGCACAGCGCCTGTAGCTTCAAACGAGACAAAACAGGGACAGCAGCAGAACCGCCGCGTGGAAATATACATGTATGCCAGCGAGGAAATGGTGAAGGAAGCACAGCAGGGAACACTGAAATAAACGGAAACCTATAATAGATAGGACTATGAGAGTTTCCTTCGTTTACTCGTCAACAAAACAAGAAAAATGAAAAAACTGGGTATTATTACCAAGATAATACGATGGGTGGTGGTAGCCTTCTTCGGCTCCACCATTCTTGTTGTAGTGCTATACAGGTTCCTGCCCGTATACTACACTCCACTGATGTTCATCAGATGTTTCCAGCAGGTAGCAGAAGGCGAAACAATGAAGATGCACCACCACTGGGTGTCTATCGACAAGATATCGCCACACATGCCCGTGGCTGTGATGGCAAGCGAAGACCAAAGATTCCTGCTACACCACGGGTTCGACTACAAAGCCATTGAGCAGGCTGCAATACACAACCTCTCGAACAAGAAGAAGCACGGAGCAAGCACGATAAGCCAGCAGACAGCCAAAAACGTGTTCCTATGGCCAGGGCGCTCATGGGTGAGAAAGGGATTCGAAGCATATTTCACTGTGCTCATAGAATTCATGTGGAGCAAGCAGAGGATAATGGAAGTGTATCTGAACTCCATAGAGATGGGCGACGGAATATACGGAGTAGACGCCGTGGCGACGGACAACTTCCAGACCACAGCCGCCGACCTGAGCAGGGCTGACTGTGCGCTGATAGCGGCAACGCTGCCCAACCCGAGGAAATTCAGCTCTAAAGACCCTGGACCATACATGAGGAAAAGGCGCAGCCAAATAGAGCAGCAGATGAAATTCATACCGTCGTTCCCAAAAGAGGGAGAAGACATCAACCCCGAAACATCAAGCGGAGGAATCTACCGCAACAGAAAAAGATAAAGCACACACGGCACTCAACAAGTTTCAACAACGAAAACCCATCAACGAAAAGAAGAAATGACCCACGAATTGAACGACAGCCAAAGAGCGGCAGTGGAATACTGCGACGGACCGTCACTGGTAATTGCCGGAGCAGGTTCGGGAAAGACGCGCGTGCTGACATACAAAGTGGCATATCTGCTCGAAAAGGGCATCATGCCATGGAACATCCTTGCGCTGACCTTCACGAACAAGGCGGCAAACGAAATGCGCCAAAGAATAAATGCAATAGCTGGCGACAACAGGGCGCAATACATCAGGATGGGAACTTTCCACAGCGTGTTTTCAAGAATACTCCGCGTAGAGGCGGAAAGAATTGGATACAGCCAGAACTTCACCATCTACGACGATGCCGACCAGAAGAGCCTCATCAAAGCCATAATAAAAGAACTCGGACTCAACGACAAGGTGTATAAGCCATCAACAGTGGCTTCGAGGATAAGCATGGCGAAAAACAACATCATAACGCCCGACGACTACGCCAACGACAGGGCTATCATGACGAGAGACTTCGAGACACACATGCCCGATGTGGCAAAAGTGTACAAGGCATATAGCGAAAGATGCAGAATGGCAAACGCCATGGACTTCGACGACCTGCTCACCAACACATATCTGCTGCTGCAGGAAAACCCTGACGTGCTGGAAAAATACGCCACGGCATTCGAATACATCCTCGTGGACGAGTATCAGGACACCAATGCCGTGCAACAGAAAATCGTGGCGCTGCTGGCAAGTAGACACAACAGGATATGTGCCGTGGGTGACGACGCACAGAGCATCTACGCCTTCAGAGGGGCAAACATCGACAACATGCTCGGATTCGAAACGGCGTTCAAGGGCACAAAGGTGTTCAAGCTGGAACAGAACTACCGCAGCACGAAGAGAATAGTGGCAGCGGCAAACAGTCTGATACGCCACAACATGAGACAGATAAAGAAAGACGTGTTCAGCGAAAACGACGAGGGAGAGAAGCTGCTGCTCAATATGGCATACAGCGACAAGGAAGAGGCGTCGATAGTATGCAGCGAGATAAAGCGCACAATGAAAAAGCAAGGATGCGACTACAACGAATTCGCCATTCTATACAGAACCAACGCACAAAGCCGGTCGTTTGAGGAGGCGCTCAGGAAAAGCAGTATGCCATACAAAATCTACGGCGGACTGAGCTTCTATCAGCGAAAGGAGATAAAAGACGTGATAGCATACTTCAGACTCGTGGCAAACCCCGACGACGAAGAAGCGCTCAAGAGGGTGATAAACTATCCGGCAAGGGGTATCGGAAACACCACGATGCAGAAGATAACGGCAGCAGCAGCCACCGCGGGCACAAGCCTCTGGAGCGTGATAAATGCGCCACAGCATTCGGGACTCAACCTGGGAGCGGCAACGCTGAAGAAGACTGAGGCCTTTAGGCAGCTCATCGCTTCATTCATAGAAAGAATACAGACCGACGACGCATACTCACTGGGCTACGACATAATAAAGGAGAGCGGAATAGCTGCAGAATTATATGCTGACAAAGAACCGGAGAGCATCGCCAGACAGGAGAACCTGGAGGAATTCCTGAACAGTCTGCAAGACTTCGTGGAAAGCCGCAAAGACGATGCCGAACAGCAGCGCAACATTCTCATCACAGACTTCCTGCAGGAGGTGTCGCTTCTTACTGATCTGGAAAGCTCAGAAGACGACACGCAAAAGAAAGTGAACCTGATGACGATACACAGCGCCAAGGGACTGGAATTCCCACACGTGTTCATAGTGGGACTGGAAGAGAACATATTCCCGAGCCCCATGGCGCTGAACTCACAGCGGGAACTGGAAGAAGAGCGCCGACTACTATACGTGGCTATCACAAGGGCGGAGAAAAGCTGCACCCTATCATGCGCAAGAAACAGATACCGCTACGGAAAGATGGAATTCGACACACCGAGCAGATTCATCAGAGACATAGACCGCAGTCTGCTGTTGGTGAACGACATGACGAACGGCACAGGATTCACATCATCGCCCGCATCATCATACGGAGCAAAGAGTCCCAGCGCCCCATACGGCGAGAGCCGCAGCGCATTCTTCGGCAGAAGGCAGGCGGCAAACACATACTCGAAGAGAGAAAACGGCAGCAGCACAACAAACGGCGCCCCTAACAGCTTCGGAAAATACAAGAGGATAAGTTCCGGCAACGCAACTTCGGCATACGGCAGCCCTTATGCCAACACCTCACAAACGACACAGAACAACGCCCCTGCCCTATCGCAAGTGACAACGCCAGGCGGAGAACTGAGAGAGGGAAACCTGGTGGAGCATTCACGCTTCGGCTTGGGTACGATAGAGAGAATAGAAGGAACAGGAGAAAACTGCAAGGCCACAGTGAGATTCAACAACTTGGGAACCAAGCAACTGCTCGTAAAATTCGCACGGCTGAAAGTGATAAAATAAGAAAACTACTCCGGCATAACACCTGATAAACAGTCGCAAACAACCAGAATCAGAAATGACAAATACATATTATCACAACGGAAAGAGGAAAAAGAAAAAAGTGAGATACAGAAAGAAGAGAGTGGCAATGCTCGTAGCCGTATTCATAGGAATATGTTCCGCTATAACACTATCGATGACCGACTGCAGTAGCTGTTCTCACCAAGAGCCCGAAAAGGAAGAAATACCACAGACACACCTCAACGACACGCTGACAAACTGCATGTCGGACGCCCCGGCACTGGAGGGAATGGAGAAGGAACTAAAGAGGTATTTCGAGAGATGGGAACTGAACGGCGCACAGATAGCAGTATCCAGGGGCGACTCGCTACTCTATGCCAAAGGCTTCGGATGGGCGGACAAAGAGGCAGGACAGGAAATGCAGCCGTCGAACATCATGAGGCTGGCGTCGGTGTCTAAGTTGCTGACGGCAGTGGGAATAATGAAACTTGTCGACGACAAGAAGATAAAACTCTCTGAACACGTGTTCGGAGCAAAAGGAATACTCAACGACACGGCTTTCACAAACGTGATAAAGGACCCGAGATACTTCGACATAACAGTGGAACAGCTGCTCCGCCACAAAGCCGGATTCACAACAGGAGCCGGCGACCCCATGTTCTCGACACGCTATATAATGATGCAGAACAGACTCACGGAAGCTCCTGACAACAAGACGCTTATGAAGATTCTGCTAAAGCGGAGGTTAGGCTTCACACCGGGCACGGCAAAAAGATATTCCAACGTGGGCTACACACTGCTCTCGATGATAATAGAGAAGAAGACGCGGATGAGCTACGAGCAGTTTATGACCGACAGCATATTCAGACCCGCAGGATGCTTCGACTTCCATATCGCCGGCAACTACCCCAAAGACAGGAGAAGCAACGAAGTTAAATACTACATGCACAAAGGATCGGAACCTGTGCTGGAATACAACAACAGCGGAAGAATGGTGGAGAAATGCTACGGCGAGAACGACATTCCACGGCTGCAAGGCGCAGGAGCATGGTGTGGTTCGGCAGCTGAACTGAGCCGGTTCGTGGCGGCGATAGACCTCGTGCCCGGAGCTAAAGACATTCTGAGCAAAGGGGCAATAGAATTCATGACACGTGAAATGCCGGACTACGACTTCTCCATCGGATGGAACTTCACACCAGCCAACGGCCCTTGGATAAGGACAGGCTCGCTATCGGGTACAAGCGCCATTATCCTAAGATACCCTGACACGGAATGCTGGATTCTCATCACCAACACGAGCACGTGGAAGGGACATGGATTCTCGAAAGACACCATGAGACTATTCGAGAAACTGAGAAAAGAATACAGTTCGAAATTCCCGAAGAGGAACTTGTTTCTCGCTGAATGACGAAAGTACAACAAAAAAGAACTGTAATTCCTGCTCGGGAGAATTATGAATGCCAGCGAAAATGTGGACAATCGTCATGCTATAATAGCGTAAAAAGAGCAATTTGGAAAATAATTCATGCCAATGTGGCTTTTTTGACACCCACTTGTTGCAAGTTAAGTAAATAATACGTAAATTTGTAAGCGTAAGCCCAAGCAGACATGCGGCTTATCAATGACTTATGAAGCAGCTGACTTCAAGACAGAAAGGCTGCCAACAAAACAACAGAAAGAGTGGTCTGCGTCTCCCCTTGGGGAGGGCAGAAAGCTTATAAATCGTTAACTTAAATAATATGATAGACTATTTTGCACAACACCTTTGGCAAATGTGGGCACTGGTATGTATCGTTTGCCTGATTCTGGAACTCACCAACGGTGACTTCTTCATTATGTGTTTCGCCATCGGAGCGATCTGCTCTGCAGTATTGTCAGCATTCGGACTGCCGTTCTATGCCGGACTGGCAGTGTTTGCAGCGGCATCGGTGCTCAGCCTGTTTTTCATACGCCCCACGTTGATGAAGAAGCTGCATCCCAGAGAATCCCTGAGACGGAGCAATGCCGACGCACTCATCGGAAGAACGGCAAGGGTGAGCCAGACAATAGTGGAAAACGGATTCGGCAGAGTGGCACTCGACGGCGACGACTGGAAAGCTCAGGCCGCTGACGGAAGCCGCATCGAAGAGGGACAGAACGTGATAGTGAAAGACAGGGACAGCATAATACTGACTGTGGAAAAAGAATGTTAAACCTATAAAACAAACTAAATCATGAACATCGGATTATACGTGTTGGTGGCAATAGTGATTTGCGCACTGATATTAGTGAAGAAGAGCCTGGTGATAATACCACAGTCGGAAACGAAAATCATAGAGAGACTCGGAAGATACTACGCTACGCTGAAGCCTGGCATAAACATCATCATACCGTTCATCGACAGGGCAAAACCCATCATCACCATGAGCAGAGGAAGATACATGTATGCCACATCTATCGACCTCAGAGAGCAGGTGTACGACTTCGACAAGCAGAACGTGATAACCAAAGACAACGTGCAGACGCAGATCAACGCACTACTATACTTCCAGATTGTTGACCCGTTCAAGGCAGTATACGAAATCAGCAACCTGCCGAACGCCATAGAGAAACTCACGCAGACAACGCTGAGAAACATCATCGGAGAACTGGAACTCGACCAGACGCTCACATCCAGAGACACCATAAACACAAAGCTGCGCGCCGTACTAGACGACGCGACCAACAAATGGGGAATAAAGGTGAACAGAGTGGAGCTGCAAGACATCACACCTCCGGAGAGCGTGCTGCAGGCAATGGAGAAGCAGATGCAGGCAGAAAGAAACAAGCGTGCCACGATCCTCACTAGCGAGGGACAGAAAGCAGCGGCAATCCTGAAGTCGGAAGGAGAAAAGACCGCCATCATCAACAAGGCTGAAGCCGACAAGCAGATGGCAATACTCAACGCCGAAGGTGAGGCACAGGCAAAGATAAGAAAAGCCGAAGCCGAGGCTGTGGCAATAGAAAAGATAACCGAGGCAGTGGGAAAGAGCACCAATCCGGCAAACTATCTGCTCGCGCAGAAATACATACAGATGATGCAGGAACTTGCTGCAGGAGACAAGACAAAGACCGTTTACCTGCCGTATGAAGCCACAAACCTGCTGGGAAGCATCGGAGGAATAAAAGACTTGTTCAAATCAGAATAAGCAAAGCCCACTGGCAGAGGCATAAACAACGCCCACACGCAGAAACACAGCAAAGCCAGACAACTGAGCATAAGCAAAACTAACAGTTAGAGGCAATACAATAACACACATAAATAAAAAAAGACAATCGACAAGAAGAAATGAAAATTTGCATAATCGTTGGAGCAAGACCAAACTTCATGAAGGTGGCACCGCTCATCCACGCCATTGAAAAGGCAAAAAACGCAGGACAGGACATCGACAGTTCACTGATATATGCCGGGAGTGAAAACGACCCTACGCTAGAAGACTCACTCTTCAGCGACATGATGATAAACAGACCCGATGTATATCTGGATGTTGACTGCCAGAACCTGAACGAACTGACAGGAAGGGTGATGTCAGAATTCGACAGATATCTCACCGAAAACAAGACGGACGTGGTGATAGTGGTAGACGACCTCGCATCGACAATGGCGGCAGCGATAGTGACAAAGAAACACGGCATCGCACTGGCACACCTCGTGGCAGGAACACGCTCCTTCGACATAAAGATGCCAAAGGAGATAAACAGACTCGTCATCGACGGGCTCTCTGACTTCCTCTTCACGGCTGGCATCGGCAGCAACTCCATCGTAAACAGAGAGGGAGCGGAACTGTCACACGTATACGAAGTGGGAAACATACTGATAGACACTCTCAGATTCAACCACAAAAGGCTCTCAAGGCCTCACGTCTTCGACCAGCTCGGCATAAAGGAAGGAGAATACATAGTATTCACACTAAACCGCAAGGCGCTGATAGAAAAAGAAGAAAACCTCAAGGCCATGCTTCTGTCTATGAGCAAAGCTGCGAAAAACACTCCCATAATAGCCGCACTGAGAAACAAAGCCAAGGAGACAGTGGAGAAACTGGCTGACGGAATGCACAACATCCACATCATCGACCCACTGCCCTATCTGGAATTCGGCTACCTCACGGCTCACGCCAAGGGAATAGTGACCGACTCAGGAAACGTGGCTGAAGAGGCAACATTCAACAATGTGCCATGCGTAACGTTGAACAACTACACAGAACACATAGAGACCGTGAAGGTGGGAAGCAATATGCTCGTGGGAGAAGACGCTGAGAAACTTGCAGAATGCGTTACAGACATCGAGGAAGGACGATGGAAAAAATCATCGCTGCCCGACCGTTGGGACGGCAGGACTTCGGAGCGCATCGTGCACATACTGCAGGAGGCAAAACTGTAGGCCTCAAGAAAAGTCCTTAAATAAGGAAGAAAGAAAATATAAACAAGTACAAGTCCCCGCTTCAAAACAATAAGGAAGCGGGGATTTTTACCCCCGATCGTCAGAAAGTCATGAACACGACATTTACTGCCAGACGACAACATGGGGTAGAAAAAAACAACAGACCTCCAATGGAATTAGAACTGCAACCATTAGCCCTGCCTTGCGACGGCGGAAGACCATTCGTAATAGCCGGCCCATGCTCGGCTGAAACCGAAGAACAAGTCATGACGACAGCCACACAGCTTGCCGCCAAAGGCTGCCACATCTTCAGGGCTGGCGTGTGGAAACCGCGCACCAAGCCCGGAGGCTTCGAAGGAAACGGTGAGAAGGCTCTGCCCTGGCTGAAGAGAGCCAAAGAAAAGACTGGCATGCTCATCACCACCGAAGTGGCAACGCCGGAGCATGTGGAACTAGCTCTGAAATATGGCATCGACCTGCTCTGGATAGGAGCACGCACCACAGCCAACCCCTTCGCCATGCAGGCGCTTGCCGACAGCCTGAGGGGAACAGACATTCCGGTGCTCGTGAAAAACCCTGTAAACCCCGACCTGGAACTATGGATAGGTGCCATGGAACGTATCAACCAGGCTGGTCTGAAGAGGATTGCAGCCATTCACAGAGGCTTCTCGAGCTTCGACAAGAAACTGTACAGGAACCTGCCCATGTGGCAGATTCCCATCGAGCTGCACCGCCGCATCCCCGACCTGCCCATAATCTGCGACCCGAGCCACATCGGCGGCAGACGTGAACTCATAGCGCCCCTGTGCCAGCAGGCAATGGACTTGGGCATGGACGGACTTATCATCGAGAGCCACTGCGACCCTGAGAAGGCATGGAGCGATGCAAAACAGCAAATCACTCCCGACATGCTCGACTATATCCTCAGTCTGCTTGTCATACGCGACAAGTCTGTGACTACGGAGGTGATAAACGAAATGCGCAAGCAGATTGACGAACTCGACAACACCATCATGGAAGTCCTTGCCAAGCGCATGCGCATTTGCCGCGACATCGGCCAATACAAGAAGGAGCACAATATGACCGTGTTGCAGGCCTCCCGCTACAACGAGATTCTTGACAAGCGAGGGGCGCAAGGTGCGCTATTCGGCATGTCGCCGGAATTCGTGAAGGAAATCTTCGAAGCCATCCACGAGGAGTCGGTGAGACAACAGATGGAGGTGATAAACAAGTAGAATGGTTGACGAGTTAGAAAACAAATAAACCGACTGACAGTAAGATAATATACAAATTTACGATTTAACAAATAGACGAGTAAGATAATATATACGAGTTGGACGAGTGAATACGAGTGAGACCAGTAAACAAGGAAAAGACAAGTCCCTGCCTGCAGAAATAATTCCGCCGACAGGGACTTTATCATTATTGACGATATTAGCCTTTATTATGTGCGTTCTGCTGCATGTAGATTACTCTGGCGATGCGAATCTGTCGCCCGTCTGCTTCACCAATGCGCGAGCCACCTTCTCTGGGAAGCCAGTACGCTTCACGGTTGCTCCATTGCCGGTCTTGGTCCTCAGGAACTTGCCGTCCTTGGTAGGTTTCACAGCCATGTCATTATACTTCACGATGAGGTAAATTGCCAGTTCCTTCCATCTTGCAAGCATCTGCTGCGCCTGGGTGTTGCTGTAGTTCGTGAGATAGTCTACTGCCTTCTGCTCACTCTCGCCATAGAGCTTGAGTGCCTGTTTCTCTATCTCGCTCTGGTTTGCGATATAAGAGTTGTCGAGCGAGTCTCTCACCTCCTTGAGCGACGGGAACATCTGCGAGTAGCGAGGATAAACCATGTTACTGACCCAGTTGCACACCCAGAATGCGTTTTTGTCGCTGAATGTCACAGCGTCGGCTCCCGGTGTGTTGTAGCACTCCGGCTGCACTGTGTTTCCACAGTATATCGGCGTATATGCCACCATATTGCCGTCATCGTTTCCAAACCACAACACTCCTCCTATCTGGCGTGGCAGCCATGATCTCATCTGCGACACGTAAGAGAATGCCGTCTGCTGTGTAGAGACCGGACGCTCATTGAAATATGCCTTTCCATCTACCTTGAATGAAAGCGGTGTCGGACGGTATGGCATTTCCCATACACCCTGTCCCAAGTCATTTCCCAGGTCGAACGGTGTGCCCTCGTAGTGGTCGCGCATGCTTGCCTCAAGGTCTTGCAGTGAAACCTTCTTGTTTGGCACGATCCATAAAGGCATCGGTTCGGCGTCTTTCACTTTTCCCTCTACATAGGGCAGATATTTGTCCATGTCGCCAAAGCGGTTGAAGAAGCTCCACACTCTTGCCTCGCATGCTCTTCTACCGCTGAAGGTTGGTGCAGCGTAAACGTCACAGAAGCTGAAGTCCTTGTCCTTTCCTGTGAACCATCCTTTGCTTCTTGCAAACTTTATGCAGTCTTTGGAGAACATCACATTCTTCTTGTCCTTCTGGTCAAATGTGCGTATGCGGCTCTGGTTTGCGTGAGCGCAGATGGCATCGTCAGGAATGCGCACTGCCACCCATACTACTCCCTTGCTGCCGGGTCCCTTGCCCATCATTTCCATTATCCACGCCTCGTTGGGGTCACAGATTGTGAATGTCTCTCCCTCAGAGCAGAAGCCGTAGGTTTCCACGAGTCTGGTCATCACGGATATAGCCTCGCGGGCTGTTTTGGAGCGCTGCAGCGCGATATAGATCAGCGAACCGTAATCAAGGATTCCCGTCGTGTCCACCATTTCTTCTCTTCCTCCGAAAGTGGTTTCTCCGATAGTCACCTGATATTCGTTGATGTTTCCTATCACATTGTAGGTCTCTGCCGCCTGTGGTATCTGTCCGTGATATTCCTTTGTATCCCAGTCGTAGATTTGCAGCATCTCCCCTTTGGCGTGTTTGCCGGCGGGGTAATGGCATAGTCCCAGGAACATGCCGTAGTCGTCGGCGCTATAGGTATACATCACCGAACCGTCGGCACTTGCCTTCTTTCCCACTATGAAGTTGGTGCAGGCCAGAGCGTTGATCACGCCTGTACATAACAGTAATGATAAAAACAGTTTTCTCATGATATTGACTCTTCAAAAAAATTATTGTTATTTGAATTCCTTTCAACAAGCCTTGAAACTCATGTCGAGTCCCTTCACCGAGTGTGTGAGAGCTCCCACAGAGATGAAATCGACGCCACATTCCGCATAGTCGCGTATAGTGTCGAACGTTATTCCTCCGCTAGACTCAGTTTCATAGCGTCCGCCAATGAGTTCCACGGCCTTCTTAGTGTCTGCCACAGAGAAGTTGTCGAGCATTATGCGGTTTACTCCTCCGTGTGTGAGCACCTGGTTAAGCTCGTCGAAGTTTCTCACTTCCAGCTCAATCTTCAGGTCGAGGTTTTTCTCTTTCAGATATGCATGACAGCGGTCGATGGCGTTTGTTATACCTCCAGCGAAGTCCACGTGGTTGTCTTTGAGCAGTATCATGTCGAAGAGACCTATTCTGTGGTTCATTCCTCCACCTATCTTCACTGCCTGCTTTTCGAGCATACGCATCCCAGGTGTAGTCTTGCGTGTATCGAGCACGTGTGTCTTTGTGCCTTTCAGCTTCTCCACGTATTTATGTGTCATCGTGGCGATGCCGCTCATTCTCTGCATGATGTTGAGCATGAGCCGCTCTGTCTGTAGCAGCGAGCGCACCTTTCCTGTCACTACCATTGCGATGTCGCCTTTTTTCACTTCGGCTCCATCACCTATCAACACCTCCACTTTCATGGTGTTGTCAAATCTGTCAAACACTTTTTTTGCCACCTCTACTCCGGCCAGTATGCCGTCTTCTTTGATGAGGAGGTGTGATTTGCCCATTGCGTCTTCTGGTATGCAGCATAGCGTGGTGTGGTCACCGTCGCCGATGTCTTCCGCGAAAGCCAGGTCGATGAGCTTGTCTTCCAATTCTTCTACTGTGTACATTATGTTTTGTTGTTAATTATTAAAGTTGACGGGTTGAACTTCTCCTAACCTTATTTAAATAAGGTCAGGAACAGGTCTTGTTTTCCTACAGATACACTCCCACTCCGATGCGCAGTCCCACTTTCGAATAGTCTGAGTGGTTCTTTATCGACTGGTCGTAATATACTGACGGTTCTATCGTTACGCTCTTTCCGAGGAAGAATGCGTATCCGAGCTCCAGTCCCGGCATGATGTCGTTGTATCCGCTTCCGCCATGCACGAGACGGGCATTGAGGCCCATATACAGTCCGTTCTGTATTATGTAGTAACGGCCCCCCACTCCGACAGCGAACTTGTCATCCACGTCTTCGTCGTGGCTGTAGCCTGCCATGACCAGTGCCATCCAGTTGTCTGCCACCAGATATCCGCCCTTTGCCTCCACTCCGAGGCTGAGCTTCTCTGCTCCGCTGTAGCTCAGATTGATTCCTGTCAGTGAGCCGTTGCAATAGTATTTCCCTTGTTCAAACTGTGCGCTTGCCGTCATGGTCATCAGGAATCCTATCGCCAGCAATAAAATTTTCTTCATAATTTATGTTTCTGTTTAATTCGTAATCCGCCTTCGGTGCTCATTTTGCCGCTGGCTTGTGTTTATCTCTGCAAAAATACTCATTTTATCTGAACCTGCAAGGGTATAATCGAAATAAGTAATGGTAAAAAAACCGAGGAGCGGCAATTCTGCCTTTTCCCCGGTGTTTTCTTGTTTCCACATCCTTTCTGTGGTGTGTGTGTTTGGCCTGTTTCTGAATTTCCCCCGAATGGTCTTGCCCGTGCGTTTTCTCATTCAGACCGCTTGTCACGCATTGTGTTCTGCCTTGAGTTTTGCCACGTATGCGTCGATTACCGCCACTGCCGTAACGTTCACTATGTCGCGCACGGAGCTTTCAAAATCGGTGAAGTGTATCGGCTTGTTGAGTCCCATCTGTATCGGACCGATTATCTCGGCATCGGTGTTCAGTCCCTGGAGCAGTTTGTATGCTCCGTTGGCGCTGCTCAGATTTGGGAACACGAGTGTGTTCACGTCTTTACCCTTGAGGCGTGAGAACGGGAATTTGGCATCTCGCAGTTCTCTGTTGAGGGCAAAGTTTATCTGCATTTCTCCGTCGATGGCCAGCTCCGGGAATTGTTTCTGCATGGCAGCCACCGTCTCGTGCACCTGCAGCGGACTTCCGCAGTCGTCTGTTCCGAAGTTGGAGTAGCTTATCATGGCTATGTTCGGCTCTTCGTTGAAGAAGCGCACTGTGGCAGCGCTCAGTTTCGCCACGTCCATGAGCGTGTCTTTGTCGGGATGACGGTTGATGAGCGTGTCAGAGATGTAATACACTCCTTTGCTTGTGTTCAGGATGTGCATCGTGGCGAAGTGTGAGTAGCCTGGTTGTATGCCAACCACTTCTTTTGCCACTTTTATGGTGTTTGAGTATTTGGTGTAGAGTCCTGTTATGAAGGCATCGGCGTCGCCAGTCTCCACCATCATCATTCCGAAGTAGTTGCGCTCGAACATCTTGTCGTTTGCCTCGTCGAGCGTGTAGCCTTCTCTCTGTCGTTTCTCTGCCAGAATGTTGGCGTAGCGTTCTCGACGTTCCGCTTCTCTGTCGTGGCGCAGGTTCACTATTTCCACTCCGTCGAGGCTCAGGTCGAGTTCTTTTGCGAGTTTCTTTATGCGTTCGTCGTTGCCGAGCAGTATCGGCTGGCAGATGCCTTCTGCCTTTGCCTGCACTGCCGCCTTGAGCATCGTGGGGTGCAGTCCCTCGGCGAAGACCACTCTCTGCGGGTGTTTGCGTGCGGTATCATAGAGTTTCTGGGTGAGCTTTGTCTCTTGTCCGAGCATCTCGCGCAGCTTGTTCTTGTATGCCGCCCAGTCGGTGATTGTCGTCCTTGCCACTCCACTGTCGATTGCCGCCTTTGCCACTGCTGCCGATACTTCTGTGATGAGTCGCGGGTCAACGGGTTTTGGGATAAAGTAGAGAGGTCCGAAGGTGAGGTTGTTCACGTGGTACACATCGTTCACCACGTCGGGCACCGGTTGTTTCGCCAGATCTGCGATGGCGTGTACTGCCGCCAGCTTCATCTCCTCGTTGATTGCCGTTGCGTGCACGTCGAGTGCTCCACGGAAGATGTATGGGAATCCTATCACGTTGTTTATCTGGTTAGGGTAGTCGGAGCGTCCTGTGCTCATGAGCACGTCGGGACGGCTTGCCATGGCGTCTTCGTATGATATTTCGGGCACGGGGTTTGCGAGTGCGAACACGATTGGCTGTTCTGCCATTGAGCGTATCATGTCTTGCGTGAGCACGTTGCCTTTTGAGAGTCCCACAAACACGTCGGCTCCTTTTATCGCCTCTTCGAGGGTGTGCACGTCACGCCTGTCGGTGGCAAAAAGCTTCTTCTGCTCGGTCAGGTTTTCCCTGTCGCTGGTTATCACTCCCTTGGAGTCGAGCATCAGTATGTTTTCTGTCTTGGCTCCGAGTGCCACATACATCTTTGTGCATGATATGGCTGCGGCTCCGGCTCCGTTCACCACGATCTTGACCTTGGCGATGTCCTTGCCGTTCACTTCGAGCGCGTTTTTGAGTCCTGCCGCCGATATTATCGCCGTACCGTGCTGGTCGTCGTGCATCACCGGTATGTCGAGTGTGCGTTTCAGCCTCTCTTCTATGTAGAAGCATTGCGGTGCCTTGATGTCTTCCAGGTTTATTCCGCCGAAGGTGGGCGCTATGCGCTCCACGGTCTCGCAGAATTTCTCCGGGTCTTTCTCTGCAATCTCGATGTCGAACACGTCGATGCCACCATATATCTTGAAGAGCAGTCCCTTGCCCTCCATCACAGGTTTTCCGCTCATTGCCCCGATGTCTCCAAGTCCGAGCACTGCTGTGCCGTTGCTGATCACGGCAACGAGGTTTCCTTTGTCGGTATATTTGTAAGCATCGTCAGGCTTCTGCTGTATTTCCAGACACGGGAACGCCACTCCGGGCGAATATGCCAGACTCAGGTCGGTCTGGGTGCTGTAAGCCTTGGTAGGCTTGACTTCGATTTTTCCTGGGCGCATTCCCTCATGATAGGCCAGCGCTGCTTCTTTTGTGATTTTTACCATAAGAAATTTAAGAATTAATTGTTTGTGTCATTATCACTCGAATTGACAAGTTGACGAGGATATTTCCCCACAATCCGCCATTGCCGGATGTCCGTTCGTCCAATTGACGAGTTTTTGCAAAATTACTAAAAAACTTGGGCGCACGAAGAAAAATAACAAATATTTTATTATCTTTGTAAAATCAAAACGCAATGAAGGAAATGCAAACAGACCACAACACCATATCTGAACATCGCCAGGAGCTGAAGCTCAGGATTCTGCGCACGGCAATGCCGCTCTTCAAACAGAGGGGCATAAAGGCAGTGAAGATGGACGACATCGCAGCGGCGCTGTCGATATCGAAGCGCACTCTATATGAGGTGTACGACAAGAAGGAGGACCTGCTGCTTGCGGGTGCGCGGCACGATCATGAAGAACTTTTAAGGCATATCCAGGAATATGCGCTGACGGCGGAAAACGAAATCGACATCGTGGTGACGTTCTTCAAACTTAAATTCGCTGACCTCGACAACCTCTCCCCTCTCTTCCTCACTGAACTTGAGAAATACGACAAGGTGACGGCATATCTGCGGTCGCGCCACGAGGAACAGCAGAGGGAGTCGCTGCTTTTCGTGAAGCGCTGCATAGAGAACGGATATTTCGTGCCTGAGCTGAACTACGAAATCCTGCAGGACATCTGCGACTCAATGATGGACGCGAGCTTCAAGAAGGCTCTCTACGAAAAATATTCGCTGAGCGACATCTTCTGCAACTTCTTCATCGTGTTGCTGCGCGGCTTCTGCACCGAGAAGGGCATCCTGCTTCTTGACCAGTATCTCAAGAAGACTGAAGATTGACACCGGCGGCCCTCAAAACCATCAACAAGCCACTCTCTTATCGCTTAAACCCAAATCGGTCATTAGGGCTTGCTTGGATTTTGTGTTTTTATAAGAGTGGATTTTGTTTGGCTTTTAATGAGTAATAGCGAGCTATTGCGAATTAAAAACAAGCAAAAGACGCCTTATAAAAAGCAAAAGACTGCAAGCATTTATTAAAATTATACATTGAACGGCCTAATGACCGATTTGGGATAAACTGTCTTTCGGAGCGTGTTCTGCCTTCGTGGTGTCGCGCTTTATCTCCTCGGCTTTCATTTTCTCACGCTTAATTTCCGTGGAGTCTGGTTGGGGGAAGAGTTCCGGATGAGCTTCGCGCCAGTTCACCTCCTTGTCTCTCTTTCCCGGCAATACTATCACCGGCATGCCTTTAGTGACAAACTTCACCAGTTCGAGGATATTCTCATTCTTTATTCTCACGCATCCGTGGCTGCGTCTGCCGCCCACCGACCATGGAGCATCGGTGCCGTGGATGCCCGTGGAGTTGAATCCCGGAGTCACGATGCGGAAGAAGCGCGGACCATATTGTCCCGGGTTCTCGCTGCGCACGCCATTCTCGTCGGTATAGTGCCAGTTCTCGCTGTTCTGCACCTTGCCCGCCCTGAAGAAACCCTCCGGCGTGCGGCAGTCGCCCCTGCTCCTCTTGTTGCCGAATCCCTTTCCGCAGGCACAGGTGTACGACTTGCGCAGCACACCGTAGCGGTCGAACAGCTTCACCTTCATGTCGCCCTTGTCCACGATGATGAAATATTCGTATTCACTGTTGAGCAGACGGTTGCAGTAGTCCAGACTGTCGTGTGCCATCTTGTGCATGATGCCGGCGGCATAGCGGTCTTTGTCCGGCGACTCGTTCATATATTCTATCGCCTCCTCGGCAGTGCTGAACTTATGCTTTATCTTTATCGGTTCCTCCTCAATCTCCTCAATCTCGTTGGCAGATGCCAGCGGACCGTCATCCTGCGCCATCTCGTTGCCCTTGTTCGACGGCGAGCAAGCCTGCATTATCAGAGTCAGTATCGTGAGGAATATGGATAGGCGTATCGCTTTCATGTTTGTTTGATAAGATGTCATGTCTGTTTAATGTTTATTTGTTTGGTCTTTCTTTTTATAAGTTACTGTCATATTTCTTTTCTTGTTCAACCTAAATCGGTCATTAGGCCGTTCAATGTAATATATTTGCCATCCCATAGACAGAAATCTCGGTTCCCATCTTTAAGTGGTTGGTGAAGGCAAGCCTTTCTTTCGACTGCAAAGATAATAAAAAAAACTGACATCCTTTTCATTTTCCTTTTCAAAGCGCATTTCCGTTATGTCGGAAAAGCCCTGATTTGCGGCATTTTACCGAATAATCCACCAAGTTTGTGCATTTTTCCCCGTGCTTAGCAACCTTAACCGCTAATTTTGCAGTCACTATTACTAACCAAATCAAAATCATACAACGAAGATGAAATTGAGATTCATTGCAGCAGCCGCTGTGGCTGCATGCACTGCATTATGTGTGCAGGCGAGAAAGGTGCATACCATAGGCGACAGCACTATGGCGACCTATGACCCGAACACCACCGTGACGAGAGGCTGGGGACAGATGTTCCAGCAGTTCTTCAAGGGTGATGTCACCGTGAACAACCGTGCCAAGAATGGTGCCAGCAGCAAGAGCTTCTATAAGGAGAGCGCCTACTGGCAGTCGGTGAAGAAACAGATAGAGCCAGGTGACTACGTGCTCATTCAGTTTGCCCACAACGACGAGAAGAGCAACGGATGCGACGGCGACGAGCTGAAAGCTTACTATCAGAGCATCGGCGATGAGGCAAAGGCAAATGCCTGCGACTATCGTGGAACTACAGCCAGCGGCACCTACAAGGACTATCTGCGCAAGTATGTGGAAGAAACTCGCGCCTTGGGCGCCACACCTGTGTTGGTGGGTGCGATATGTAGAAAATATTTCGACGGAAGCACTATTCGCAGAAACGGACGCCACGACCTCGGCGACAAGTTCGACAAGATAGAAGGCGGCAAGCTCACTACCGGCAACAAAGTGGCTGCCGACGACCATACCTACGACTATCCATACCAGATGCAGGAGGTGGCAAAGGAACTGGGAGTGCAGTATCTCGATCTCACCACAGCCACAAAGGAACTCTATGAAAGCTATGGCGACGCCAAAGCCAACGCTCTGCTCTTCGACGGCAACGGCAGTACCCACACCTCAGCGATGGGAGCCACGCTGATAGCCCGTCTGGCAGCACAGCTCATGCAGAAGGCTGGAATACTGACAGAGAATATCAACCTGACGAGCGACCTCAGTGTGAATCCCTCAACTGTAGACCTCGGACAGGCATACAAGGGACAAACGGTGGTGAGAGAAGTGTCGGTAAACGGCTTCGACCTCGTGCCGTCCGAAGGCAATGTGAGCATCACGGCGAGCAACGGACTGAAGATTTCTGCCGACGGCAGCGACTATTCATCCACAGCAACTCTGGCCTACAAGGAAGGCAACCTTATCGGTTCCTTCAAGACAAGCTATGAGTTCGCCACAGCCGGCGACATCAATGAGAGCATCACCGTGAGTTGCGGCGACAAGACAGTCACCATCCCTGTAGTGGGCAAGTGTGTGGAACTAGCCGACGGAGTGGCAGCATCGGCATATTGGAGACTCGAGAAAGACGACAACTGCACCGTTGAAGGTCCGGTAGACCCTATCGGTGAGACATACAGCGAGATGAAACTCCAGAAATATTCCAGTCCAAACGCTAATACCACATGGCCCGAGGGCACAGGCTTCGATGCCACCCGCAAGACGCAGCGCAACATCATCGAGGGCGAGTCGTGGCCGGCAGGCGAAATCGACGAGGTGTCAACACGATGGATAGAATTCGCAGTGAAGCCAGCCAAGGGAACCACTTTCAATGTGAACGAGATAAGTCTGTATGTGTGTGGATGCGGAGGAAACGGAATGCACTGCAAGATTTACTACTCTAAGGAGGCAGACTTCGCCAATGCCGTTAATATCGCCGACTTCTCCGGTTCGATGAAAGCCAACGACATGATGGAGGTAAAGGCAACACCCGTGATAGAACTCTCTGAGGGCGAGACGCTACGCTTGCGCGTATATCCTTGGTATGGCAGCGCAGCAACTGGCAAGACCATCTGTCTGAGCGACGTAAAGGTGGCAGGAGTGGCAGTAAGTGCCACAAATGGAGTGAAGAGCGTGGAAAACTCGGAACTGAAACCGGAGAAGATATACTACAGTCTCGACGGCATTCGTCAGAACGGCATTCATGACGGTCTGAACATTGTGTTGGAGAACGGAGTGGCAAGAAAAATAATGAAATGAACAAACAGATTCTCAATATGAAAAAGACCACATTATCCCGAATTATCGTCATGGTCCTCGTAGCATGGATGGGACTTGGCGGGTCAATGGCGGCAGACGTCATCGATGCCAAAGACGCCACTATAAAATGGGCGTTTGACAAAAGTGCTGACAATGCGTCGGCTGCAGAGATATCCGTAGACGGAGCCATCTCGACTACAAGTTTCTCGCTGGGCGAGAAACTGTATTTCAACGGACTGCAAAGCGGACTCTCAAAACTGAATCCGACAGAAAAAATAAGCAATGCCCGCGACGATGCATCATACGTAGTATTCAGCATCGTGCCAAAGAAAGGAGTCACCTTCACACCGAAGAGCGTAGCCTTCAAATCGCAGAAATGCGGTACCAGCGGCGGTACGCTCGACGTGGTGGCCCGATGCGGCGAGAAGAGCGAGGAACTCGTGAAGGGTTTCGCCCCGGAGCGCAACAGCGTGTCGGAGTCGAAGCTCGACATCACTTCACTCACAGGAGAGAGCGATAAGATGGAACTGTATTTCTATGTGTATAATCTCGCCAACAACAAGCAGCTCGCCCTTGGCGACGTTGTGGTGACAGGCGATTTGAACGGCACTCCGGTCACTGTGCCCGTATATACGCTGAGCGTAGGGACAGCCGACGAGGCTGCCGGCACCGTCACCGTGAATCCGGCAGGCGACAAGTTTGACGAAGGCACGGTAGTCACTGTGAGCACTACCGAGAACTTCGGCTATCATTTCGCAGGATGGGCAGGAGCCGACAATGCCATCGTGTCTACCGACAATCCATACACCTTTGAGCTGAAGGCAAACACGTCGCTCACCGCAACATATACTAAGAACAATGTTTACGCCCTGAACCTGACACTGCAGGGAGGAGCAAATGCCAACCTCGTGACATTCTCGCCAGAAGGCAATGTGGTGGACGGAGTGCATCACTATGAAGAAGGAACCGACGTGAAGCTCACGGCACAGGACAACCGTATCCTCACCTTCACCAACTGGGACGACAACTCGACAGACAAAGAACGCGAAGTGAAGATGGACGGAGAGAAGAACCTTACGGCAAACTTCTCTTGCACAGACTATATAGTGGGCTGGGACCTCTATAGCGACACACCGTCGCAGGAGCGTGCTGCCGACTACAAGGCAGAGAGCGACAACGCCGGACTCCTCTCGTTGCGCAACGAAGCCGGCAACACCACATCATGGCTTGCATGCGGAGCAGGTAAAGGCGGACAGAACGGTAAGTATGCCGCACGCTGCTGGAGAAAACTCACCGACAAATATTATTTCGAACTCTCATTCTCAACACTGGGATACACCAACGTGGTGCTGTCGGCTGCCGTAGGCGACGACTTCAACGCACACAGTATCGTAAACGCACAATACTCTATCGACGGAACAAACTATACCACCTTCGGCACATATAACCTGCCGGCCCGCGGATGGGACTCAGAAGAATTCGCCCTGCCGGCAGAGGCAAACGGACAGAAGGTCGTGAATGTGCGCTTTCTGCCAGACTATGACTCACCGCTCGTGGGATCGACAGGCGACTACGACGGACTGGCTGTAGCGGAGATTTTCCTGCTCGCCGACAAGGAAATCGTGGAAGACAACGAGGCACCGAAACTCATCTCGACAATCCCTGCAAATGATGCTGCCGACGCATCGGCAACAGGATCTGTGATACTGACATTCGATGAGAAAGTGGTGGCTGCAGAAGGAAGCAAGGCAACGCTCAATGGAGAGGCTTTGAAACCGACGGTGAGCGGCAAGACCGTGGTATATCAGTACAGCGGACTGAGATATGCCACTGCTTATACTTTCACATTGCCGGCAGGAATGATTCTCGACCGCAACGGAAACGCTTTCTCGGGCACAGAGATACATTTCACCACTATGGAGCGCCAGCAGCCAGAACTGCGTGTCTATGACGCAGTGGTGGCACAAGACGGCACCGGAGACTACACCACTGTGCAGGCTGCCATCGATGCCGCACCGCAGAACAGAGTGAAGCCATGGCTCATATTCATAAAGAAAGGTACATACAAAGAGCATGTTGACCTGCCGGTAACAAAACCATATCTGCACTTCATCGGACAGGGACGCGACAAGGTGTTTATCAGTGATGACAAACTGTGCGGCGGACCAAACGCACTGGGCGTGGACAAGGGAGCTACATTCGTGGCACACGCCGCCAACCTGTATTTCGAGGGATTGAGCTTCGTGAATTCATACGGAGTGGAGAAGAACGACGGTCCGCAGGCGCTCGCCCTGAACACCGAGAACGACCGCATCGTGTTCAACAACGTGGGAATGTACAGTTATCAGGATACGTGGATAACTACAAGCAAATCCAACTATCGCCACTACGTGAAGAACTCCTTCATCGAGGGAGCCGTAGACTTCATCTACAACAGCGGCGACGTTTATCTCGACAACGACACAATCAATATCGTGCGCAAGAGCGGAGGATACATCGTGGCACCATCACACCAGAAAGACGTGAAGTGGGGATACGTGTTCATGAACAACGTGATAACGGCTCCTGGCGTACCGTCAGAAACATCGGTATGGCTTGGCAGACCTTGGCACAACTTCCCGAAGACCGTTTTCATCAACACGAAGGCAGAGGTGACGATACCAGCCACGGGATGGTATGAAACGATGGGCGGACTGCCTGTGCTGTGGGCTGACTACAACACTATGGACGCCGAAGGCAACCCTGTGGATCTCTCTCACCGCCGTGATACCTATTATTATATGAACGGCGACACAAAGGTGGAAGGCAAGGCAAAGAACTTCCTCACCGACGAGGAGGCAGCACAATATACGGTGAAGAATGTGCTCAGCGGTTCTGACAATTGGCAGCCGGAGCTGATTACCGAGGCTTGTGAGTCGCCAGCACCTGTAGTTGAGGGCGGAATGCTGAAATGGCAGCCTGTGCCATACGCCATCTGCTATGTGATAACGAAAAACGGCAACGTGGAAGGATTCACCACTGCCACATCATGCGAATATGAGGCAGGCAACGAATACCTGATACAGGCTGTGAACGAATACGGCGGACTGAGTAAGGCTGCCAAGGCAGACCAGACATCGGCAGTGGGCTCCGTAGAGACTGCTGGCGACACATTCAAGGCTACTGCTGTATATACAATCGATGGCAAGAGAATTGCTGATACGGCAAAAGGCATCAATGTCATTACTGACGGCAAGACATCGAGAAAAGTAGTGATGAAATAAAAAACAGTTGGTAGGTTATTTATAAGTAGTCCAAATCTGGTTTCAGATTTGAGTAAAAGATTGTCTGGGGATTCCATGTGATGTGGCGTTCCCAGATTTTCTTATTCCAAATCGGTCATTAGGGTATGCCCGTTTTTTGTTTTTTTAGAAGGATGTTTTTTGTTTGGGTTTAATGAGTAATAGCAAGATGTTGTGGGATATGATTTTTTTTCATACTTTTGTATTCGTAAAACCTGTAGTTCCCCCAATCCGGGCATTGGGAGATTGATCTGGCACTGAATCTATCAAAACAAATTATCCCGAATATACAATGAGGCTTATAACACTTGTCCTGTCATTATCATTGTCGCTGCTGTCTGCCGTCTCTGCCGTAGCCACACCGATTTGTCATATCCAGCGGTATGATGAGAGCGACGGACTCACCCAATGGCACGTCACTCAGATGGCACAAGACAGTCAAGGAATGATGTGGTTCTCGACATGGAACGGACTATGTCGCTTCGATGGTTACGAATTCCGTGGATTCAAAGGACGTGTAGGTGACGGAAGCCGATTGGCAACCGACCGCATGCGCAGCGTGTGGTTGTGTGATGACGGGAATCTGGGATGCAGGGTGGACGACGACATGTATCTTTTCAACCTCAAGCGTTACCGGTTTGAAAAAATCGGAGGAATGCAGTCGAGAGGGCGGAATGCCACGGCGGTGAAGGACAACAGACCATATCGCCATCGCGATGGCGTGGGAAATCTGTGGACGATGTATTATGACGGCAGACTGACCTATACGCCAAGGGGAGGCAAGGAGACACCCTACGGTGATGGGAAAAGCTTGGAGGCAGCACGCTTCTGCCTCTCTGACAAGCAAGGCAATCTCTGGGTGGCTGCTATAAGCTGCATATACAAGATATGTTTTCCGAGACAGAACGGGAATGTGGTGAGAAACGGTAATGGCGCTGAAGTCAAGACCGTCTTCGTGGATAGGGACAAGAGATACTGGATAGCCACTAAGGAAGATGAGACAGTGAGGATTTTCGACCGTGGCAACAGACTTGTGGGGTATCTTGCGCCGGATGGCAGGATTGTGGCGGGCTACACTAAATTCCGCTGTCCGATATACTGCATCACTCAGACCCGAGACGGGAGCATCTGGCTGGGAAGCAAGCCGCAGGGACTCTTCCGCCTGACCGGATGTCATGGGATGCAGGCATACAGAATAGATAAAATCGGAGGATTGGGCAGCGACAATGTCTATGACATCAAGGAGGACCGTTGGGGCAGACTCTGGATTGCCACTCTTGGTGGGGGAGTGTGTTGCGTTGAGAATCCGAGAGCGGAAAGACCTGTAGTGGTGAAACCTTTCTCCGGATTAAGAAACTATCCCCACACTCTGGCAAAGAAGGTGAGGATGATACATCTGACCAAAGATGATGTTATGCTATGCGCCACGACCGACGGACTGCTTGTGGCCAAACTGGTAGCGGGGAATGACGTCAGAAACATGGTGTTCCATTGCCACACTCGTGAGGCAAATCGCAAGGATGCCCTCAGTTGCAGTGCGGTGATGAACGTGGCTGAAGACTATAGAGGACGGATTTTCGTCAGTACGGAGAGTGGTGGAGTGAATATGATTCAGACGGGAAACCTGACGGCAGACAAGCTGTCTTTCCGACATTATGATGAGGCTAACGGTATGCCTACCGATGTGGCTCTGTCGGTTGTAGGGTTTTCTCGCAAGATGCTTATGGTGGGAAGCGACAGACTGGTGATGTTCAACCCCGACAATGGAGATTATCTCTCGTTCGGAAAGAATTTCTTTCAGTCGGAATGCAGGTTCTCAGAGGCAATTCCCGTGAGATTGCCAGATGGGCGTTGGCTGTTCGGACTGCAAGACGGAGAGTATTATGTCGCTCCGCAGCAGTTGCGCAAGAGCACCTTTGTGCCGAGTATCGCCCTCACAGGCGTCAGCGTGCAGGGAGTGGAAGGAAGCTGCTCCGTAAATGCCATGGACACATTGGTGCTGGCGAGCAACGAGAGGAGCTTCACGCTGAGATTTGCCGCTCTCGACTATTCTGCCGATGTCCGCCTTTCGTATGCCTTCGCCCTCTTGGACGACGGTGATGAGGAAGACGTAAAATGGAATGACATAGGCCATAACCATTCTGCCACACTGCTCGACCTGGAGCCCGGAACCTATGTCGTGCTGGTGAGGTCTACCAATGCCGACGGCGCCTGGGTAGACAACGTGAGAAGGCTGACGATAGTAGTGACACCGACATTCTGGGAGACTACTCCCGCCCGTGTGCTGCTCCTCTTGCTTTTGTTGGCGTTCTTCGGTTCTGCAGTATATACCATTATATATATAAGGCGTATAAAGCGTCAGCGCCGTGAAGCTCTCGACGCATACTTGAATCTGCTCAGTAACGGTACTGGCGGTGATGCCTATGAACCGGCGCCGGCAGACACACCGTTGCGTCCTGAACTCACGCCCGAGGATGACATCATGATGAGGCGCGTGTCAGCATTTGTAGACGAGCATCTTGGCGATGCGGAGATAGGAGTGGGTGATATGGCAGCGGCAGCAGCCATGAGCCGGTCGGGACTGCAGCGCAAGATGAAGCAGATCATGGGAGTGACGCCACTCGACTTCCTGCGTGAGGCGCGTATGAAACGTGCGTGCCATCTGCTCTCGTCAACCGATATCCCGATAAGCGACGTGGCATATTCTTGCGGATACTCCGACCCTAAATATTTCAGCAGAAGCTTCAAGGCATCAAAGGGAAAGAGTCCGAAGGAATGGAGAAACGGAGATGCAGAAGGGTAAAACTTCCCCAAAATTGTTTCTTTTGCTCAATTTAGGATGCAATGTAAATAATAATTCCTATCTTTGTCTTGTGCGATGGTGCGCACCATCAATACACATATTATATATTACGGACATAAACACACTATGATTATGAAGGGAAACGGATTATTTGCGGTAGTACTCAGTGCGGCATTGCTGGCGTCGGGCTGCGGTTCGATTAGCGACGGCGGCGCTTCGGGAGGATTTCTCGGAGCAGAGTTGGGAAGCATTCTCGGTTCCGCCATCGGCGGCATAAGCGGTGGACCAAGAGGCAGCGATGTCGGTACGATAGTTGGCATGGCCGGCGGTGCCGTGATAGGTGTCGTGGTGGGTGACGCTGCCGACAAGGCACAGCAGAGAAAGGCAGAACGCTACGACGGCAATTACCGTGGAGACGACAGAAACGGAAATTACAGGGGAGACGACAGAAACGGCAATTCCTCGTATGACAGCCGGTCTTATGACAATACGGGTGATAACGCCACAAGCGATTTCGACCCTGAGAATGGCGGTGACGACGTGATACAGTTTGATGCTCCTGCCGGTAATACATCCGTTGAAGAACCGGATGTAGTCAGCAAGCTCCAGTCAGATCCGGCTCCAGTCAGCGCTTCGCCCCTGGAGCTCCGCAGCGTGAGATTCGTGGGCAAGGGCAACGGTCTTGAGCTGCATAGCGGTGAATTGGCAAAAGTGGTGGTGGAGGTATACAACAATACTCCGGAATATATGTATAATGTGAAACCCATGGTGATAGAGACTTCCGGCAACAAGCATGTCTTCGTTTCGGCTCCAATCATAGTGGAAAAAATCGCTCCCGGCAAGGGCATACGCTATACGGCGATGGTGAAGGCAGACAAGAAACTGAAAGACGGCAAGGTGCATTTCACAGTCTGCGCCCAAGAGTCGGCACAACTCCGCAAATCAGAAATCAGAGAGTTTGACGTCACTACAATAAGGTGAAAAAGCTCAGAAAACGAGTTTTTCGGTGCTATATCAGCAGATATTTAACAAATAGTAAGAACTAAAATAAAATTTTCTCGATTTTTCTTGCAGCGTATTTTGAAAATGCCTACATTTGCGATGTGATAATAAACACTTTGATAAAACACATAATTAACATAATCTTTTAAATAAAAACACATTACTATGGAAGTGGAGAAAATTATGCAACAGCTGGAGCAGAAGCATCCAGGCGAGTTGGAGTATCTACAGGCAGTTAAGGAAGTACTTATTTCCATCCAGGACGTTTACAACCAGCATCCTGAGTTCGAGAAAGCTAAGATTATCGAGCGCATCGTGGAGCCAGAGCGTATCATCACGTTCCGTGTGCCATGGGTTGACGACAACGGTGAGATCCATGTAAACCTCGGTTACCGCGTGCAGTTCAACAGCGCTATCGGTCCGTACAAGGGTGGTATCCGCTTCCATCCGTCAGTAAACCTTTCAATCCTGAAGTTCTTGGGCTTCGAGCAGACATTCAAGAATGCACTTACTACTCTGCCAATGGGCGGTGGTAAGGGAGGTTCAGACTTCTCTATCCGTGGAAGAAGCGATGCAGAGGTTATGCGTTTCTGCCAGGCTTTCATGACAGAGCTTTATCGTCACATCGGTCCTAACGAGGACGTTCCTGCAGGTGATATCGGCGTTGGTGGCCGTGAGATCGGTTACATGTTCGGTATGTACAAGAAGCTCACACACCAGTGGAACGGTGTATTGACAGGTAAGGGACTTGAGTACGGTGGTTCTAAGATTCGTCCTGAGGCTACTGGTTTCGGCGCTATCTACTACGTACACCACATGCTCGAGACTCACAATATCGACATCAAGGGCAAGACAGTTGCTGTCAGCGGTTTCGGTAACGTGGCATGGGGTGCTGTTACAAAGGCTACCCAGCTCGGCGCTAAGGTTGTTACAATTTCTGGTCCAGACGGTTATATCTACGACCCAACAGGTATCAGCGGTGAGAAGATCGACTACATGCTCGAGCTCCGCTCAAGCGGTAACGACGTTTGTGCACCATACGCTGAGAAATATCCAGAAGCTAAGTTCGTTGCTGGCAAGAAGCCATGGGAGGTTAAGGTTGATATCGCTCTGCCTTGCGCTACCCAGAACGAGCTCGGTGCTGCTGACGCAGACATGCTCCTCGCCAACAAGACATTGTGCGTAGCTGAGGTTTCTAACATGGGATGTACAGCTGAGGCTGTTGACAAGTTCATCGAGGCTAAGCAGCTCTTCGCTCCTGGCAAGGCTGTTAACGCTGGTGGTGTTGCTACTTCTGGTCTTGAGATGACTCAGAACGCTATCCACCTCGGATGGACAGAGGCTGAGGTAGACGAGCGTCTGCATCAGATCATGAGCGACATCTATGAGCAGTGCGTTAAGTACGGTACTGAGGCTGACGGCTACATCAACTACGTGAAGGGTGCTAACATCGCCGGCTTCATGAAGGTAGCTCACGCTATGATGGCTCAGGGTATAGTATAATTCTTTTTGATGAGAAAATACTTCATAATACTGATTTTATTGATTACATTTGGATGTCGTCTCTCTCTCCTCGCTCAGGAGAGAGGGGTGGCATCCTATTATTCTAACCGTATGCATGGCAGACGAATGAGCAATGGGGAGAAATACCATCGCGACAGTATGACGTGTGCCCATGCAAAGTTCGCTCTTGGCACTTTGCTAAGGGTGACAAACGTGAAAAACGGCAAGAGTGTTGTCGTGAGGGTTACCGACCGCTGTGCGCGTCACGCACGCAGGATCATCGACCTTTCGATGGCGGCGGCAAAACAGTTGGGCTTGGTGACGGCAGGAGTGGGAACGGTCTTGGTGGAGCGTTTCCATCGCAAAAATGAAATTCCGTATCGTGGTGACGATGATGTGGAACTTCCGGAATTTGACTTGGAGGTGACAAAACCAGCTGACGGCTATGTGCCGGCATGGCAGCAGAAGAATGTGAAGAAGTAGGGCGGCTGTTGTATTTGTCCTGGTGCAGAAGTATGGTCTCTTTTGTTTTTGTCAGCGGCTTGGAGTTTCTTTGTATTCCAGGTATTTCTTGGCATTTGTTTTTTCATGTGCTTTAGATCGGTTCATAAAAAAAAGTCCAGTATGCTCTCGCACGCTGAACTTCCACTAAAGCTATTTACCTTATGTCGCTAATTACATAAGTTTTGAAGCACCGATTTCACATCGTTCTTTAGATTGTTGTCCTGCGAAAAAACAGGCAATCCAGCTTCATGAATGTCTTTTAAACCTCTCCAGGTTTTAAATAAATATGTAAGTCAATAAATTAATTAATGTTATGAAAAGTCTTTATTATTATCTTTTTGTCTCAGACAATCCGCTTGCCGCCGATGCCTGTTTGTTTCGCCGCTGCTTCGTTTCCTGACACGGCATAACATTCCCGACAATTATTTCGTGCTTCTGTCAGCCTTGTTTCTCAGGCATGACATACGCAGTCAATGTCATCATATAGGATAATCCCTTTGTCGCAAGATAAACAATCATTCCGGCATTTTTAAGTTTTGAGAATTAGGCTGTTGAATAACGCCTTTGTCGTTCCTCGTGTTGGCGCATGTTGCAACCAACTTACTTCATGCTTTAGATTTTTGGCATCAGGCTTTAATGATGCCTGTGCTCGTTGTGGTAAGAATTATCCATATACTTTCAGTGCAAATATACGTATTATACTCTTAATGGCGTAACTTTTCTTCTTCTATTCCTTTTCTTTTCACCTTTTTTAAAGGTTGGGTGTCGAATATCCCCTTTTGCTTTACAAAAATGCCCCTTTTAATGTTGTTCTGCCACTTTGTGGCAAACTTGCTTGTCGGCAAACCGAACCTGTGGTCTAATGTTTAATATGTTGTCTTTCATTTCAAATTGTTGACATATTGCTTGCGATTTTATATATACTTAATTTGTGTGTTAGCGAGAAAATGGATATATTTGCATTAAGAACCGATTTCATCAGCATTGCTGACACATAACGGAAGCAGTGCAAAGATGTGAATTGCAGGCAATACAAACAAATAACACTCCAACCTATGAACGAACAAGCGCCCCAGCAATGGAATAAGTTTTATCTTAAGGATGTGTCATTCAAGAACCTGATGACGCATCGTATTTTCAATGTCCTCATTATCGCAAACCCATACGATGCCTTCATGCTCGAAGACGACGGGCGAGTGGATGAAAAGATTTTCAATGAGTATACAGAGCTCGGCCTTCGCTATCCGCCCACCTTCACTCAGGTGAGCACCATGGTGGAAGCCTCCGAAGTGCTCTCCACCACGAGCATCGACCTCGTGATATGTATGCCAGGAAATGCCGACAACGACGCCTTCACCGTGGCGAGGGCGGTGAAGAGGGAGTTTCCCGACATTCCATGCGTGGTCCTCACGCCATTCTCGCATGGCATCACGCAAAGGATAATGAACGAAGACCTCTCGATATTCGAATACGTGTTCTGCTGGCTCGGCAATACCAACCTCATCCTCTCTATCATAAAACTCATCGAGGACAAGATGAACCTCGAACACGACATCGACGAGGCGGGAGTCCAGATGATACTCCTGGTGGAAGACAGCATCCGCTTCTACTCCTCCATCCTGCCCAACCTCTATAGCTACATCCTCACCCAGAGCCAGAGCTTCGCTACCGAGGCGCTCAACTCCCACACCGCCACGCTGCGAATGAGAGGAAGGCCAAAGGTGGTGCTCGCCAGAACATACGAGGAGGCGATGGACTATTTCGTGCGCTTCCCAGAAAACATTCTCGGCGTCATCAGCGACTGCCGTTTCCCGAAGGGAGGCGTGAAAGACTCTGAGGCAGGACTCAAACTGCTGTCGGAGTTCCATCGCCGTGCCCCGTTTCTGCCGCTCATCATGGAGAGCAGCGAGACGGAGAATGCCGAGAAAGCCGAGAAGTTGGGATTCCGCTTCATCGACAAGAATTCAAAGAAGATGAACATCGACCTGCGCAATATCATGGCGGAGCACATGGGATTCGGAGACTTCATCTTCCGCGACCCCAAGACCCATGAGGAGATACGCCGCATACGCAACCTGAAGGAGCTGCAGGACAATATCTTCAGCATTCCCAACGACTCCATGCTCTACCACCTGTCGCGCAACCACGTAAGCCGCTGGCTCTGTGCCAGGGCGATATTCCCCGTGTCGGAATTCCTTAAGACGGTGACACTGGAGAAACTCAGAGACGTGGACCTGCATCGCCAGATCATCTTCGATGCCATCGTACAATACCGCCACATGAAGAACGTGGGAACGGTGGCTGTGTTCAAGCGCGACCGCTTCGATGCCTACAGCCACTTCGCCCGCATCGGCGACGGTTCGCTCGGCGGAAAGGGCAGAGGTCTCGCTTTTCTGGACAATATCATAAAGACACACCCCGAATTCAATGAGTTTGAGGGGGTGAAGGTGTCGATACCGAAGACCGTGGTGCTCTGTACCGATGTCTTCGACCAGTTCATGGACAACAACAACCTCTATCAGCTGGCACTCAGCGATGCTCCCGACGAGGAAATACTCCAGGCATTCATCAAGGCGCAGCTGCCAGACCAGTTCATCGACGACTTCAAGACCTTTTTCGAGGCTATCCGCCATCCTATAGCGATACGTTCCAGCAGTCTGCTCGAAGACTCACACTACCAGCCCTTTGCCGGCATATATTCCACATATATGATACCTTATCTCGAAGACAAGGACGAGATGCTGCGAATGCTCGCCGCCGCCATCAAGAGCGTCTACGCCTCGGTGTATTTCAAGGATTCCAAGGCGTATATGACTGCTACGCGCAACGTGATAGACCAGGAGAAGATGGCGGTAATCCTTCAAGAGGTGGTGGGCAAGCAGTATGGCGACCATTTCTATCCTAATTTCAGCGGTGTGCTTCGCTCCATCAATTATTATCCTTTGGGATATGAGAAGTCGGAGGAGGGTATCGCCAGTCTTGCCCTCGGACTCGGAAAGTATATCGTAGACGGTGGACAGACGCTGCGTGTCAGTCCGTATCATCCCGCCCAGGTGTTGCAGACGAGCGACATGGAGATTGCCCTGCGCCAGACACAGACGCAGTTCTATGCCCTCGACATGAAGCGCGTGGGAGTGGACTTCAAGGTGGACGACGGTTTCAATATTCTGAAGCTCAAGGTGAAGGATGCCGAAAACGACGGCGCTCTCAATTTTATCGCTTCCACCTATGATGCCAACGACCGGGTGATTCGCGACGGACTGTATGATGACGGACGCAAGATAGTCAGTTTCAACGGTGTGCTGCGCCACGGTGTGTTTCCGTTGCCCGAACTGCTGAAACTGTCAATGCACCACGGCGCCGACAGTATGCGCCGCCCGGTGGAGATTGAGTTCGCCTGCACTCTCAATGATGACCGCACTGGAGAGTTCTATCTCCTGCAGATACGTCCTATCGTGGACAGCAAACAGGTGCTCGACCAAGACATCATGGCAATTCCTGATGACAAATGTCTGTTGCGCTCGCACAATTCCCTGGGACATGGAGTGAGCGACGATATCGTGGATGTGGTGTATGTGAAGACCGACGAGAACTTCACGGCATCTGACAATCCCGTGGTGGCGATGGAGGTGGAGCGCATAAACAAGAAATTCCTTGCCGACGGCAAGAATTATGTGCTTGTGGGACCCGGCAGATGGGGCTCGAGTGATTCGTGGCTCGGTGTGCCGGTGAAGTGGCCGCATATCAGTGCGGCGAAACTCATCGTGGAGACCACGCTGAAGAACTACAGTGTGGATCCGAGTCAGGGCACTCACTTCTTCCAGAATCTCACCAGTTTTGGTGTCGGCTATTTCACCATCGACGAGAACAAAGGCATGGGATTCTTCCGCAAGGAGATTCTCGACGCTATGCCTGCCGTAGAAGAGACGCCGCATGTGCGCCACGTTCGTTTCAGCAAACCGTTGCATATCATGATGGACGGAATGAAACAGGAGGGACTGGTTATCTGTGATACGGAAGATGTGAAAGGAAATGACGCGCGATAATGGCCGCTTCTCCTCCTTGTTGGATAGTTGGAAGCAGATAGGCGCTTACAGCGCTGAAATATACATTGGCATTGTTACACCCTATGTTGTTTTGTAACTTAAAAGCGAGGAATGCTGACGGTTTATAACATTTTGTCCTTGATGTATATCAAGAATTGAGTGTATTTCGGAACAAATACATGAAAAACACTTGCAATTTATTGTTATAAGCAATACCTTTGCAACGTGTTTTTCATAGTATTAGATTTAAGGTTAACAAGGTTGGAGTACAGCGGTACTCCTTTTTTTATGTCCTTATGTCTCGTGCGGCGCTTTTATGAAGTTCACAAATCTTGATTTTCTTCGTGTGGGTTGGTGTGTTTTGGATTACTTCTTCTTCAGCTACAATAATATAATAAAGTAACAAGGGCTAAAATATTGCCATGCAATATCCTAACCCTTGTATTGTCGGGATTACTGGAAAGTCTTTTTCGGCGGATATTAACCGTAAATCCCCTATTTACGCAGCCCTCAACTTGGGTTTATTATTTGTTTTTTCCGATAAAGTGCTGATTTTTGAGTTTCTAATCTTTCTGTTTGTCAGTGCTTTTCGCATCACTCTGCTTTTTTTTTCTCCCCTGCCTCTCGAGCTGGCACTTCAATTTCGTGTTCTCGGTGATGAGGGTTCTCACCTCCATCTGCACATTCTGAAGTTCGTTAATTACATACTTGGCAACGAAGCTGTCGTCTTTGCCGAATCCTTCAATAACTGGTTCTCCGATTCCCAACAATATATAGTACGGGTTGACCTGTGGAAATTTGGTGAGAATCGGCACAAGATGTCTTGTTGTTAGCTCCTTTTGCCCACTTGACAGCAAGTTCTTGTCAATATTGGCTTCCATGCAGAACGTCGCTGCCGTCTTGATGCCAAGGGCTTCTCTAATTTTGTCAAGCCTGTCGATGTAGATAGACTTTGACTTTCCTGTTTCGTTCTTCTTTGCTCCCATACCGTTAATTAATGTTTATATTTCTGATATTTCAAGTATAATACAATCTTATTTCTGATATTTCAAGTATTTTTGCATCTGATATAACAGAAATTTGAGTAAATGTACAAAATATTTTAATGATGGCAAAGAGAATTATACACTATTCTTTCAAAAAAGCATTTAACTGCGTGACTTTGGCCGACAGTAAGGCCATAAAAGCCGAAATAATGGAAATTTTGGGAGACGTAACTGTCGCAAGGTTTTACCAAGTTCGTAGAGATTACCCAAACATTCCTGCCCATATCAAGCAAGAAATCGAAGAAATCTTTCTGAGATATGGAGTTTCCGAGTCTGAAATATGGGATATATGGGAATAAAACAAACTTGATATTTAAAGATAAACACTTGAAACATTATGAAAAATCATACAATCAGCGAAGCCATGTTTCCATTCTTGATAGAAAAGAACGGAATCTATGTTATTGTCCAGGAACGAGAAGGTGATGTTTTTGTAATTTGCCCTTTCTCCAGTTGCAAAACAGGATTCGTCGATATCCTCGATGCAGGCTTGTCTGCAGAGGATCGCCCCGGTGTTATTCAATATTTGAAGGTGGATGATTTTTTGACTTGTGTCCAGATTAGTGAGGGAAATAACATGGATGCTCTGACAGCATCGATGCTGGTCAGCCGGGCACTTGATGAATTGCATTCCCGGGAAGTCACATTTGATGAAGATAAATTGGCAGTTGCAGACCAATTCAAGCAACATTTGCTTAACTCTGGACTCGTCACATGTATTTATTGATACTCCTTTTGCTATGGCTGATACTAAAAAAAGATGGACGAATTCAGATGTGGAGTTTCTCTGTGAGCACGCTTTGGACATGGACCCTAAGGATATAGCCGAAAGACTTGGCAGATCTTCAAAATCAGTGGTCCTGTACATGTTCCGTCATGGCATTGCACGTCGTCAGCAGGTGAAGCGCAATTTGATGCGTGAACTTATAGGCACTAAAATCGATGCCAGGTACTTTCATCCTACACGGGAATTCTATATTTCAACCGGTATCAATCAGGTCAAGTTCCAAGAGATATGGCAGGGATACCGTCAGGCTACAAACGACGAGATGGCAGCAGTGGCCAGGCATTTGAAATGCACAAGAGAAGAACTATTAAAGTTCTTCAGTTCACTGCAGCTCAATCTCTTCGATTAAAAGAATACACTCTATACAATCTGATATGAAAATTCCTGAAAATGATATACAAAAAATATTGGACTCAGCGCCTATTGTTGACGTTGTCTCCAGATATGTATCGTTGCATAAACGAGGGCAGAACCATTTCGGCTGTTGCCCCTTTCACAACGAGAAGACCGCATCTTTATGTGTGAATGCCGCCAAAGGCATTTTCAAATGTTTTGGATGTGGAGAGCATGGCAACGCTATATGGTTTGTAAGCAAACATGAGAACATCTCATACCCTGAGGCAGCTCGTATGCTTGCCAGAGAGTATGGAGTGGAAATCAAGGAAAAGGAAAAGACTCCGGAAGAAATATCCAGAGACAAGGAAAGGGAGTCTGTCTTTCTTGTGCTCGATTCTGCCCAGAAATGGTTCGAGAACCATATAGGGGACAATGCGGAAGCCTACATCAATTCGAGAGGAATGTCGAAGGAAAGCAGAGAGACCTTCCGCATAGGAGCGTCTGGGACTTACAGACAGATGCTCGACGAGTTGTCAAGAACGTACTCCGAAGAAACATTGGTTAAAGCCGGCCTTGTTTGTGTTAAAGACGGACATGCATCGTGCGACTATTTCCGCCAGCGGGTAATGTTCCCTTATCTCGATAACTTCGGACGTGTCATCGGATTTATTGGCCGCGACATTTCAGGCACGGCAAACGCCAAGTATATGAACTCGCCGGATACATTAGTCTTCAAGAAGGGGACAGTGTTCTTCGGCATGTATCAAGCTCGTCAGGAGATAGCCCGATACGATAAAGTCTACCTCGTTGAGGGGCAATTCGATGTTATTACCTTCTTTCAGAATGGAGTCCGGAACGTTCTCTGCAAGAGTGGCTCTGCTCTTGACAAGACACAGGTGAAGAAACTCCATAACCTGTCTCAGAATGTCACCCTGGTCTATGATGACGACAAAGCTGGAGTCCATGCCACGGTCACACAGATTCCCGAGCTGCTTGACTATGGGTTCAACGTGAGATGCGTAATGCTGCCGGAAAATGCAGACCCGGACGATTTCGCAAAGATGCACCCTGAAGATTTGAGGGAGCAGATAAAGAAAATGGAGATGGGCTTCGTGGACTACCTCTTCTTGAAATTGTATAAGATAGCAGCTGATGAACCAGCTCGTGAGGCCGGACTGAATGTCATAATAGAAGCGATATCGCATGTTCATGAGGACACTATGCGCAATGACTATATGCGCACTTTGAGCCGGCTGACTGGTATCGGACAAGATGATTTGACTCCCAAGCTCCGTCATACGATGGCTGGCCAAAAGAGCAGGGAGACAATAAAGGACGGCTTTTGCGGTATTGATGAAGCTATGGACGTCTACGACAAAGAGAACGACAGAATCCGTCTCACTAATTCCTGGGAGGAATTTGAACATTGCGTAGGCACGGATCCTGTAGTGTATTACAGAGGATGTCCGGAAGAGAGTGAAATCCAGAAGCTCCGCCAACTTGACAATTCAGTGGAGGTGTATTCTCCGAATTCATATTTCAACGAGAAAGCAGAGAATGATGAAATATTATTGCTGAAGGAACTGTTCCGGCAGGGCTTTAATGTGGATGTGAAATGCGACGGTCTTGATTTTGGCTTCATCCAATGGTATGTAGATATATATGCCTCGGCAATGGATTCCGTAACTCTGACCACTGCCGTCATGGACATCTATCTGGGCAGACTTGCCGAGATGATGGCTGAAGCCTCGGAAGTGACGCGCACACGCTCAATGAAGTCATGGGCGAAGAACCTTGGAATGCCGTCAGAGAAAGCGCTGAAAGACATTGTCAAGCCATATCTCACAAGAAAACGCTCACGCAACAAGGCGGAGGTCGAGCGCGAGGAGCTCGACGATGTGGAGGATGTTGACGGCAATACGCTCCCCGACTATGTGGAACAAAACGAGACATACAAGAAGATGCTCTCCCGTTACGGCTTTTATCCTCTACTCTCCAAAAGCAAGGGCGAGCCGGTATGTTATATGTTCAAGAACGACAGTGGTGGATATGGTCGGGTCTGTGATTTCTTCATGTCCCCATTGCTGCATGTGTATGACAAAGACCCTGAGTTGAACAAGCGAATAGTCAAGATTTCTTCTATGTCGCCTGAGATTAGAAAGGCAAAGTATGTAGAGTGGAAATCATCGGTCTTCGCTAACATGGCAACGTTTCGTGCGGCTCTTGTCAATGAGGGAGCTTATAACTTTGAGAACGGCAACGTGAAGCATTACGACAAAATCTGGACGTGGATGTCTCATCAGTTCAAGACTTGTTTCCAGCTTCGCACGTTTGGCCAGCAGAAGGAAGACTTCTTCGCCTGGTCCAATGCCATTTTCCACAAGACTGAAGATGGGGCATACGAGATAAAGAAGGTTGACAACCTCGGACTTGTTGAACATGGTGGCGACCTCTTCTATTCGCCGGCATACAGTGAAATATATGCCTATGACCGTAGTGACAGCGACCTCTTCGAACAAGACAAGTGGTTGCGTTATATAGATGTTCCTGCAGCAAGACAGATAAGTTTTGCCCAGTGGGCAGATTTGATGAACCGCGTTTATCGCATCGAGGACAATGGCAAATGGGCCATTATATACTCGATTCTGTGTGGTTTCCGCTCGGATCTGTATCCTATAATCGGGAATTTCACTGCCATTTTCTTCATTGGCCAGACATCGTCAGGTAAATCTCAGATAGCTCAGAGCATAAGGGCTTTGTATGAAGTGCCCTCGGCGCCTTCGAGCAATCTGAACCAGATATCTGATGCTGCCTTCTTCTCAGTTCTGGAGCGTTTCCGTGATGTGCCTTGCATTTTTGAGGAGTACAACGACGAAGAGATATCCGACCAGAAATTCCAAGGTCTGAAAGCCGTTACCTATGATGGCGATGGAAAGCAGAAACGCCGTGCGGCTACAGGCAACGACATAGAGACCTCCAAAGTCAATGCCTCGATAATACTCCTTGGCCAGGAAGCGCCACAGCGAGACGACAACGCTCTGTCTAACCGTGTGGTTCTTTGCGAGGTCCCTGCCCATAACTTTACCGGTGACATAGAGGCTCAGCGTATATTCCGCGAATTGAAGGGGTATGAGAAGGAAGGGCTGTCGTATCTGCTGGCAGAGGTTCTGAAGCTTCGACCGTTGTTCCGCAACAAGTTTACAGCCTATATGGATGGCTGCCGAAAAGAGCTGCAGGATGCCCTTGCCGGCATGTCCGGACGTAGCGGAGACCAATCGCGTATCATAGGCACTGTTTCGATGTTCCTTGCCACCTGTCAGCTGCTCATCAGTGAAGCGCCCCATCTTCCTCTGCCTTTCACATACGGAGAATTCTTCGAGCTTGCGGTCAAGAAGGTGCGCCATCAGTGCGAGATGATTGCCAAGAGCGACAAATTGGCTATCTTCTTCAATACGATGGACTACCTGATTGACCGTGGCACGTTGAAGCTCGGCCGCGACTTCACTATCGACGAGCCAGACAAGGTCACTCTGAAGGGAGGCGTTGTCAAGGCCATGGCAGCAGGTCAGAAGGTGATGTATATGAACCTCTCTAATGTCCACAAACATTATCTTACAGCCATGCAAGGAGGCGAACGTCCGCTGACGTTGACAACTCTTGTGGTGAATCTGAAGAGTCATCCTGCATACATCGGCGACGTGAGCAACAAGAAATTTATCTGGCAGGAGGAAGTACGCAAGCAGCGAGTCGAGGCAGGTGAAATCAACAAATATACAGGTGCGCAGCTCGATCCTGACGCAACTATGGTAATAAAGATGGAAAAACGGTCGAAGCAGACCTCTGCAATCGTTCTTGACTATAGAGTGCTTCAGCAATTCATGGGCATCGACTTCGAGCGCCATGTGGAGCCAGAGGATGATCCGGAAGATGACAGACCGTTTTGACATTGTCAAGGCATATCAGAATGAAAAAGATTGACACATCAGATTGTACAAGTGTTTATTTGGAGGGTGGCCATCGTGAGATGTCTGCCCTCTGTTTTTCCCCGAACACCCCAAAATGGAGAAAGAGGGAAATAAAAGTGAGTTTTGAAATTTACAGACGTCGAAAAATGCGACCAACCGACCAACCGTCCAACCAAGCAGAGTTTTTCAAATTTGCCAATAATATATAAGTAGTTAATAATGAGTAAGTTAGTAGTAATAATATGGTGGTTTGCCGTGGTTGGAAGTGGTTGGTTGCTACCCTTATTCCGTTGGTCATGGTTGGAAATAGGATTCCAACGGTTGGTTTTGGGGTCTGCTGATGGAAATATCATTTTTATTAAATTGCGGTTGGTTGGACGGTTGGAAACAGGGATTTCGCCACCAACCGATACTTAACTGTCTGATTATCAGTGCTATTTTAACGTTGGTTGGACGGTTGGTCGGTTGGTCACAAAAAAGGCATACATAGAAAACAGAAATTAAAAATTAGTATATGAGCAAGAAAAACAAAAAGTCGGAGAGATTCGCAGTTTGGATGCCGTGTAAGGGATATGTGAAGAAATGGCTTGTCGTCAACTTCAACAGTCCCGATGAGGATTGGCAGGAATTGATAAATTTGTCGGCAAGCAAAGTCTTGCACAAATCATTCCTTTCCCACCTGAGTCGCAAAAGTACGAGACGTGACACCGTCTCCAAGGGGCGATATGCCTCCAGGGTGGCGATTGAGATCACTGAAGATGAGTTTCATCGCTATGGTTGGGAGCTTACTCCAACGGAGACTCTCTCGTTCAATGCCCTGCTGGAGCGTGAGGTTAAGACGGTGCTCCATACCTACAATGCCATGCTGTCAGTTACAGGTCTGACGATAGCGGAGCGTATCAAGAGGTTTCGACGGGCTACCGGCATCACTGAATTTGACTGGGATACAGATTCCATCAGAAAAGAGCTTCAGCGCAATTCTAACATCTCCGGTGAGGCGGATTTTGACAATTTAGTGAAAAATATAGAGAAAAACGTGTGGGCGGTTTTGTCTAAAAGCGGACATGTCACGCAGCAAGGTTTGGAAGAGTATGAAAAAGATTGAATTCAATTTTGAGAACGTCGGAGGGTTGGCAGAAATCTATGCCTTCCCTCCGGATGATTTCTTGCGTTTGCGGCATGACTATGTCAGCGGTTCTGACTCTCTGGAGCTTCTTACGCGAGATAATATCATCGCTATTCCCGTTTTTGGCGACAGATCCTTCCTCTTCTATGAAGAGAAAGAGCAGGCAGCAGGGGGCGATTATTGGGATTTGAGCATCGAGGGAGTAATCCCTAATATAAATAAGGATAACCAGCAACTGCTCGATACGCTCAGCAGAGGTGACTGGCTTGTCGTCTCTATGGACAACAATGGGGTGGTACATTTGTCCGGATCAACAGAAATACCACTCTCCTTCTCTTATAAGAAGACAACAGGCGACGCTTATGCCTCTCTCAATGGTGTGGAGTTCTCATTCCAGGGGCAGCAGCCTTCGCCGTCAGCAATCCTCGATCTTGATTCCTTGGCCGACCTATAATCGCCTGTACACTCTGATATGCCCCGTCTCTCGTCTGAGGGATGGGACTTTTTGTATCGTTATCTTTGCCTAAAACTTTTTGTTATGGCAAAGAATAATTTCAGAATAGACGGGGAAATCTCCTCTTACACGGCATGGGCCGTGAGACAGTTTCTCCGTGACAACAAGGGGAAGGCGGTTACTGTGACCATGGCTTCCTATGGAGGTGATATAGCTTCGGCTGTGAGAATCTCTCACGCATTTGCGGAGCATGGAGATGTCACTCTCATCCACGATTCTTATAACGCATCTGCCGCCACATGGCTCTTCGGCGCGAAGAACATCAAGATGTATTCGGACTGTATGCTCTACATCCATTGCTCGTCTAAAGACTATTACTATTGGCAAAGCATGAATGCAGAAGAACTGAAAGCCCTGGGTGTGCAGCAGAAGGAAGACATCAAGCAACTGGAAAATGTAGACCGCATCATCGCCCGGAAGTATGCAGACCGTTCCAATGGGAAATACACTGTCGATGATATGCTCAACCTGATGAAGGCTCATCCGTGGATTACTGCAGACCAGTGTCTGGAATATGGCTTCATCGATGAAATAATTTCAGAGAAGATGCCTTCCAAACCTTCGAACAGCATGCAGGCGGGGTTCAGGAACTGTGCCATTCCCCTTCCCGAGGGTGTGGCGTTTCAGGATGAGAGGTCGTTCCTGCAGAAACTCGCAGACTTATTTACAGCCAACTCAAATTTCAACAATAATATCACAACTGTTATGAACAAGAAATATGTTACTGTCAACTCTCTCGTGAATGTCGAGGGCTTTGAAGAGAAAGACGGCAAGGTCGTTCTTACCACCGCCCAGATGCAGGTGATAGAGGATGCTCTTGTTGAGAAGAACGGCAAGATTGAGAACCATGGCAATCTGGAAACAGAACTTGCCGATGTGAAGAATCAGAAGCAAGAAGCTGAGGGCCAGCTGACTTCGGCCTCTAATGCTCTCGATGCAATCTCTGACGACGTGAAGAAAGAGACTGGCATCATGAACAAAATCAAGAAAATCAAGGAGGTTCTCGACAAGATTCCTGCAAAGAGTCCTGCGACGAACCCTGCCGGCAATGATGTAGACCCTTTTGCAGACTGCCGCAAGGATCCTATCAACAACTATCTTGACGAATAATGTTTTTTCATTTTAATTTTGACTATATATGAATCTGAATGATCCTATTGACATCACCGCCGTCAATACCGCGGTGAAAGCCCACAGCAAAGACATCATTTCTGTGGAGCATCAGGGGGCTGACGCAATGCTGCGCCACATGACTCCTCTAACGGGCATTACCGACTCGTACACCTTTACGGAGGCTTACTTCAAGTCGGTATCGTCTAAATACACCGGCGAGTTCAAGAAACAGGGCAACATCGGTTCTTTCGGCAAACGTACCCTCACCGTTCATCCGTGTGTCATCGAGGTGCTCGATGAGCCGGAGCGTTACCGCCGCACCTACATCACAGAGGTTCGCGGTGCAGTGGAGATTGCCAAGCATCCGTTTGAAATCTGGCTTGTCAACCACATTCTGCAGCAGGCTTCAGAAGACTTGCTGCCTGCAATCTGGTCGGCTAAGTATGACGCCTCCGACGAGAAGACTTCTCTTGCCGATTCTTTCGATGGTCTGGGCACTATCATAAAGAGCGCAAAAGACGCTGGCGAAATCGCTGCCGGTAAGGGCAACGTCGTTTCTACAGGCAAGTTCACCCGTGCCGATATCGGTACTCAGCTACTCAACATGTGGCGCCACATGCCGGAACGCTTCCGTATGATGAATTCAAAGCTCTACCTTCCGTTTGCCATGGGCGACCTCTATGACGACTGGTTCGCCGACGAGCATCCGAACGTTCACTCGCCCAAGCAGTCGCCGGATGAGACCGGCCAGCAGTTCCTGTACGGCACCAACGGCAAGGTGGAAATCGTGCGTTGTTCTGGAATGCCGGAAAACTCAAGCTTTGCCATGCTCACCCTTCAGCAGAATGTTGCCTATGGTATGGACAAGCCGAGCGACATGCGTACTCTCAAGGCCGTACCTGCAGACTACAAGTTCAAAGCACTTGGCAAGTATGTGTTCGGAACCCAGATTGCGACACTCCGCTCTGAGCTGTTCTGTACCAACGACCAGAACGTGAATCCTCTGGATGTCTAACCGTTAAAAGCATAGGTTATGGATAAGAACAAATGTTATGCACTTGCCGATATTGACCCTGCTCTCGAATGCGATGCGCAGGACAATATGGGCGGTATTGTTCCGAGAATAATTTTCGGATATTGTGAGGATGTGGCCACATGGCCGGACAAACCGACCGCAAGCAGCGGCGCCCTCCAGCTTGACGCTGCTGGTGCTCTTGTCGGAGATGTCGTCATGAGCAATGGCTGCAAGGCTTACTCTCTATCGTTTACTGACAATACAGGCGTGTTCACCATCAAGCCTCAAGGCGAGACTGGTGGCGAGTCGTTCCTGTATGAACTGACCGTCATCTCGGCAAAGGTGAGAAAGAAGATTCTGGGATTCTTGAATGCCACAAAGGGAAGGAAGCTGTTTATCATCGTAGAAGACAACAACGGCTTGACCTACCTTATGGGCGACAAGGGTCACGGCGCTTTGCTCGCTGCCGACAGCGACGGCGCTACTACAGGAACCGCTTATACCGAGCGTAGCCAGACAACGATGAAATTCCAGTACAACTGTCCTCGTGCTCTTGTCTATGAGGGCGACACGGAGAATATCCTGACGGCTGCCGCCGGCGGATAACCTTGGTCAAACAGGCAGAAAGTGTGTTTTTTCATTTTACTATTTTCCTTTTCAAGGTGTTGCGTTGTGAAGCGCAATGCCTTTTTTGCTCTATACCTTTCAGCGTCTGCCCCCTTGTCCCACCATCAGCAACCATTAATCCTTATCTTTGCCATGTTTAATTTATGTTGTTATGATACTTACTGAAGAATATTTCGAGGCGCGGTCTGAAGCGATGAAATGGCTGGCTCAGAAACCGGACAAGCGCAATTTCGCCGCTGGACTCAGAATTTTGGTCAAGAGCGGATACAAGCCCAATGTGCAGAAACTCCTGCAGAAGAAGGGAGAACTTCCATGGACTATGGAGAAGCTGACTTCATGTCTCCGTGATGTGGTTCAGGTTTACTATAATCCTGACGATCCTCGTTTTGATGACGTGCCAGACGCTGATATGCTCAATGACAAGACTGGAGAAAAGCCCGCTGTTGATGAGCAGGACGGTATCGCCAATCTTGCAGCCTCGCCCGGCTTCCAGTCAATGCCGGAAGTGATGCAGATTCTGATACGCAATTTTGCCGACGCATACAAACAGAGGGCAAAGCTTGCCCGTCAGCGTTATGAACTTGGCGAGTCTAACGATGAAGACGTTGTGAACAAACGCAAGACTCTCGGCGAGTCTATCGACAAACTCACGGACTATATGGATGTGCTTGCTTCCATGCGTCAGGCTTACGAGTCTGATGGCGTGTTGCCTGATCTTGAAAAGTTGAACAAAACTGATGTTCAGGAGAGCAGTTCGGAAGACGCTCCTGACGACTCTGTTGACTATAAGGCAATGACGACTGAAAAACTGAAGACGCGTAAGAAGTCTCTTACAAACCAGATTACCCGCAAGGAGAACATGCTGCTCTACCAGTCTGACACCAAGCAGGAAGAGGAGAACCCTCTGCCAGACAGTCCGAAACGGATTAAACTGCTCAAGCAGATAGAGAATCTGAAAGCAGAGAAGTCTAAAGTTGAATATGAACTTGCGGAGAGAAGCTGACCTCTTTTTCTGCAATGAATAATGCCCAGAGAGCGGCGGTCCGGAAAACTGGGCCGTCGCTTTCTTTCTAAATACAACTCGCATGGTTAGGAAATACAATTCTATTGAAAGAATCTCGCATGACGAGATTGAGGCTCATATCCTGGATCCCGACAAGTATCCCTTGCCGGAAAGATGTCAGGTGCAGTTCAAACGAGTGCTGTCTGCCGCACGTCTGCTCGACGACTACCCCGATGACACGCACGTCATCAGGATGATGCAGGCAAAGTTCAATGTGTCTGTCTCCACTGTCCGCCGCGACATCGCCCTGGCACGTCAGCTCTACAAGTCCCGGCATACCTTCGACTGGGACTTCTGGCAGGCGTGGATGATAAAAGACCAGCTGGAACTCATTCGGGAATGCAAGCATAGCGGCGACCTCCGGGAATGGAACAGGGCGAAGAAGGTTCTCCACGAAATCATCGGCGAACGCCCGGCTGCCAGCGAAGACCCGCAGCGAATGCAGGCGAACCAGTTCTTCATCCAGATTAATCAGAACGGTCAGACTCAGAGCGTTTCGCTTGGCGATGCACGTAACTATTCAGACCGTGACAAGAAGGAAATTATTGACAATCTGTATCAGCCCATCGATGAAGCTGAAGCGGAGGAAATTATGGAGACGTGATGGAGAAGGATTATTGGCAAGAACAAATCAGGGTCAACCGGGCTCAGTATGCCTATATGCTGTTGCCGGCAAAGAACAAGTATGCCGTATTTTCCCGAGGCACGGGAAAGTCTTTCATAGTGGGTGCGGAGGTAGACGAGAACGTGCGCATCATGCCTCGTGGTGTCACCACCATCGCACAGGCCACCATCGGACAGGCTCTCACCAAGACGCTGCCTTCCACATTCAAGATGCTCGACATGCTCGGCTACAAGCCTTACGACTACCAGACCCACACCGGAGACTATGTGGTGTGTCGTCGTCCTCCAGACGGATGGTATCAGCCGTATGAGCACATCATGCAGTTCGACCATGTCATCTCGTTCTCCAATGGCCATATCCTCTACATCCTCACTCAGGAGGGCAACAGCCGCGGTCCTAATGCTGATTTCAACATCACCGACGAGGCTCTGACCATCAACAAAGAGAAGTTTGACCAGGAGGTGGCGCCAACGAACCGAGGCAACGAGACTGTCTTCGGCAAACGTTCCGCCCATCCCATCGTCAAGCACCATGGCAATGCATTCCTCTCGTCAATGCCTTACACCTCGCGGCAGAAATGGCTGCTCGATCCTGCCGAATATTATGAGCGTGAACGTGGCATCCCCTTGTTCCAGCGGTGGAACCGCATGGTGATGGTACAGATGCAGCTCATCGACGCTTATATAAACAAAGACAAGGCGCTGTTTCGTGATCTCTGGAATGAAGCGGCGAGGATGCGGCGTGAGCTTACTCCGTTCGTCTCCAAGGATTCCACCCTGTTTATTCTCGGATCCGTGTTCGACAACATCGAGAACCTCGGCATGTCGTATATCGTCAACCAGTATAAGGTGATGGACAAACTGTCGTTCATGGTGGAAATTCTGAACTACTTTCTCGACAAGGTGGACCACTGTTATTACAAGCTCGAAGACCGCCATCTCTATTACAATGCCTACAACGACAGCTATGTGCGTGACTTCGCTGAAGACCACGACTATAACTGGGAAACACTGCGCACGGCGCAGGACTCACGTGTGGACATGGACTGTGACCCCACTCAACCTCTTGAGATTTCCGTTGACTGGGGAAGCGCAGCCTCCTTCCTCTCCGTGGGTCAGGAGCGTTGCTATGACTTCGTGAACAAGCAGATGTCGGATGCACCCATCGACAATACCATCAACGAGTTCTTCGTGCGACGCGATGACGAGAGCGATACAGAGGTCAACGCCCTCGCCGACAAGTTCATCGCCTATTACACTCACCATGCCTGCAAGCGCCTGACCTTATACCGTGACCGCTATGGCGATGCCAGACGCGCCAACTCAAAGAAAACGTACAATGAGTTGTTTGTGGAGCGCCTGCAGAAGTTCGGATGGGAGGTGGAACAACTCGTGCATCCTGGCATTGAACCTCCTCAACATGAGAAGTTCCTGCTCTGGACATATATACTGGCTGAGACCGACCCGAGGTTCCCCAAGGTCAGAATCAACGCCACACGCTGCCGCTATACTCTCATCTCCATGCAGAACACGAGAGTCGTAGAAGACTCGCATGGCAGGTTCGCCAAGGACAAGAGCTCGGAGCGTCGCCATTCGGTGTTGCCAGAAGAGGCTACCCATTTCGGCGACTGTGTGGACAAACGCATCTGGACCAAGTATTACACCCGTCTGAAGGTGCTCTCTACCACTTTCGTTGACGGTCGCGTCTGACCTGCCGCCTTGTCGCCTTTTCTGTCGCCGATGGCTATCGGCTGCCTGTGGCCTTTCTTCATCATTGTCGCCATACAGCGGTCGTCATCGGCTTTGCCATGCTCTTTCTGAGGCACGAAATATGGGTGGCGGCATCATATATCCTTTCTTAAGCGACTGCTTTGGCGACTCTCTCCGTAGGGCGCGGCGGGGTTCGACGCTGCCCGGGAGCAAAAAAAAAGGATTTTTTCTCCTGAAAAGCCCGAAAACACAGGGTCGTTAACATATTTTAGTGGCAAAATTATGGGAAGAACACGAGATGAAAAAAAGTTTGCCAGATGTTTGAACGACTTTCTCACGGCAAACATCATCCTCCGGAGCTTTTTTCTTACATGATAGCAAAAAAGCTATCTTTTTATTTGGTAGTATGTAACAAAATCGCTATCTTTGCACTGTCTTTAAGACAAAAGAGTTCTTTTAATTATTGAAAGATGAAGACAAGCGAATTAAAACGTTTGCTCAGGGCCTGCGGATGTCGGCTACTGAGGCATGGTGCAAGGCACGACATCTGGATCAATCCTCAGACAGGAATGACAGCCCCAGTGCCGAGACACGACGCTCAGGAAGTGAAGGCCAAGACGCTGAAAAGCATCAAGGAAGCACTTCTTGCTTAATCTAAAATGGAAATCCGGCTACTGTAAGTGTCGGATTTCTTTTGGATTTCATTTTGAGATAATGCGGAGAACTCTCTTTTTTATGGAATATCTAACAGAAAATAATATGAAAGTAGTAGTTGTCGTTGAGAAGCAGGCAGGCGAGAAGAACTGTTCATGCTTCATCGAGAAGCCCATTGACAATTGTATGTTGGTCGGGTATGGAGAAACGGTGGACAAAGCCGTGGAGGACCTTCTCGAAACAAGGCGCGAGATGATTGAGGAAGGCAGGAATATCCCGGAGCTTGAAATGAGCTTTACTTATGACATCTGGGCGTTTTTCGACAAATATCCACTGAACATTTCTGCCATCGCAAAACGCATTGGAGTAAATCCCTCGCTTATGAGACAGTATGTTTCGGGAAACAGGAAACCGAGCGGCAAGCGCATTGCTGAAATCCAGTCTGCCATCCAGGCGATGGGAAGAGAACTGGCGGACGTTTCCTTATTTGCGTGATGTTTTCATCTTTGAAAATATAAATTAAAAGAACTATCCGAGCCACTTGCACGAGACGTGTAGGTGGCTTTTCCTTTATATATAATTCAACATTTGTTGAAAATAATCCTTGTTTTTCTTGTTTAATCAACAAAAGTTTATTTCCTTTGCAGTGTTATTAGAATACGATATGAAAGAAAGAATACAGGCACTCGCAGCAAGGAACAGGGCAGCGAAGACAGAAGAGGAAAAGCAGGGCATCGCCCTCGAAATGGAAGCTCTGAAGAACGAGAATCCCAAGGAATTCACCGAAGCCCTGGAGTCATTGGTCAAGACCACGGCAAAGGAAGTGGAGAATCTTACCATGGCGGAGAGGATGGGTGAAATAACAAAGATGGTCTCCATGGCGTATATAGCAAAGAAGTATTTCGGCAAGTCGCGCAGCTGGCTCGCCCACAAGCTGAACGGCAACACAGTGAACGGCAAGGCGGCACAGTTCTCCGACGAAGAACTCAGCACGCTGAAATCCGCCCTCAGCGACATGTCGCAGAAATTAGGCTCAATGAGCGTTTCTCTATAATGCATCCTTTTTATCACACCAACCCCGGAGATGTTCCGGGGCTTTTTTTATTAAGGTATTTTTATTTTATATATACTACAAAAAATCGTATTATTTATTTGTATACTACGAATTTTTATAGTATCTTTGCAATGTCTTAATAAAACAACAAACAATATGAAAAAAAAAGAACTGACAATCAAGGTGACAGAAGAAGAGTTTGAGCTCCTGGAAGCAATCAGAAACTACAATAGGTCTTATCCCGATGGATATCCTCAACTGATATGGTTTGCGCAAGAGCTGTTTGACAATATGCTTCGACAACCTTACGAGTAACAGAAACGACAAAACGCCTCTCCCCTTAAACGGGGCGAGGTTTAACTAAATACAGAAAAGATTATGGAGACGGTAGTATTGGAGAAGTCGGGCGTGATAACCGACATGAAGAGCAGGGTGAAGGACGTTATGATGGCAATATCGTGGAGAGATTTTGCCAATACCTACTTCCACAAGTCGTCGTCGTGGTTCTACCACAAGATGGACGGTATCGATGGCAACGGCGGCACTGGCGGCTTCAACGCCGAGGAGGCAGAGCTGATGCGTGGCGCACTGATTGACTTGAGCGAGCGCATACGCCGTGCTGCAGAAGAGATTTAGGCATGCTCGTTTGTTGGCATTATTAAGACAGAAACCGCCAGAGCCTACTGGCGTGAAGCCCCGGGGATGAGCCTTGCGCTTGCTCCGGGGCTTTTTCTGTATGCTTGTACCGAGCATACTTGACAAATAGAAAATCCCCGAAGCGGCTCACTTCGGGGATTAGTTGTAAATAATAAAAGTCTGCTTAAGAAAGCTGGACTGAGCCGATCTGTCTTGCTATGTCTTTCACGGCAGAATTGAAGATGTTCTTCTGCTCGTCATTAAGCGTATATACCTTGCCTCTTACCTTGTTGCCGTTCAACCGCTGATACAGCCATGCCTTGCTCTTGCCGAAATAATGCTGCGCTATATATGATATTGGCAGCAAGTCATAACGGGAGTCTATCTGCTCTCTCAGTTTGTCTACACCGGATTTCACCTCTGCAAGCCCCTCGGTCATAAACCTGTTGTATGCCTCCTTCACTTCCTCGTTGGCACTGTTTTCCTTCAGCCATAGCGAAATCTCGTCTCTGCGTTCCTCACTAGCCTTATCGGTCTTGCCCATAAGACTCTTCAGCTCGTTGAATATTGAATTAATATTTTCCATATCTTTATTTTTTTTAAGTTCTCCTCTAAATCCACCAACTTTTATTATTTACGATGTAAAGATACATAACATTTTGATTATGTACAAATATTCGGACAACTTTTTCTTCACGTCAAACAATATTCTCCGGTTTTTCCCTTACATATATAATAATGTCTCCGCCCCTCCGTCCGCCCTTTTACGTATCAAATTTTAACACTAAATTTGATGGGGAAATTGCGGGAACGGAAAAATGTTCCTATATTTGCAGCGGAATACGAAACCAAAAAACAATCATCATGTGTACAATTACTCAAGAAACAATCAGGAAAGCCTGTGAGCGGACAATCGCCAACGGGAAGAAAAACACTGCCTGCCATTCGGGAAAGAGCAGCGACATTGACCTTTCCGTGAAGTTCAAGGGTGGCGAATACCATGGCCGCATCACTATGGACGAGATGCGCAAGGCATACGGACATGCATGGGAAAAAACCCTCAGCAGATAATGGCAAGGAAATACAATTATATATTCAGACAGCTCGTAAAGGACAAGAACGACATCTGCGGACATATAGCCTATTCTATATACAAATTCGACAAGGTGTCGTATCTGGATACGTTCAAGAAAGAAAACGGCCGTGAGCCTAACGAGGAAGAGATGAACACTTTCCACAACAGCTGCTGCACACCGGCGAGGATTGAAGAATACAAACACCACGCACAGTCTATACTGGGAATGTTCTCCAACGAGGTCCTGAGGGCTGCGGCAAATCAGATTGAAAACGACTACATCAGAAATCAGGATGCACACATGAAGCATGTGCTCGAGTCGGTACTGACACCAACATGGAAACAATATCTCCATGGAATAGCCCAAAGCGTATTGGGAGCGTTTGTGCTTGCTTTCATACTATGGCTGTCCGTGTCGGTCGTTAACAGATATAGCATCGGCGGATTGCGCATAACGGTAGACAAAGAAGCGGTTGAAACAAACAAATAGCCACACCAGCCCCGGAAATCCTCCGGGGCTTTTCTTTATCTATATATATAATGTCTCCGTCCCTCCATCCGCCCTTCCCGTCAGAATTTTACACCAAAACCGCAACTTTTTCCCCATTTCCCTTGCCCCGTCCGATTCTTATGCGTATCTTTGCAGCGCTAAAAGAAATGATGGTAGTCCATTCCGACGGGCAGCGGTTATTGCTCAGCACTGGTTGCATGGGCTTTTTTTATGCCCATAATCTTACATACATGGCGGTTGCCATTCCGTGAAATTTTGATTTGCTCTTCGGGGTAAGCCATCGTTTCTTTTAGCAGCGGGATGTGCAGCCGCCTTTCTGTATCTCCGGCCCGGCGGACCCGGGAATGCTAAAAGAAACGATGCAATATGCAACAGACATCAGCAATCCAGGCGCAGGAAGCTCAGCGCACGGGGGCGGAACTGGCTTTCGCCGACGTAAAGAGCACAGTAATCAACCATCTGGCGGCCATCAGCCGTTGGCTCGACCGCAAGTCGGAGTTCTATTCGCGCATAGCCGACTTCACGGTGACACGCCGCACCGTGCTGCGCGTCAACCTCATCACCGTATGCTTCTTCGTGGGCGTGGCGGCAGTGGAAGCCGCTCCCGTGGCGTCGCTCCTCTCGGCGGCCTGTGCCGCATGGATGGTGCGCAGACTCAACAAGAGCGAAATGAAGGAAAACGAAAACAACTTGAAGTAAAGAAAGGATACTATTATGAACAACGAAACGACAACAAACCGCAATATGGAAAATTATCAGTATGCACGCCCCGACATCGTGGAACGTCTCGAGAAGGAAATCGGCCATGGCGACGTGATGAACCTTATAGACCGCTGCGACGACTTGCGCCGCACGCTCCTGATGCACACCGAAGACGGAACGCTCTTCGACCGTGACCTCGAAGACTACAAAGAGTTCTACACCTTCCTCTGTGTCCTCGACGAGGTGGTGCGCTTCCTTTCACGCATCAACAAGTATGGCCCGGACACACCATGCGACGAGGCGCGTGAACTTCTCATCGAAAAATTCGGGAAGGGGGCAGAGTCATGGCTAAAATAGGATTCATCCGCGACGAGGAGGAAGAGAAGAAGACGGAGAAGAAGGAAAAGGAGCCTTCGATGTTCCAGCAGCTGCTCCAGGAACGGTTCTCTCCCACCGGCGACCCCGAGAACATCCGCTTCCTCAGCACCGGTGACGTGTGCTGGATGTTCCACCACATGGTGGTGTGCGACTACGAGGAGGTGAACGAAGTGCTCCGCGGCCTGGGCTACCAGACCCGATATCTCGATGATGCCGGCATGCTTTGCTGGGTGCTCTACGACAGAGTGTTCCAAAGCCTTTAAGATTGGCAATATCACATCTTTTTAATTCAACTACATTTTTTTCTGAGGCGTGCCGCTTGTGAAAGTAGCGCGCCTTTTCTTGTCCCATGCCTTTTGCTGCCTGTTGCCTATATTTGCAGTAGTAATGCCATTTTTTAGTTAATATGTTTATTGATAAGTTTTTGTACTCATACGGTTATGACAGCGTGGACGCTCTTGTGGAAAGCGTGTTTCCCTCAACGAAATACGTGGGCTACGGGCAGAGCGCCGCTCTGTCGTCCGTATTGGGCTGCATCTGCTCAGCGCTGGGCGTATGGCCCGTGCTTGTCATTGCAATGATGCTCATCATGCTCATCGAACTCGTATCGGGAGTGTGTGCCTCGCATAAGCGCAAGGAGCATTTCGAGAGTTCCAAGTTCTCCCGTTTCCTGCTGAAGCTCTGCATCTGGTTCGTGCTCTTCTTGAGCTGCCAGGTGTTCGCCTTCTTCGCCTCCCATTACGACGAGCACTCTCTGGCATGGCTTGTCGGCGCATGGTTCTTCGATGTGCTCACGGTGATTCTGATGATAGCCTTCGTGGTGGAGAATGCCACTTCTATCCTGGAGAACCTTGCCTGCATCGACAACCATGACAAGAGCTATTATATCGAGGCGGTGAAACACGCCGCTTCTGTGGCATTCAACAAACTGACAGGTAATAAATGATGAATATACATAGATTAAAAGATTGTTTCAGGAATGTAGTATTAGTGTTAATTACATGTATTGTCCTCGTCGTCTCGTTCTTCCTGGGGAGGTGTTCTTCGGGATCTCGTGGTGGCGAGGTTTTGCATGGCGGCACCACCGTGACCGTTCCTCCGGTCAGCGTCGATACCATCTATGTGCCACAGCCTTGCGACACGGTGTTCGTGCCCGTTCCCGGGCGTGTGGACACGAGCCGCGTCATCAACGACTATTATCTGCAGAAAATCTACCGTGATACCGTTTTCGTTGCCGTCGCCACCGGTGCCGGACGCGACAGTGCCCGTGCCATAGTGACGGATACCATATATCAGAACGGGATAGCCGGCCGAGAAGTGAACTTCACATTCTATCCGAAAAGACTTGTGAGGGACAACTCAGTAGGCCTGCTGTCCACGTTCGGCTACCACAACCTCACCATCATGGCGGAATACCGCTACCGCATGATGAAGATGTATGCGGGCTACAACCTCATTGACCATGCCCCTGTGGCAGGCGTCGGTTTTCAAATATTCTCCTGGTAAATGGACATCAGCAAAATTCCATATCTGTCGTTCGCTTCTTCTGTTGAATCTGTCTCGATAGCGACGGACGCCGACATCAACGTGCATATAGAACTCACGGCTGATGACGGCTCCGTCGTGTTTGACAACACATCGAAGTATTCGCCCGTCGGCGGCAAGGTGGAGCTGGAAGGCATCGACGAGCTTGTGAACTCCTCCATACTGACCCTCACAGACGAGAGCCGGATGCTCACCGCCGGTCCGCGGAGCGCCGGCATCGGTCTGAAGATTACCGCCGGCAGCAATGCCATAGTGTGTAGAATGCTATATATGGTGTCTGTGATGGACAGCACTGCAGCCCATTTCGCCCACCGCATCCGCTCACGGAAGATATACCCCGGGCAGCCTTTCCCTCTGTCGGTATTCACTGCCGGCAAGCAGCTGAAGGTGGTGGCGGGTCTTGCCTACAGTTCCGGAGGAGCTGCAAGATACTCCGAAAAGGAGATTTCCGTTGACTCCTCCAAAGACTACTACACCATAGAGGCAGGCACAGAAAGCATCCTCGCCATGTTCAATTCGTCGGATCCCGACGTGAAGACCATATACTTCTATACCTTCACCCTGTATGACAGTGGCGGGCAACAGCTCGACAAGATGACGTTTACCGTGAATCCCCACCTTCCGAAACACGCCGTGCAGTTTGTGTTCCTCGGTCCATACGGCACCCCGGACACCATCACGTTTACGGGTCGCGACACCGAGAAGCAGTCGCTTGATTCGGATTTCGGCTTTGCCGGCAGGGAATATATCCGTCTCGACTCTGCGCTCACCGAGGAGCATGAGGCAAACAGCGGATGGCTGACCAGAGAGGAGCGTGCCTCCGTCTACGACCTTATGGACTCACCCCTCGCCTTCGTGCTCAATGACGGAGAGCTCCGCCGCATCACCATTACCGACGTGGACTCCTCCATCGTGCGCCCCACCCACGAGCCAGACTCCCTCACCATCACGTGGCGCTATTCCGACATGCGGTATATGCGCCGTATGGCGGTGCAGCCTGATACCGGCAAGGGACACGTGTTCCCGCGTCCGCCTTTTGACAAAACCTTTGAATGACGATTATGGAAAAAGAAGAAAAGAAATCAATGTATGCAAGCACCATGCTTGCAGATTTCGATATCCGCACCGACAGGTTCGGCCACAAACGCATCTTTTCCGTCAAGATAATGACCCTTGACGGGAAACTGCGTTTCGTTCCTCAGGCATACGCTACCGGATGCAAGGGCATGAACATGAAGAAGCTGCGCTATCGAGGCATCCAGCCCTGCGACTGCAAGGGCAATCCGGAGATGCACGTCATCCCCGTGAAGATAACAAACATCATAGAGTATAACGGACATTATATAGACTGGAGCAATGGATATCCTGTATAACAACGACGGTGCGCCGCTGATGATGAGTTCCACACTCTTCTTCGCCGACACCGTGACAGACAAGAAGACCTCGGATGACCGCCGACGGGTGTTGTTCCCATACGACGACACACTGCGGGGCTACATCCATGTAGGCGGCGAGCGTGTGGTGGCATGGGGTAAAGACAACAGATTCCCCTATGAGGCAGTGAAGACCGTCAGAGACACCACGGTGCTCAACACTGGCCTTCACTTCCTGCGCAACCTCACTCTCGGGCAGGGAGTCTTCGCCTGCCGTGTGAAAGGCTACGACGACAAGGGCGATGAAGTATTGGAACCGATATCCGACCCCAAGGTGCAGCGCTTCATATCCTCGAGACAGGTGAGGCGGTATATGGAGAAGGTCTTGAGAGACTATCTCAAGGTGGGATGTGGTGCCGTGCAGTTCGTTCCCAATCTCGCCGGCGACAGCATCATCGGCTTGAATGCTCTCAACTGCATGCAGTATCGCTTCACGGAGCCGGACGACAACGGCAACCAGAAATGCGTGGTGAGCGGCACGTGGGACCTGTCGCCCTCCAGCTACGACATCCTGCCCCTGCTCAACGACTACGACCCCGGCTCACAGGCAGAGGTGCTCAGGTTTCTCGGCAGGCTGAACAAGGGTTTCGTATATGCCGTGCGCGACTCCTGGAGCAACGAGGACATCTACGGAGAGCCGATATGGTGGCCTGCCTACGTTGCCGGATGGGTAGACATCGCCCACATGGTGCCCAGTTTCCTTAAGAAGGCATACAAGAACCAGACCACATGGAAATGGCATGTGCAGATTCCATACAGCTACTGGGACAAGAAGTTCCCGCTCTCGGCATTCAAGACACAGCAGGAACGGCGGGTGGCAATCAACAAATACATGGACGAGATAGAGAAGAACCTGCTCGGACCTGACAACGCCGAAAAACCGATATTCACGAACTATGCCGTGAACGAGATGAACGGAAGGGTGGAAGAGGAGTGGAAAATCATGCCGCTCTCCAACAAGTACAACGCCGGCCAGGAGAACCTCGTCACTTCTGCCGCCGCCAACTCGGAAATCCTCTTCGCCCTGATGGTGAACCCCAACGTGCTCGGCGCCGGTATGCCCGGCGGCACCTATGCCGGAAACCAGGGCGGCAGCAATATCCGCGAGGCGTTTCTTGTGAACATCGCCAATGCATGGATCGACAGGCAGAACATTCTCGATCCCCTTGCCCTCTTCATCAAGCTCAACGGCATGTCTGACTGTGAGCTCCGTTTCCGCAACACCATACTGACCACTCTCGACACGGGAGCCGGTACAACCCATAAATTATCATGAGCCTATGATTTTCAGCAAAGACAAATGGAACGGCGGAAAAGAAATCTCCGCCTATGTCCCCACCTCATCCTCGTTGTCGTTCCAGAAGATGGAGTCCTCGTTGTCGAGTGCGCAGCAGATGTTCCTGCTGCCTCTTGTGGAGAGCAAGCTGATGCAGAAGATAGAGGACGCATACGCCAGTCAGGATACCGCCAGCGACGATGCCCTGCATCTGCTTACTCTCGCCCAGAGGGCAGTGGCAAACCTCGCCTTCTGGCATGATTTCGATGCTCTGAACCTGCGCATCACCGACCAGGGATTCCAGCGGCAGGGAAGCGGAGAATGGCAGGGAGCATACAAATATCAGGAAGACAGGATGCGCGAGAACTTCAAGAACCGCGGATTCAATGCCCTCGACGCCCTGCTTGACTACGTGGAAGACAACATCGGGCTCTACCCGGAATACAAGGAAACCCGATGCTGGACAGACCGTAGCCAGGCAATAGTGAGGAGTCCGAGAGAAGCCAGCCGTATTGTCTGCATCTACGGGTCGCACATCGTGTTCATGCGTCTGCAGGCAGAGTTCCCCACAGTGGAAGAATACCATCTGAAGCCCATACTCGGCGATGTGCTTTATTCGGATCTGAGGAAATGGCTCTCAGGAACAGAAGAATTTCCTCAGTTGGGATTCCATCTCGACACCTTCCGGCTCGCCTGTGCCGACTATGTGGTGAGAATGGCAGTGGTGAGGCTGATGAAGCAGACGGGGTCGTTTACCGACCGTGGCCTCTACTTCCGCCAGATGGCATCCGGCAGCTACGACAATATGGACCTGTCGCCGGCGACAGACCGCCAGATAGGCAACCGTATCGCCATGTATGAGATAGACGCCACCCGGTCGGCAGCCTCTCTGCAGACGTTTATAAAAAATTTTATGGGAAAGTATGTCGAAGATGCTACAGACGGGTATAACATCCGCGACAATGCCGGACACAACGCCTTTTTCACTTTATGAAGAACCTGAAGGTCACATACAGAAGAAAGGTCTTTGAAACACCGTTGCCCGAAACCTGGAACGAGATGACCGGGGAGCAGTTCATGGCAGCCGTGGAGATCTGGAACGGAGGCGTAGACAAAGACCGGTTCCTTTGCCGTATGTTCTCCCTGCCGAAGAATATCGTCTTGCTTATGGACGACTTTCTGAAATATACCCTACTCGAGCAAACGGAGTGGATGCGCAAGCTCGACAAGCCCTGCAGCCGGTTCTTTGTGGAAACGCTGCCCGGCTCGGAGTATGAATCACCGGGGATGCGTCTGCAGGACGTTACTCTGGAGCAGTTTATGCTTGCCGACAACTATTTCCAACGCTATGCCATCAATCCTGGGAACGAAGAACTGTTGTCTGTGTTCATAGCAGCTCTCTATCACGCCCCGAAAGCGGAAGACGACGATATGCAGAAGAAGGTGGAGTTCTGCAACGGCATGGACAAGACGGTGCGCATCGCCGTGTTCTTCAACTTCATTCTGATAAGGAAATGGCTTTCCCTTGCCTATCCGTTCCTCTTCCCCACGGATGAAGAAAGCGACGAGGCGGAAAACCGCAAGCGCAACCCGCGCCCCACTGACTGGCTCGCCATCTTCGACGCCTTCCTCGGCGACGACGTGGCGTTCATCGAACGCTATAAACGAATGCTCGCCCTCGATGCCTTCAGACTCATGAACCGAAGGATCAGGAATAGCAGGATAAAACATTGATCATCATGATAAAGAATTTTACCGCATATCTCGAACAACTGTGCCGCAAGCATGAGAAGCTTCGCCATTCCGACGAGGAGCGACATTTCGTAAACCTCAACGAAGACTCCCAGAATACGTCGCTTGCCGAAGAGCTGCACTATCCTGCCGTATTCTTTGAAACTACGGGATACAAGATTTCGGGAAGCTCGATAGACGAGATGAAGAAGACGTACACCTGCCATATAGAGGTGTTTACCCACGTGAGCGACACCGGCGACTACGTAGAGGTGGAGTCGGCTTTGTCCGAGACGGAACGGATAATAGATGATATATTTGCAAAGATAAATCTCGACAAATACAGACGCACGCCGAAATGGCTGCAGGGCATGTCGTTCGACGGCATCGATGTGGTTCCGCTTCAGAACGAGAAGAACGCCCTCTATGGCTGGATGGCAGAAGTGATGCTGCAGACTCCATACTGTATTACGGACAATAACGCTTTTAAAACAGAATGACAATGGCTAAAACTTTCGACAATCTCATATCAGCGGCTGAAAAGATCAGGACCAATGTGCTGCCGGAGTCGAATACGGCGGGACTTGTGGGACAGACGCTGAAAGACATAGTGGAGAAGCTGCAGGAGATAGGTGAGAACGAAGACTTGAAGAATCTGAAGAAGCTCGTGGCAGACTATATCCAGGAGAACTCCCACACCAATGCCCAGACGGAAGATTTCCTCTATGTGGAAGACTTCTCCCTGAGTGCCTCCATCAAGAACCTGACGGGAACGAAACGCTATACTGCGGTGGTAAAGGCTCTCAACGCATGGCTCGACAACATATCTTTTGTTGCCGGAACAGACGACAAGTATATCGGGCGGTGCAAACTGGGATGCGACGGTGTGAACGTGGAATGTTACAACTACGTATGCAGCTGGGCGGACAATATCGGCGTGCAGCAGATAATGGGCGCAGCATCCATAGGGGATGGCGGAAAAGTGAACTACGGAACAGGGCACAACATTCTCTTCCGCTTACACGAAAACGGAGAATGGGGACAATGGGCATCTTATGCCCTGAAAGACATTGTCAGCGTTCCCATCAGCAATGAAGAAATCGACAAACTATTTTAATGAATATGGAAGCAAAAAAGTATGTTAACGAAGTAGGTCTCGGGCATTTGGCCGGCAAAATCAGAGCCGCCCTTGATGAGAAACAGGCAAAAGGAGACTACGTGCAGCTCGTAGATGGCAAAGTGCCATCGAGAATGCTGCCAGCCTACGTGGATGACGTGGTGGAGTTTGGAGGTATGCCCGACAAGGGTATCAAGATTCTACAGAACTCTACGGCTGACTGGACAAAAGTTATTTATGACAGTGGCACCAAAAGGTTCTATGCCACCAAAGGTGTAGAGGTGGAGGATAGTACCGCCCTTGTTCCTGGAGGAACCGCCAAGCCAAAGCTTTTGGAAGTGTATGACAACTGGACGGAGAGAGAGAATTTTCAGGAACTCACCACCAATGTACCCTATTCCGGTAAAATCTACATTGACACGACAGGGAACAAGCAGTACCGATGGAGCGGCAGCGAACTTGTGGAAATAAGTTCGGGAGGAGTAGTACTTGGTGAAACAGACAGTACGGCATATCCCGGAAACAAGGGAGCAGCAAATGCGGAGAAGATTGAGGGTATTCTTAAAGGAGACCTTCCATTGGCATCACTGAGCATTACCCCAAGCTGGAAGGCATACACCCAGACAGGCGAGGCTCTCACTTTCCCCTCAACGTCAAACCTTTCCACCATTTATGGTTATAAGGTGACATTTGCAGGAAAGTACAAGTGGACAAAGGATGATGCCCATAAGGCACCTACGGCAGTTGCTGGTGGAGACTGGGCAGCCAAGGCATTGCCTAAGAGTGGAGAATTCTCAGAGGAAATCACAGTAGAGGACATTACAGCTGACAGGACATTCACTGCAAAGGTATCTGCCAAGAAGCAGGGACTTGTGCTTGCAAATGGCATCATCCGCCAGGCAGACAGTACAGACCTTGACTATTCTTCTGCATCAGCAAGGGTACATTTCCAGTATAAGTGTGTTGCAGCATCAGTAACAGAAGCTGCTCCATCAGCAAGCACTTTGACAAGTCTTCTGACAAGTGTGGTAGTTCCTACTCCAAGCAAGAAGTATGAGCTTCGTGATGGCAAGTCAAAGGTGGCTACAGGTGTTACTACTAACAGCACAAGCTATTATATGTATGCCTATCCGTCAGTGCTTGGCAACCTCAGCAAGATTGTGATGAATGATGCTACTCCATTGCTTGATGGAGGCTTCAATCTCACAAAGGTCACTGTGACAGACCCAGAGACCAAGAAAGAGTTGGAATATAATGTTTATACAAGTGTGCAGCGTGGTGCTTTCACTAATGCTAAACTTGAAATGGCTTAAACAGGAGGATTGAAAATGACAGTAAGAAAAGGTTTAGGACAGGCGAATATTCTTCGCACTAACAATAATACTTCAACAGGCTATGGTATTGTCTATGCGGATGAAGTGAGTGGTCACAGGACTGTAGCCAACCTCACTGCATTGTATGCTCTGAATGACTGGCAGTTGTCTGCAAGTGGAGATAATACTGGCAGTGATGCAATAGGTCAGCTATGGTATGTGGTGGATGCTGATGGCAAGGGAAATGGTGCCCTTTATCAGCTGAAGGACTGGAGCAAAAGAAAAGAAGCTGCAGGCTGGAGTGAATTCAAGGGTACAGGTGGTGAAGTAGACCTTTCAGGTTATGCTACAACATCAGCCTTGAATGATGCTGTTTCAGGCATTGACACCAAGCTTGCACAGAAGATAGACACTACAGTTGCAGAGACTACTTATGTCAAGAACTCAGACTTGGCTTCATTGTCAAATGAGGAGATTGACACCTTGTGGAACGCATAAATCAGAAACAAATATTAATCATTAATTTTTCATATTATTATGGCAGAAAGAAAATACATTACAGACGAGAACCTTAAAACAATACTCTGTTAATTCTTATGTAATCGATTGAAAATGAGAGAGTTAATTAACGTAATATAACTAATAAAATTTGGTTAAGTGGCTGAT
>JABLTS010063383.1_pt1 | contig 112266 bp, 105 predicted proteins | sample 7160081 | NCBI WGS metagenome assembly JABLTS01 (sample SAMN14651231, study PRJNA627086) | human gut metagenome | isolation source: feces | host: Homo sapiens | reverse complement strand
TATGTGAATTTTCATTTTTGTAGGGCTGGCATTAGACCAGCCCTTGATTTCATTATAATAGATAAAAAGATATTGAATATATATGCACGGTAAAATGACTATTCTCAATAAATGATATTGAAAAAAGTAACCTCAGTGTTGTTGAAAAAAATCACCATAGTTCTAACGAATCTTCAGCATCTACCCACATCTGCATCGTTCCATCAAGATACAATCTTACATATTCAAGTGGCTCATCAATGGCAAGTGCGTTCAATGCACAGTCTGATCCGGGTGTGGTTTTTAAATCCTTTTCAGCTTCCCAACAGTCAATGCGGAGCATATAACCAGCAGAAGTATAAATATCAATGCTGTTTCTGTGTGGATTGTATTCTGCAAATATCGTTCTCATCGTATCAAATCTCTTAAAACAGGTGAAATCTCAATTGGAATTTATGGAGATGACAGAACATTTAAAAATGACTTGGCGGGCAATTATGCAAGATAAAAACCATCATATAATTGTCAAAAAACTAGATGGAAAAATAGTTTCTTCTTGTGTGTGTGTGATTATTCCTAATTTGACAAGAAACATAAGACCATATGCGTTTATTGAAAATCTTGTCACACATTCAGATTATCGTGGAAAAGGATATGCAACGGAGTGCTTAAATTACGCAAAACAAATAGCAGAGAACACAAATTGTTATAAAATGATGCTGCTTACAGGTTCAAAGAAAAAAGAAATATTGAACTTTTATGGGAATGCGAGATATAACAGTACAGATAAAACAGCGTTTATTCAATGGATTGAATAATACAAGTTCCAATTTGTAGAGAAAAAATTATTATGATCAGAGCATTACAGAAAGCAGATATAGATAGCGTCACTGATATATGGTTGGATACCAATCTAAAAGCACATGATTCTATTCCGGCCCAATACTGGAATAGTAATTATGATTTAGTGAAATAATAGTTTTCACAACCGAATCCTTGACAAAATCCAAAAGGGAGTTGTAAAATACGGATGTGCATGGAAAAGGACTAGTACGGACGTGCGAAGTTACAGAGAAGAGATCAAACGCTGAGAGATCTCACTTTTTTATCCCCGGAACCTGCCTTGGAGCATTCAGATGAAAGTCTGGCGTAGAACCGGCGTTAACGGTGAAAGAGTGAACGCAATGCGTTAAACTGGGTGGTACCGCCGGAAGCTTTTCGGTCCCTGTAGGCAGGGAGGAAAGCTCCCGGCGTTTTAAGTTAGAAATGTAAGGAGAAAGAAAATGGCAAAGGATAAGAAATTAGTAGAAGCGATCACATCCATGGACACTGACTTCGCACAGTGGTATACCGATGTAGTAAAAAAGGCAGAACTGATCGCCTATTCATCCGTAAAAGGATGTATGATCATCAAACCGGCAGGCTATGCGATCTGGGAAAATATCCAGAAAGAGTTAGACCGCAGATTCAAAGAAACAGGTGTGGAAAATGTCTACATGCCAATGTTCATACCGGAGAGCCTGCTCCAGAAAGAAAAAGACCATGTAGAGGGCTTTGCACCGGAAGTTGCATGGGTAACACATGGAGGATTGAGCGAGTTACAGGAAAGACTCTGTGTCAGACCGACTTCAGAGACCCTGTTCTGTGATTTTTATAAAGACGACATCCAGTCCTACCGTGACCTGCCAAAACTGTATAACCAGTGGTGTTCCGTGGTAAGATGGGAAAAAGAGACAAGACCGTTTTTACGTTCCAGAGAATTTTTATGGCAGGAAGGCCATACGGCACATGCAACAGCAGAAGAGGCAGAAGAGAGAACCGTTCAGATGTTAAATGTCTATGCGGATTTCTGTGAGGAAGTCTTAGCGATGCCGGTCATCCGTGGTAGAAAGACAGAAAAAGAAAAATTTGCAGGAGCAGAGGCAACGTATACGATCGAAGCATTGATGCATGACGGAAAAGCACTGCAGTCCGGTACCAGCCATAACTTTGGCGATGGATTTGCAAAAGCATTTGGAATCCAGTATACCGATAAGAATAATAAATTACAGTATGTACATCAGACATCCTGGGGAATGACCACCCGTCTGATCGGTGCGATCATCATGGTACATGGAGATGACTCAGGTCTGGTGCTTCCACCTAGAATTGCACCGGTACAGACCATGGTAATTCCGATCCAGCAGCACAAAGAGGGTGTTTTAGAAAAAGCACAGGAAGTAAAAGAAGGCTTAGTGCAGGCAGGAATCGCAGCCGGATTAGATGACAGTGACAAGAGTCCGGGATGGAAATTCTCCGAACAGGAAATGCGTGGAATCCCGGTTCGTGTAGAGTTAGGACCAAAAGACATCGAGGCAGGAAAATGCGTACTGGTACGTCGTGACACCAGAGAAAAGACAGAGTGTGCGATTGAGGATGTGGCACAGACTGTAAAAGAATTATTAGAGACGATCCAAAGAGAAATGTTTGAACGTGCGAAAGCACATCGTGATTCCCACATTTCCGATGCACATGACTATGCAGAATTTAAGAGAGCCGTAGAAAATAAACCGGGATTCATCCGCGGAATGTGGTGCGGCGATCAGGCATGTGAGGACAAGATCAAAGAAGAGACAACAGCAACTTCCCGTTGTATGCCGTTTGAAGATCAGGAGCATATCACAGATACCTGTGTCTGCTGTGGAAAACCGGCACACAAACTGGTATACTGGGGAAAAGCATATTAAAATTTGTAATGCTATGCAATGACGCAATGTAATAGAAAGGAATCGTATGAGGATACAGCTTCCCGTTAAAGTAGACAACATCATAAAGACGCTTGAAGCGGCAGGCTATGAAGCATTTGCGGTTGGCGGCTGTATCCGGGACAGTGTCCTTGGAAGAACGCCGCAGGACTGGGATATTACCACTTCGGCAAAGCCGCAGGATGTAAAACGGCTGTTTTCACATACGATCGATACCGGAATCCAACATGGAACCGTAACGGTCATGTTAGAGCATGAAGGCTTTGAAGTAACGACTTATCGGATCGACGGCGAATATGAAGATGCCCGTCATCCGAAAGAAGTTACTTATACGGTGAATTTATTAGAGGATTTAAAACGCCGGGATTTTACGATCAATGCCATGGCGTACAATGAGAGCCGTGGGCTGGTGGATGCCTTTGACGGAATGGGTGATCTGCAAAAAAAAGTGATCCGCTGCGTGGGAAATCCAAAAGAGCGTTTTACGGAGGATGCATTGCGGATGCTTCGGGCATTGCGGTTTGCGGCACAGCTTGGTTTTGAAGTGGAAGAACAGACCTTTGCGGCGATCCGGGAACTGGCACAGACGATTGAAAAGATCAGTGCAGAGAGGATACAGACAGAACTGGTCAAAATGCTGACTTCAGATCATCCGGAACTGATCCGGGAAGTCTATACAAGCGGGATCTCCGATGTGATACTGCCGGAGTTTTCCGTATTGATGCAGACAGAGCAGAACAATCCGCATCACTGTTATACGGTGGGAGAGCATACGATCCATGTGGTACAGCAGGTAGAGAATCAAAAAGTCCTGCGTCTGGCGGCGCTGTTTCACGATATTGCAAAGCCGGTATGCAAGACAACGGATGAGACAGGAGTCGATCATTTTTACGGACATCCGAAGGAAGGTGCTAAGATGGCACATCGCATTTTCCGAAGATTGAAATTTGATGTAGATACGATGCAAAAAGTCTGCGGACTGGTGGAATGGCATGACGACAATCCGAACCTGACACCGGCAGGGATACGAAAAGCCATATACCGTGTAGGTGAAGAACGATATCCGAATCTGTTCGCATTAAAACGTGCGGATGTATTATCACAGAGCGGCTACCGCAGAGAAGAAAAGTTAGCATATATTCAGAGTTATCAGAAGCTCTATGAAGAGATCATAGAGCAAAAGGATTGTCTGAGTTTAAAGAAACTTGCTGTCAACGGCAGGGATCTGATGGATCTAGGGATCAAACCGGGAAAAAAAATCGGTCAGATCTTACAGAAATTATTAGAAGAAGTCTTAGAAGAACCGGATAAAAACCAAAAAGAATATTTACTCGAACGGGTAAAACAGACATATCAATAACCCCTTTTTCATATGATAGAGAGACACAGAATTGCTGTGAATTGTCATGTGGAGGGGTTTTTGTGTATTATAAAGAAGAAACATTGTTTGAACAGTACCCGCTGGAACTGACAGATACATATAAAGGGCGTGGAGCTGTTTTTGCAATGACAGATATCGGGAGAGTTTATCTCAAAGAGTATTCCGGTTCCGCAGTAAAAGCGGAGTTTTTAGCAAAGTTATTAGAGTGCGTGAATGAACAGGGAATCCATACGGAAACGGTCGTGCGGACTACGGAAGGGGAATGTCTTGCAAAAGACCCGGACGGAGTGTCCTACCTGTTGCGGAAATGGTGTGAAGGAAGGGAATGTAATACGGCAAGCTGGGATGAAATCTTACGTTCGGCAGATATTTTAGCCTCCCTTCATGGAGCGATGAACCAAATGGAACATTCGTTAACAGAGGTGCTGGATACGGATGTCGGACGACTGTTGCGTACATACGAGAAGCATACCAGAGAGCTTCGGACGGTCAGAAATTATACCAGAGGGCGGAAAAACAAGAGCGAATTTGAAAAAGAGTTCTTAGGACTTTACCCGAAATTTGAGGAGCAGGCATCTGAAATATTAGAAAGTCTGAGAGAACAGGAAGGGAAAAAAGAGGGCATGGGAATCTGCCATGGGGACTTTAGCCAGCACAATGTCGTGTTCCGGTCAGAATATGCAGCCGTGATCAGTTTTGACAATATCTGCTATGATGTGCAGATTGGGGATCTCGCGAGATTTATGCGTAAGATCTTAGAAAAAAACAACTGGAACATGGGACTGGGTATGGAAATGATACGGGCATACAGCGACAAAAAAGCAATGTCTCCATATGAGACAAAACAGCTTTATTTGCGGCTTGCTTATCCGGAAAAGTTCTGGAAGATCGCGAATCATTACTATAATGCAAATAAAGCGTGGGGATTTGGGCGTTATTTAGAGAAGTTAGAAAAGATCAAAGCGGAAGAAGAAAACAGGGAACAGTTTTTAGCGTATATGAAGCATTTTGCCTATTCCTAAAAGTGTATTCCGTAACAAACAATATTGGCATTTCCTAGGGAATCATGTATAATAAAATTTAGATGAGGTGACCTATGAAATACAGGAGAAAACACGGAATCATTTTCGTGACGATTCTTATCGGAATGCTTCTGACAGCAGGCTGCGGCAAGGCAAAAGAGAGCAATGTCACAGTTGGAAATAAAGTTCCGCAACTGGATACATCGACAGAAATATCCAAGAAAAAAACAAAAGGATCGGATAAAAAACAAGAATCAGAAGAAAAAACAGAAGAAAAGAAAGACGTCTATATCGTCTATCGGATAGATGATGAGACACAGACCATACGCCTTCAGAAAGTAAAAAACGGAAAATTTTCCGAGTATGGGATTTCGGATGCGACTGCATACAGAGACAAATACGGAGAGTTTACCAGTGAAGGAAATATTACAGAAGGCAGTCCGGTCCAGATCGGAACAGCCAATCAGGAAGGCAAACTTTCCTATATACAGCAGTCAGATCAGGTGTGGGAGCAGGATAACGTCGGGAAATTCTCGATAGATGAAGAGAAGAACATGATCGTGATCGGAAAAACCAAATATTATTATGATGATTCACTGTTGGTTTTTTTAGATGGTGAGCAGATATCTTTAGACACGATCACCGGAAATGATAAGCTGCGGGTTGCCGGAATGGATAAAAAGATCATCTCGGTCAATGTCACCAGTGGTCACGGTTTCATTGTGCTGACACATACGGATCTATTTGAAGGCGGAAGTATCAGCATTGGCGGGAAGCACATCTATAAGATAGAAAAAGATATGAATGTGGAGATCCCGGAGGGAACCTATCAGGTAACCGCCGCAAATGACGGATATGGAGATACAAAAGAAGTAACTGTCAAAAGGAATGAGACAACGGTTCTGAATCTGGATGAATATAAGGGTGAAGGACCGAAGATGGGTAAGGTTAAATTCATCCTTCAGCCGGAGGGAACGCAGTTGTCCATTGATGGAAAAGCAGCAGATGTTTCACAGCCGGTAGAGTTGAAGTATGGAACACACAAGCTGACGGTAACTTCAGAGAAATATGGAACACTTACCAGAAAGCTGGTAGTCGGTTCCGCAGAATCCGAGATCACCATTAATATGGGTACGGAAGCGAAGAAGGACAAAGAGGCAGAGGAGAAGAAATCATCGACAACAACCAATTCCTCGTCCACAGGAACGAATTCTTCCACAACGAACTCATTGAATAATAAGAAGTCGAGCAGTTCTGCAAACAGTTCCACAGGAACGACTTCCACGAAGAAGAACAGTACGGGAAGCACCGGAAGTTCGAAAAAGAAGAGTACTTCTGAAAACAGCGGAAGTACGACAAAAAAGAGTACAGGCACAGCAGGTACCTCGAGTACATCTACGGATAATAACAGATTAAAACAGATCAGCGATTTTATATCCACAATACTGGATTAAAATAAAAAATGCACAGGAGGAATGAACATGGGTTATAAAGAAATGTATCAAAGCTGGCTTGACAATCCTTATTTTGACGAGGATACGAAAGCAGAACTAAAGAGTATTGCGGGAGATGACAAAGAGATTGAAGACCGGTTCTATACAGAGCTGGAGTTTGGTACCGCAGGTTTAAGAGGCGTGATCGGAGCAGGAATGAACCGTATGAACATTTATACGGTCCGTAAAGCAACGCAGGGACTTGCAAACTACATTAAAAAAGTCGGAAAAGAAGCACAGGGCGTTGCCATTGCTTTTGATTCAAGAAGAATGTCACCGGAGTTTGCAGACGAAGCAGCACTTTGCCTTGCGGCAAATGGAATCAAGGCATATGTATTTGAATCCTTAAGACCGACCCCGGAGCTTTCGTATGCAGTCAGAAAACTCGGATGTACCGCAGGAATCAATATTACGGCAAGCCACAATCCGCCGGAGTATAACGGATATAAAGTATATTGGGAAGATGGCGCACAGATTACCCCGCCACATGATAAAGGAATCATGGATGAGGTAAAGGCAGTGACCGATTTTGCAACAGTAAAGACCATGGAAAAAGAGGAGGCAAAAAAAGCAGGACTCTATGAAGTGATCGGAGCAGCCATTGATGATGCGTATATTGCAGAGCTGAAAAAACTGGTCGTACATCAGGATGCGATCAATCAGGTAAAAGATACACTTAAGATTGTATACACACCGCTTCACGGAACCGGTAATATCCCGGTCAGAAGAGTCTTAAAAGAGCTTGGCTTCCAGAATGTCTATGTAGTACCGGAGCAGGAAAAACCGGATGGCGAATTCCCAACCGTAAGCTACCCGAATCCGGAGGCAGAAGAAGCGTTTGTATTAGGACTTGCCATGGCAAAGAAGTTAGATGCGGACTTAGTGCTTGCAACAGACCCGGATGCAGACCGTCTTGGTGTATATGTAAAGGATTCTAAGACCGGAGAATACCACTCACTGACAGGAAATATGTCCGGATGTCTGATCGGAGATTATGTGATCGGTCAGAGAAAAGAGAGAGAGGGACTGCCAAAGGACGGAGCATTTATCAAATCTATTGTATCTACTAACATGGCAGATGCAATCGCAAAATATTACGGTATACAGCTTGTAGAAGTTTTAACAGGATTCAAATTCATCGGACAGAAAATGTTAGAATTTGAAACAAAAGGCACCGGAACCTATTTATTCGGTATGGAAGAAAGCTACGGCTGCCTGACCGGAACTTATGCAAGAGATAAAGATGCAGTAGTAGCTTCCATGACTCTGTGTGAGGCAGCAGCGTACTATAAGACACAGGGTAAGACCTTATGGGATGCCATGATCGATATGTATGAGAAATACGGCTACTACAAAGACGATGTAAAAGCCATTACGTTAAAAGGTATCGAAGGACTTGAAAAGATCCAGACCATTTTAGAGACACTTCGTGCAGATGCACCAAAGGAAATCGGTGGTTACAAGGTATTAAAAGTCAGAGATTATAAAAAAGATACCATTACGGATTTAGCAGACGGTAAGGTGACTCCGACCGGTCTGCCGGCATCCAATGTACTCTATTATGAGTTAGAAGATGATGCATGGGTATGCGTTCGTCCTTCCGGAACAGAGCCAAAAGTAAAGTTCTACTACGGAATCAAAGGAACCTCTTTAAAGGAGGCAGATGCGAAATCAGAAAGTCTTGGAAAAGAAGTCCTTGCAATGATAGAAAAAATGCTCTAATTCCCTATAAAATGGGTAAATTTTCTTGACAACCTGCACAAAAACAAGTATAAATATATTTGTAGGTAATTTGGGAAAAAATCTCGAAGATAGAATTTAGAGGAGGACATATTAAAATGAACAAGACAGAATTAGTTGCAGCAATGGCTGACAAAACAGAATTATCTAAAAAAGATGCAGAGGCAGCTTTAAAAGCATTCACAGATGTAGTTGCAGAAGAATTAAAGAAAGGTGAGAAGATCCAGTTAGTTGGCTTTGGTACATTTGAAGTATCTGAGAGAGCAGAGAGAACAGGAAGAAATCCTCAGACCGGAAAAGAGATGGTAATTCCTGCTTCTAAAGCACCAAAATTCAAAGCTGGTAAAGCATTAAAAGACATGATCAATGCTTAATCATCGGAATTTTACTGATTGATATAAAATAGCTCAAAACCGGTTTCGGTTTTGAGCTTTTTTTGGAGGAAAAGATGAGATTAGACAAATTTTTAAAAGTTTCCCGTCTGATAAAACGAAGAACCGTTGCAAATGAGGCGTGTGATGCAGGAAGAGTATCGGTAAACGGCAAAACAGCGAAAGCATCGGTCAATGTAAAGCCGGGGGACATCATAGAGATCCAGTTTGGACAAAAAAACGTCAAGGTAGAAGTGGTAAGCCTTGCAGAAAGTACGAAAAAAGAAGACGCAAAAGATATGTTCCGTTATCTGTAAAAAAGGAATAAACACAGTTCTTCCTAATATAATGTAAAGAGGACATCCGTTCTCAGATTAGGAGGAAATATGATGGAAGAACGCAGTGCTGCAAAATCACATAAAATCATTCTTGGCAATCGCAGAACCGGAAATTTTACCGGAGTACGGGATGTGATCTCTTTTGACCCAAAGGAAATTCTTTTAGAGACAGAAATGGGAATGCTTCAGATCAAAGGCGAAGACCTCCACGTCAGCCGCCTGACACTTGACAAGGGCGAGGTGGACGTTCAGGGGATCGTGACCAGCATGGTCTATTCTGAGGTAGAGAACTATGGTAAAAAAGCAGAAAACTTCTTAGGAAAACTGTTCCGATGATCGCGGTCAGTGAAGGAATCCATCAGGAACTGATCTTTTTACTGATCTCGGTTGCCTTAGGCGAAGGACTGATCATACTCTATGATATCTTTCGGATATTCCGACAGGTCATCCCACACGGAGTCATTTGGACAGCCATAGAAGATGTCTGCTATTGGGTGGTCTGCGCCCTGTTGGTCTTTGGCATGGTATTTCGTACCAACGATGGACTGGTGCGGGGATTTTCCATTGGCGGGATTCTTTTGGGAATGTTGTTTTACAATCATTTTGTCAGTCCTTTTTTCGTAAAATATCTCTCCCTGTTTTTCGGGAAAATTATGGTTATTTTAAAAAAGGGATTGAAAAAAATAGTGCAAGCAGTTAGAATTGTGTTATACAGACTTTAAAGAATCTTAAGAAACTTTAAGTTGGGAGAAGATAGTATGGCGGGCAGACGGAGAAAAAAAAGAAAGCAGAACGGAAATGGAAAGATATGGATTTCCATTATTGTGGCAACACTTTTGATCGTGATGTCAGTGCAGATCGTAGGTTTGTACAATAAGAAAGAGACTTATATGGCAAAAGAGTCCTCTTTAAAAACACAGTTAGAAGATGAAAAAAACCGTTCGCAGGAGATAAAAGATTACGAGGAATACACCAAGACACAGAAGTTCATTGAAGATATGGCAAAGAGCAGACTGGGTCTGGTATATGATAACGAAGTGATATTCAAGAAGAAGTAGAAGTCGGCAGGGAGTCGGCTTCTTTTTGTATAAAAGATGGATAAGAGGGGGGCGTACTTCATACGCTGGTAATTTCACCCGAAGTATTAGGGAAAGGATAGGCAGGGCATTTGTCGAGTTCTATGAAAACTATGCACGGGAAACAGGATGTATGGAACTTCGCATGGATACGAATGAGAAAAATACAGCGGCAATGATACAGATAGAAAGGTAGGGGATACGATGAAAGAATATAAGAAAAGCTATGTTGGTTTTTGGGCGTGGATGCTTTTATTCTGTATAGCAGAGATTGGAGTCTGCTTTATACCGGAGAAAAATGTACAGATTGTGATCGCACTTGTGGATAATATAATGGTGATCGGGTGTTTCACATTGACATTCATAGTTTATCTGACAGAATCCGTATACTGGTATAATGGAATCAGCTATGAAGAGGCAAAGGAAGCAGGAAGTGAAAGAAGAAAGAAATTCGCATTAGTCCATATGAAGCGTTTTGGTTATTTTGCATTGGCGTTTTTCCTATATAATGTAGTTTCTGTTTTAGTCGGGGTTCCATATGGAGTCGATATTACGATAGCGTGTGTCGGTCTCGTAATTGTTGCATTTAGTACCATGAAGATCAAGTTGTAACTAGAAGAGGAAAGGACAGAATAGGATAGAAAATAATTGACATATTCTGGAATAACTGCTATACCTAAAGAGAAATCGATATTCTAATATATTGATTGATATATAGAGGGGAGGTATGAGAAAATGGAAGGACAATTCGATTATTCAAAAGTTATTTCTCAGACGAATGAGATATCTGAATGTAAAATCCAACTTTCAAATCAAATAAAATCACTGACTCAAATTGAAGAAGAGTGCCATAGTGTGTGGCAGGATATGCAGGCACTATTTATGATTTCATTAAGGATATCAGAGAAGGAAAAACATGGATGGATTTTGTCCAGTCGGGCGTAGATATTATCAGTTTTGTTCCAGTGCAGCACAAATATATAAAAACTATAAAAAAATTGGAAATATTGTAGGTGCGAAACAGGCAAGAGCATGGTGGATTAAAAAGATTACAGGATTACGACCACTTGGACGTGCATCTTCTGCAAAAACATGGACGACGCGTTTTAAAGATAATCTGATGAATCAAACATCTCCGTTTCATACACAATGGAAAGGGATAGTTGAAGATGCAAAAGGTATAAACGGAAAGGGGCTATGGGTGCTTTTTGGGGAGGTGTTCTCATTGATGGAGTTGCAAACTGGTATAGTAATAAAGAAGAACAGGCACTTTCTAATGGTACAATGTCAGATGAAAGAGTTGCAGCTGAAACTATAACAGAGACTGCTATTGGTACAGTGATGGGATATGGTTCAGAGATTATTATAGGTGCAGCAGTAACAGCTGCATTGGGACCGGTAGCTGCTCCGGGTGTAATTGTAGTGGCTACAAGTGGTGCAATTGTTGCTGGTTTAAATACAGGAGTGAAAGCATTAACCGGTAAAACAGCTACTGAATGGGCATCGGACATGATACTTGATACAGGCGAGGATATCATAAATTCTGTGGGAAATGCAGTTACAGCATTTGCACAATAGAAAGATACGCAGAGATTTGATAAATTATTTATATATTTAGGGAGGAAATAAAATGGAAAACATTAAAGAATTATTACCAACAGGCTCAGTCGTACGATTAGTAGACGGAGAAAAATATTTGATGATTGTTGGTGTTATGCAGACAATGGCAGGACTTCGCAAGAAGGAATGTGACTACTTAGGTGTTCTCTATCCGGAAGGATATCTTGGAGACGAGTTTTTATATGGGTTTAACCATGTAGATGTGGAAGAGATTGTATTTCGGGGATATGAGGATCAGGAACGGGAAGAGTTTTTGGCAAAACTTTCCAATCTGTATGAGGAGCGGGAGCAGAAAAAAGAGAAGAGAAAGGGAAGATTTTTAAGATAGGGAAAATACAATTTTATAGGAGAGTTAATAGATGTGAATAGAGAAGATATTTATAATATAGTGGTACCTATAGCAATTGCGATAATAGGTACTTTAGGTACTTATTTTTTTCATAATATTAATGAAACAAAACAGTGGAAAATCAAACGAAGAAAATCTCCTAGAGATAAAGGTATTGAATACTTGGTAAGAGTTATTGTTCTAGGATTTTTGTTCCTTGTGTTTAGCGTATTGGTTGTAGAATATATAAGGTCATCAATAGGGATTCCTTTGTTGGTAGGGATAGGTATTGGGATAGTACTCTATATAGGGCTGTTTATCTTTTTATACATTGTAATGAAAAGAACAAGTATTGATGATAAAGAGATATTTGTAAAAGACATGGCGGAATATAAAAAAGAAAAGAGCATTAGATTATTACGTCAAATTCCGATTATACTTTCCGGTTTGTTCTGGGGGAGTACAATTCAATGGATGGATTTCGTGTCCGTAATTACAGGATTTATAGGGAAAACAGTATTTCAATTTATTTCAAATATTTTGAGTTATATACCAATAGCTACAGCAATTGCCTGGATAGTATATTATTATATATGCATGAAATTTTTAAAAGGGGAAGGAGAGTTTTTGTATGATAGAGTAAAGTTTGCTTTTTATGATAATAGTATTTTGGACAATATAAAGGTTGAGGATGTATCACAAAACAGAAGTTGGATTATAGCTAAAAATCAAGAAAACATGGAATATAGATTTAAGGTTAAAGATATAAAGACAATCGAATATAGTAACTTTGAAAATCAAACAGAATGTGAACAGTAATATAAGTAGATGTGGTATTCTATGTTTTTATTTGAATCCAAGTACAAGTCAGCATCTTCTGCTGTGACTGTAGCGGAACTTCTGATTGCCGATACCGGAAACAGCAGAGACGCTGACTTGTACTTCACGCAAATATAAACATCACCCCCTTCAAAAACATCAACTCCCTAAAAACCCATAAATACGGGAAACGAAGTAAAATTTTGGAGAAAAGTTTTTTAGAACGATTCCGCACTTTGACAAACATCGCAAAAGAATATCACTATAATAGCCTTCAGTCGCCCGCAAAGGGAAAAAACAGGATTGGAGGTTTTTTTATGAAAAGAATCAGGACAAAAGAGATTATTCTATATGTATTGGGAATATTGTTTTGCAAGGTGGAGATCGCAGACTGCTATCCGTTGATACCGGCATATTTTACGGCACTCTATATCAGTATGGAAAGCCGTTGGCTGACGCTCGGGGCGTGTTTTGTGGGAATGGCATGTTTCCTGCCGGTGACACAGCTTACCAAATACGGAGTGGCAATGGCGGGAATTATCCTGATCATCCATCTGATCGAATGGGTAGATAAAAATTGCAGAGCCAGATATGCAGCAGTGACGGCGGGAGCGGTGACAACGCTGATATCGCTTGGCGGTAATCTGCTGTCCGTAAAAGGAAGAGGATACATCACCACTTCTATATTAGAAGGAATTTTTATATTTGCAGTCGTCAGTTTAGGGTGCCGTGTGCTACATATGCTGCTGCATGGCAAAGAGATCATGGAGATCGCAAAAGAAGAAGATCGGAAAGAGCAACGTCTATTAAATTATGCAGAATCGTTCAACGGACTGTCTGAGGCATTTGTGAAAATGAGTGCCGGGCAGGAAAAAGCATCGGAGGAGGAAATCGGACAGGTACAAAACGAGATTACCGGAAAAATCTGTGTGTCCTGTGACATGTGCCAGGTCTGTTGGGAAAAAGACAGTCCGATCTACGGTCTGTTTGGCAGTCTGATGGAGTCGATAGAAAAATTCGGAAGAGCAGAAAAAGAATATGAGGACAGGCTTCGGGACTGCTGCCCGTATGCAGACGATATCACGAGAGAAGCGGTCCGGATATTTGAACGGATGAAAGTCAATGCGGCATGGTACAACAGGTTGTTGAGCAACCGGGAAATGATAGCCCAGCAGTTAGACGCCATGGCATTTATCATGGAAGATTGTGCAAAGGATTATGCAGATCTGACCCTGCAGGAAAAAAATATGCTGTCGCAGGTGCGTTTTTTAGCAAAAGACCGGGGCTTTCTCATCAGTAATATCCATCTGTATCAAAAACAAAATGGGAGACTGCAACTGGTTACAACGGTACGGACAAAAGCGGGCTGTCAGCCGGTCAAGGAATATAGGGAAGCAGTCAGCCGTGGAATGGGAAAGACGATGATACAGCACAAAGACAGCAGAAATCTGATCGGTATCGAGCCGTGTAAAATTGTCTTTGAGGAAGATACCAAATATCATACGATCCACGGAGTCGCACGTCTGACGAAAGATGAGGCGGTGGTTTCCGGTGATAATTTTTCATTCTTAGAATTAGAAAACGGGCAGGATATTTTATGTCTGTCGGACGGTATGGGTTCCGGTATCGATGCGTGTAAAGAGAGTGAGACGGTCATAGAGCTGATGGAAAAATTTTTAGAAGCAGGTTTTTCCAAAGAAACGGCGATCCGCATGATGAATTCGGCGATGGTCATCCGCGGAGAGGAGGATATTTTTTCAACGATCGATATGGCAGCAGTAGACCTCTATGAAGGAGAGGCAGAATTTTATAAAGTGGGAGCGGCGGCAACCTTTATCAGGAGAAAAGAAGGAGTAGAGTGCCTGTTATCCACCAGCCTGCCGGTCGGAGTGTCCTATAAAATGGAAATAGATGGAGTAAAAAAACAGCTGGAAGACGGGGATTTTCTTGTCATGGTATCCGATGGTGTGCTAGAATATCTCCATGTGGATGAGCCGGAAGAGACGATGGGAGAGATCATAGAATCTTTAGATACGAACAATCCCGGCAGACTTGCAAAGGGAATTTTAGAGCGGGTAATGCTCTATACAGGAGGAAAAGTAATGGATGACATGACCGTGTTAACGGCAGGCATCTGGGAGAAATAATGTTAGAAGAAGCAAAGAAGTTTACAAAAGAACATCATATGATAGAAGAGGGCAGCCGGGTCATAGCGGGAGTGTCGGGAGGAGCCGATTCCGTATGCCTGCTGCTCCTTCTGTTAGAACTGCAAAAAGAAATGACGTTTGAACTGCGGGTTGTCCATGTGGAGCATGGAATCCGCGGACAGGAGAGCCTTGCAGACTGTGAATTTGTAGAAAAAATGTGTGGCAGGCTTGGCGTTGAATGTAAAAGCCATCATATTGATGTGCCAAAAGAGGCAAAACAGTGTGGACGGACGTTAGAAGAAACGGCACGGCTTATGCGCTATGAAATTTTTGAAAAAGAAGCCGAAAGCTGGGGCGGGGCAAAGATCGCAGTTGCCCATAACCGCGGAGATGATGCGGAGACAGTGCTGTTTCATCTGATCCGTGGAAGCGGATTGTCGGGAATGCGGGGCATCCTTCCGGTACGAGGGAATGTCATCCGTCCGCTTCTGCATACCGGACGGGAAGAAATCCTGTCTTATTTAGAAGAAAAAAAACAGCCTTATTGTGTGGATGCAACAAACCGTGATGAGCATTACACCAGAAACTGCATCCGGGCGCAGATCATGCCAAGACTGATCGAAATGAATCCGCAGGCAGAAGCCCATATCCAAAAGACCGCAGACATTATGAAAGAAGCGGAGTCCTATATAGGAAGGCAAACAAAAAAGGCGGCAGAAACCTGTGTGAGTATTCATGGAGATGACATTCTTATAAGAAAGGAACCGTTTGAAACACAAGATCCCCTGATAAAAAAAGAAGTGCTAAAGCTGGCATTAGAACAGGCAGCGGGTGCGATGCAGGACATCACAACCGTGCATCTTGAGCTACTCGAACAGCTTTTTTCCAGTCAGTGCGGAAGAAGGATATCCCTGCCTTATGGAGTGCAGGCATACCGTATCTATGAAGGGATCAGACTGTGCCGGGAAACAGAAGCAGTGCAGGATAGCATAGGAGAAGTACTGTGCCCCAAAAGTGAGATCGAACAGGCAGGAACAGAGGGAATTTCCTGTGGACCATTTACGATGCGATTGTTAGAGGACACAGCTTTTTCACAAGAAATTCCGCAAAAAACGTATACGAAATGGTTCGACTATGATAAGATAAAGAGTGATTTGTCAGCAAGAACCCGAAAAGAGGGGGATTATATTTGCTGTAATGAAGAGGGGAAGACCCAGAAGCTGAAAAAATACTTTGTCAATGAAAAAGTAGAGGCAAAGGAGCGGGGCAGAATTCCGCTTTTAGCAGAGGGAGCCCACATACTCTGGATTGTCGGGTACCGTATCAGTACCTATTATAAGATAAGTCAGGAGACAAAAAGAATATTAGAAGTACGATTTAATGGAGGAAAAGAAAATGACTGAATCAGTTCGGGTGTTGATTCCAGAAGAGGAAGTCAACAAAAGAATTAAGGAAATGGCAGAAAAGATCAGTGCCGATATCGGAGATGAGACAATTACGCTGATCTGTATCCTGAAAGGCTCTGTATTTTTTTCCTGTGAACTGGCAAAAAATATCAAGGGGTCGGTCATGCTGGATTTTATGTCCGTAACAAGCTACGGAGATGATACAAAGTCAAGCGGAGTAGTGAAGATCATCAAAGATTTAGATGACCCGTTAGAGGGCAAAAATGTATTAGTTGTGGAAGACATTATTGATTCGGGAAGAACCCTGAGTTATCTATTGAAAAATTTAAAGGCACGAAATCCGAAAAGTTTGAGATTATGCACGCTTTTGGATAAACCGGATCGCCGGGTGGTAGATGTCAGTGTGGATTATGTCGGATTTGAGATTCCGGACGAATTCGTAGTTGGTTTTGGACTGGATTATGCACAGAGATATAGAAATCTGCCTTATATTGGAGTGCTGGAATTTAATGAGTAAAAGGAGGTTTCTAATTGAAGAAAAATTATAGAGGAATCGGATTTTATATCGGGCTGGTTCTGATCGTGATCCTGGTCTGGTATCTGTTGGGTAACAGCCAGGATACGGCAGGCGCATACACCTATGCGGAATTTGAAAAAGCATTGGACAAAGATGAAGTGGTAGCAGTTACGATACAGCAGAACCGCGAGATCCCGACCGGAGTATTGCGGATCACATTAAAAAATGAACAGAGTGTCAAACTGAATGTTTCCGATGTAAACGATGCACAGCAGTTGATGGAGAAATATGATTTTGATTCTTATGTCATGCGGAATGTGCCGTCGGAGAACTGGCTGACATCCCTGTTACCGCTGCTAGTAGTATTTGCGGCAATGTTCATCCTGTTTATGATGATGAATAATCAGAATGCCGGAGCAGGCGGCAACTCCAAAATGATGAATTTTGGAAAAAGCAGGGCAAAGATGAGCACCGATGAGAATAAGAAGGTTACCTTTGACAATGTAGCGGGACTGCGTGAGGAAAAAGAAGAGTTAGAGGAAATCGTAGATTTCCTGCGTTCCCCGAGAAAATATACAAAGTTAGGTGCAAGAATCCCGAAAGGAGTCTTATTAGTAGGCCCTCCGGGAACAGGTAAGACCTTACTTGCAAAAGCCATCGCAGGAGAAGCAGGAGTGCCGTTTTTCAGCATTTCCGGTTCAGACTTCGTAGAGATGTTTGTCGGAGTCGGAGCTTCCCGTGTCAGGGATTTATTTGAAGAAGCCAAGAAAAATGCACCGTGTATCGTATTCATCGATGAGATTGATGCAGTGGCAAGGCGCAGAGGAACCGGAATGGGTGGCGGTCACGATGAACGTGAGCAGACGTTGAACCAGCTCTTAGTAGAGATGGACGGTTTCGGTGTCAATGAAGGCATCATTGTCATGGCAGCAACGAACCGTGTGGATATTTTAGACCCGGCAATCATGCGTCCGGGACGTTTTGACAGAAAAGTGCATGTGGGAAGACCGGATATCGGTGGCCGTGAAGAGATCTTAAAAGTTCATGCAAAAAATAAACCGTTAGGCGATGATGTAGACTTACAGCAGATCGCACAGACAACCGCAGGATTCACAGGTGCAGATTTAGAGAACCTGTTAAACGAAGCGGCGATCGTAGCGGCAAGAGAAGACCGTGCCTATATCGTACAGGCAGATATCCGCCGTTCCTTCGTAAAAGTCGGGATCGGGGCGGAGAAGAAGAGCCGTATTATCAGTGATAAAGAGAAAAAGATCACGGCTTATCACGAATCAGGACATGCGATCTTATTCCATGTACTTCCGGATGTCGGACCGGTATATTCTGTATCCATTATACCAACCGGAGCAGGAGCAGCAGGTTATACGATGCCATTACCGGAAAAAGACGAAATGTTTAATACCAGGGGCAGAATGTTGCAGGAAATTACAGTGGATTTAGGCGGTCGTGTGGCAGAAGAACTGATTTTTGATGACATTACGACAGGTGCATCCCAGGATATCAAGCAGGCAACGGCATTAGCAAGAGCAATGGTAACGAAGTTCGGTATGTCCGAGGATATAGGACTGATCAACTATGCAAACGAGGACGATGAAGTATTCATCGGACGCGATCTTGCACATACCCGTGGTTACGGCGAGGATGTTGCATCCAAGATCGATGCCGAAATAAAACGAATTATTGACGAATGCCATGAAGAGGCAAAGAAGATCATCAGTGCACACAAAGATGTGTTAGATGCCTGCGTAGAGCTTCTTTTAGAAAAAGAGAAGATCACCAGAGAAGAGTTCGAAGCACTGTTTGAAAACCGTTCCGGACTGTAAAAGGCAGATTACAAAGAAAAACAGCGAAAATACACGAAAATTGTGAAAAATGAATTCTAAAAAAGAAGGGTATGTAAAAAGGGTCTGTATAATCTGTACAGAAAGTTCGTGAAAAAATTATCAATTTTGTGCACACTTATCTGTAGACAGATGCTACAATAATAACCGTAAAAACCCCCCAATACATTATATAGTTTTTGCTACACCCCATAGTAAAAATACCTTCTCCCAAAAGACAGTTTAACGACTGTCTTTTTTGTTTTATATCCCTTTTTCGGGAGAAAGGAATATGTTATAATTGACACATAAATATGTAAAGAGGTTGAAGTATGAATCAGAAGTCCATTTATGATCTGAGCAGGATCGAGCGGTATATGATGCAGATGCGTCCGGTGCTCAGTAAAAAGGCATTGTTTTCAGATGGAACTAAGGATTACCGCAGTCCTGCCGAACCAAGGGAAAATGACAAAGTAACGATTCGTTTCAGAACAAAGCGTGACAACGTGGATATGGTCTGGCTCTGTTCCAGGGAGAAAAAGCAACGGATGAAAAGGACAGAGACCAAGTGGGATTTTGACTATTATTCCGTAGAGATCCAGCTTGGAAGCGAACCGTTTTTCTATTATTTCAAAGTCGTAACCGGAATTTTGGAATGTTACTATGACAGATACGGTGTGAACGATAAACCGAGAGAAGAATATTATTTTTGCATCGTGCCGGGATTTTCCACTCCGGAATGGGCAAAGGGAGCGGTCATGTATCAGATCTTAGTAGACCGCTTCTATAATGGAAATCCGGCAGGAGATGTGTTAGACGGCGAGTATTACTATGTGGATGGTCCTACAAAGCATGTAGAGAACTGGGCACACTGTCCGCAGGGGATCAGCGTCCGTGAATTTTATGGCGGAGATTTAGAGGGAGTCAGACAAAAGCTCGACTATTTGCAGGAGCTTGGAATCGAAGTACTCTATTTTAATCCGTTATTCGTATCACCGTCTAATCATAAATACGACTGTCAGGACTATGATTATATCGACCCGCATGTGAGTAACATTGTGGTCGATGAAGGAGCAGTTTTACCGGAAGGCTGCAAAGACAATACACAGGCGGCACGTTATATTACGCGAGTGACCGATAAGCGTAACTTAGAGGCGAGCAATGCATATTTTGCAAAATTTGTAGAAGAAGTGCATGCACATGGCATGAAGATTATTTTAGACGGAGTCTTTAATCACTGCGGTTCCTTCCACAAATGGTTAGACCGTGAGAAATTATACGAGCAGCAGGGCGGATACGCACCGGGAGCTTACGTCAGCGGGGAAAGTCCGTATCGTGACTTTTTTGCATTCCAGAATCAGGAAGCATGGCCGGATAACGGAAGTTATGAGGGCTGGTGGGGCTTCGAGACACTTCCGAAGCTGAATTATGAGGGTTCACAGGAATTGTGGAACTATGTGCTGGATATCGGAAGAAAATGGGTATCTCCTCCATATAATGTAGACGGCTGGAGACTGGACGTGGCAGCGGACTTAGGACACAGTCCGGAGGTCAACCATCGTTTCTGGAAAGAATTCAGAAAAGCGGTCAAAGAGGCAAATCCGAATGCGGTGATCTTAGCAGAGCACTATGGTGATCCGAAATCGTGGCTTTTAGGAGATGAGTGGGACACGATCATGAACTACGATGCGTTCATGGAGCCGATCACCTGGTTTTTGACCGGAATGGAAAAACACAGTGATGAATATCGTGGTGAGTGCTTTGGAAATCCGGGAGATTTTGAGGGAGCAATGCGTCATCACATGACACGCTTTATGACCTCTTCTTTACAGTGCGCCATGAATGAATTGTCTAACCACGACCATTCCCGCTTTTTAACGCGTACCAATAAAAAAGTAGGAAGAGCAGAACAATTAGGAACGGATGCGGCAGGCAGAGGCATCAACAAAGCTGTGATGAAAGAAGCCGTAGTCTTTCAGATGACATGGCCCGGAGCGCCGACTCTTTACTATGGAGATGAAGCAGGACAGGTAGGATTTACAGACCCGGATAACCGCAGGACTTATCCGTGGGGAAGTGAGGATATGGATCTTTTGAATTTCCATCGGGAGATGATCAGGATTCACAAAGAGCATGAAGCATTTAAGACCGGTTCGATACAGTTCGTCTGGGGCGAGTACAACTTCTTATGTTATGCGCGTTATAATCGCAGGGAACATTTTTTAGTGGTACTTAACAACGATGCGGTCAGCCGTACCGTAGAGATGGTCGTATGGCCGGTGGGACTGCCAAAAGAATGTGAGTTAGAGCAGATCATGTATTCCCATGAGGATGGATTTTCTACCAATCCGGTGACCTATGAGGTAAAGGGCGGAAAACTGAACATCACCCTGACGGAATTTTCCGCAGTGGTACTGCGTCTGAAAGAGACATCCGGTAAAGTACTTCTGGAGTAAAGGACAAAAAAATTTGAAAAAATAAAAATTATATCTTGCATCGGAAAAATTCATATGATATAATATCTCATTGTCAGGGCAGATTTTGAAATGACAATGAAATGGATGGATTCCCGAGTGGCCAAAGGGGACAGACTGTAAATCTGCTGCATATTGCTTCGGTGGTTCGAATCCACCTCCATCCATTTTGCCGGCGTGGCGGAACTGGCAGACGCGCAGGACTTAAAATCCTGTTGTGGCAACACAGTATCGGTTCGATTCCGATCGCCGGCATGATAATTGAAAGCAATAAGAAAGTATGCATTTTATGCATGCTTTTTTTGTGCATTCTTTTTCTTGTATAGCAATTCCCTGAATTACCAAAATAGTCAATGACTAAAACGGAAATTCTCTCGCAAATCTAACAGCTTCATATTATAATACGCACAAATAGAAGGGCAAAAGCTATATTATGAATAATTATATGAAACAAAGAAAAGGAGGGAGCATATGAAAGGCTTTATGAAAAAGATACTTTCAGCAGGTCTGGCGTTTGCACTGGTATTCACCATGTGCCCGGTTCTGGCATATGCGGACACACCGCAGGAAGCACAGGAAAAGACAGGAGAGACAGATGAACCGAAAGCAGAGACTACGGAGGTTAAAGCAACGGGAGCAGAAGCACCGGAAGTAGAGACTACGGAGGTTAAAGCAGAGTCTGCGGATGAAAAAAATACAGTACTGGTTTATGGAAGGATTGAGGGTTCACAGCACTGGACAAAGGATAATATCTATTATATTATAACGGATTCTACCCTGATCAACCCTGTAATTATCGGAGATTTAACGATCGATCCGGGAACGACGATCTGTTTCGGACAGGGGAATACTTCTCATGGTAAGATTGACCAAACAGATGTAAAATCTGCATCAGGTCTTAGGATTCTGTATGGTTCTCTTACTGCAAAGGGAACGGCAGAAGAACCGATCATTTTTAAAAATGATACAAATGATGAGAATTGGGCAGGGATTATATTTGATACACAGATAGAGGAAGATACAGAGCGGACCTGTGAAGGTGCAACCTTTGAATATTGTCAGTTTATCAACGGTGGAGAATATTTAGCAAGTGATGTGGAAGGAATGTTATCCGTAGACAGTACATCTGATGAGACAGACAGGAATTTTAATCTTACAGTAAATCAGTGTACCTTTGACAGCAGTGAGGTGGTTGCGGCAAAAACGGCAGCAGGGACTTCATTAGTGGATGGAAGTTCGGCAATCTATTTCCATGCCATGGACAGGAAAGTGGAGGTTAAGGTAACCAATTCAACATTTCGTGGAATGGGGCGAGCTTTAGAATCTACAGGAACGGAGTATGTCTATCCGGAGAATTTATCCTGCCTGGTTGAAGGCAACAATTTTGAGTCAGACGGATATTACAATAATACGATTTCTGAGGGAATGAGTTATATTGAATGGTCTGCGAACGCGGTTGTCAGAAATAATACATTTCATAATACAACTGGCAATGAGTTAAAAGGACCGGCATGTTGGTTAAGAGGCGGATGTGCAACTTATGAAGTGGAAGGTAATCACTTTATTGGGAATACGGATGCAACCGGAGAAAATGCAAACCAGTATGCACCATTGAAGATCAGAATTGGTGCAAATGTTAATGCGGATCAAACAAAGGCCTATGCGGCAAATACTTGTAACTACGGTGCAGACATAGGAAAATATGCGGAAGTAGTAAGATCGACACCGGAGCAGCCGGAAACGATTACCGGACAGACCGGTTATCTTGGAAAAATTGAAGGACTGGCATACCGTTTGCAGGGTCCGACTGTTGATAATGCACGAACAGTGACCATTGCACCGGGCGTAACCTGTTATATGAAAGATCTGACGGTAGAGTCTACAGGAAAACTCATTGCAAAGGGAACGAAAGCACTGCCGATCCATTTTATTGGAGAGAATGGCTATTATGCAAATTATATCTATCTGAATGGAGCATGGACAGATGGAAACTATGAAGATGCAAGTGCGGAAACTATCTTTGAAAATTGTACATTTGAAAAAAAGATTACCATCAGTCCGAAATTAGTTGAAATAAATAGTAAGCCGATAAAGGAACTACCGGCAACTCTGTATATGAAAGATTGCCAGATGAAAGACGTTGAAAAGGGACTTAATATCAATATCAGGGGTGGATCATCGGATGGATCCATAGCGAGCCGGATAGAGCTTCAGAATGTGTCTATTGCAGGAAGAGGGACAGACGGAGAAAGCAGCGATTGTGGTATTTATCTCTGGACAAATTATTATCCGGATGTAGCGACATTAGTAGAAGTGTCAAACTGCCGGATTTATAACTTTACAAAGGGAGTGGGTATTACGGCATATGTCTCAAGTCTTGATGAGAGTGAGAGTGCTATAGAAAATGCAGGAAAGCAGATGCAGTTGGATCATCTGACGATTGTAGGATGTAATACAGGTATCTTATACGGATGTCATGTATTACCGGTTATTAAAAACAGTATTATCGCGGGGAATGCAACCACTCTGGAGTTGCAGGGAACGAATGCGCAGGAAGATAAAGGAAAAAATATCACATACTCCTGCCTGTATGGAACAGCAAAAGATGACAGCTTAAGTGATTATGGCACAGGCTGTATCGCAAAAGATCCATGTTTTGCAGATGCAGCAAGTGGAGATTTCCATCTGAAATCCGCAGCAGGAAGATGGAATGGTACGACATGGGTAAAAGATACCGTGACAAGTCCGTGTATTGATGCAGGAGAGACATCAGCCGCTTATGCAAATGAGCCGTCTCCAAATGGAAACAGGGCAAATATGGGAGCTTATGGTAATACGGCAGAGGCATCCAAATCTACTTCCGGTGGAAGTACGGATCCGTCAGATCCATCCAACCCGGAACAGAGATGTAAACATACCGGTACGGAAGTGCGGAACCAAAAAGCGGCAACCTGTACAACAGCAGGCTATACGGGAGATACTTACTGTAAGACCTGTAATAAAAAACTTTCCACAGGAAAGAGTATTGCAGCAAAAGGTCACAGCACCACAACAAAGACACAGAAAGCAACTGCAAGCAAGGATGGAAAGATTACAACCACATGTACACGGTGTGGGACAACGACCAAAACGGTAAAGATTGCCAAGGTATCAAAGATAAAATTATCAAAGACAAAATATACCTATAATGGCAAGAAGCAGACACCGTCCGTGACCGTTAAGGACAGCAAAGGAAAAGAGCTGAAGGTAAACACGGATTATAAGGTAAAATTGCCAAGCAGCAGAAAAAATGTCGGAACCTATGAAGTGAAGATTACTTTCAAGGGAAGCAAGTATTCAGGAAGTAAGACCTTAAGCTATACGATCAATCCGAAGAGCACAAAACTTTCTAAAGTGAGTGCTAAGAAAAAAGGATTTGAAGCAAAATGGAAAAAACAGTCCACACAGACAAAAGGTTATCAGATCCAGTATTCCACAGACAGCAAGTTCAAGAGTGGAAATAAGACCGTGACTGTGAACAAGAACAGTACGACAAAGAAGACGATTTCCAAGTTAAAAGCAAAGAAGAAATACTATGTAAGAATCCGTACCTATAAAACAGTTGGAAAACAGAAATATTATTCCGACTGGAGTAAGAGTGTGAAAGTAACAACAAAGAAATAGGAATTGCAGCAGGAAGCTGATATGAAAAAATAAGAGAAAAAAGGCGGCTTGAGAATTTGCTCAGGCCGCCTTTATTGTGCTTTGTGAAGTGTTTTATTTTGTCCGTTTTGCCGTAGAAGCACGCACTACTAATTCAGGATGCAGAAGTGTCCTGCTGAGTGCTACACCGTGCAGCATGGAATTTAAAGAAAAATAACCGGTTCTTCCTAACTCCAGTCTGTCCTGACGGATCGTAGTCAGAAGCGGATGTAAGGTAGAAGAGATCGGCAGATCGTCAAAACCGATAACGCTGACATCGGTTGGGATGCGGCATCCGCGGCGCTGGCATTCCGAGAAGACTCCGCTTGCAATGACATCGCTGCTGCAAAGGATCGCACTGACACCACTGGCTAAGAAATTCGGAACATGCTCGCTGGCAGTTTCCGAAGAGAAATCACCATAGACAGCCAGTTCAGGATGTACGATCAGATCATGTTTTTCCATACTGTCGATAAACGCCTGATGACGGCTCTTAGAGATCATTGAATAAGACGGACCGTTCAAAAAGGCGATCTTTCTGTGACCAAGCTGATAGAGATGCTCGATCGCAGCATCAATACCCTCATCATTATCCGTTCCGATATAGGAAACATGAGGATTGTTCGGAATATAATTATCGAATAAGACGGCAGGAATCTTCGTATCCCGCAACTGGTCTAGCCAGGTGTCGTGGAGTGAAAAGCCGACAAAAAATGCACCGCTGTATCCGTTTTTAAGCATATAGGTGTCATATTTCTCAGAAAGCTGAAAATCAGGGGTAACCGGAATCACATCGACGTTCCAATTGTCCCGGAAAGCGGATTGTTTAAAACCCAGAATGATGTCATAGCCGAAATCCTCCGGAGATTCGTAATCCATATTTTTAATAAAAAGGCAGAGTTTTTTGAACTCCTCCTTTTTCATTTTCTTTGTCTGATAACCCATTTCAACCGCTGTATCTAAGACAAGCTGGCGAAGCTCCTCGCTGATATCGTTCGCACCATTTAAACCCTTGGAGACCGTGCTGAGTGAGATGCCAAGGCGGTCTGCAATGTCTTTGATGGTAGTCATTGTCCTCCTCCTTTGAAAAAAATAAAACAAATGTGCTGTAACAGTATACTTTATTTCATTATAGCACTAAAATGATGCAAATGGAAAGAAAAGCGCGAAATTTTTGTCTTTTTCTTAAGATAGGGAAATAGGAGTAGCAAAAAAGGCGAAAAAGGTGTATGATAGTTCGGTAAAAAAGAAATCATAGAATGAGGTATCGATCATGAAAAAAAGATTATTCGCAATGTTCCTTGTCCTCGTTATGATGACGGTAGCAGTGGCTGCCTGTGGGAAATCAGGGAATAAAGAATCATCCAAAAATAAAAACGGAGAAGAGACAGAGACCGAAGAAGCAAAACCGGTATATCAGTTTACGATTTGGGGAAGCAAAGCAGATCTGTCAGATGAAAAGGGAAGCTGGTTAAAGACCAGATGTGATATGTTTGCGGCAAAACATCAGGATGCAGAATTAGAATTTAAGTATGCAGCCCATACAGAAGAAAAAGCGGCAAAGAAGATGGAAGAAAACCGTGAGAAAGCACCGGATATTTTTATTTTTAACAGTGCACAGACCGCAGAACTTGTCGAGAGCCGTCTTTTGACAAGACTTTGGGGAGAGACCGAAGATTATGTACTTTCCTCGAATGCAACGAGCATTGGTGATCTGTCGAAATATGCGCAGAAAGTATATGGAATCCCGGTAGAGGCAAACCCATATGTTTTATATTATGATAAGAGAACATTATCCCAAGAGGATGTGCAGAATTTAGATACGATTCTTGCAAAAGGAGTGCTGGCATATCCATTAGACGATGAGAACTATCGAAACGCGTTTTATCAGGCACAGGATGTCGTAGAGGTGCCGGAGCAGGATGAAAACGGAACAGACGGTACAGAAGACGGCACAAAAGATAATACTCAGACAGATGACGCAGCACAGGACAACACACAAACAGATGCAGCGCAGCCGGAAGAATCCACACAGGATAACACACAGTCAGAAAATGGCGAGCAGAAGAAATCCGAGCCATTAGCAAAGGAAACAGTAGATGCATGGCTTGCAACATTCCGTTCCAATCCGCAGGTATTAAACGATACCGATGGAAATGCGGGGATCACAGGACTGAAAGACGGAACCGTACAGGCAGCAGTACAGGATGCGTCAGCTTATGACAAGATGAAAGAAGCCTTAGGAGAAAATCTCGGAGTGGCAGCACTTCCTGTTTTTACTATAGATGGAATGACAAAGCAGATGAAGTGTGTGACAGAAGCAAAATGTATCGGAGTCAATCCGGACTGTGAGAATTTTGAAATGACGATCGCATTAGCAACCTATCTTGGAAGTGCCGATTCCCAGCAGATGCATTATGACATGAGTGGTGTTATACCGGTCAATCTGTCCGCAGTACAGACGTTGAGAAGTGATGTGGAGTTAGCAGACGTAATCGCCCAGATCGCAGACAAAGAGAATCCGGGTTGGGATTTGCCGGAAGAGGAAGAAGAGGAATAGTACTAAGCGGTAAGTTACGCCATGGGAAGGGACAGGAGCTATGTCAAATACAACCAAGCGGGCATTAGAGGAATCACTGAAAAAATTGCTGTTAAGCAAACCTTTGGACAAAATTACGATCAATGACCTGACAACGGATTGCGGGATCAGCCGGATGACTTTTTATTATCATTTTCAGGACATCTACGATCTGGCGGAGTGGGCGTGTGTAGAGGATGGAAAACGTGCTTTACAGGACAAGCGCACCTATGATACCTGGCAGGAAGGCTTAGAGCAGATTTTTGAAGTGGTATTGAAAAATAAACCGTTTATTACCAATGTATACCATTCTGTCAGCAAAGAAAAAATAGAGAATTATCTGTACAAGCTGACTTATGAACTGATCATCGGCGTAGTAGAGGAAAAGAGCAAGGGAACAGGTTTATCGGAGGAAAATAAAAGTTTTATTGCAGATTTTCACAAATACGGCTTTGTCGGTCTGATGCTGGACTGGATCAAGCAGGGGATGAAAGAAGACTATCATGAGATTGTGGAAAGAATGAGTGTGATGTTACATGGCAATATCACGAATTCAATTCAGAATTTTGAGCAGAATAAAAAAGGATGAATCTTATCAAAAAGGGTAGAATGATAAAAAATTTATCATTCTGCCTTTTTTGTAAGTTGGAAAAAAAGGCGGAGAGGAATAGGATGAAGTTGAAAAGAAAAATCAGAAGCCGACAGAAGAAAGGTGGAATTTTTTATGAGTAAAAAAACAGGTATTGGAATTGGTGTGGCAGCACTCGCAGCAGGCGCAGGTGCAGCAGCCGTAGCAGCAAAAAATCATAAGAAACCGGAGACTAAAACAACAAAGAAAAATAAAAGTAATTCCGGAAAAGAAGAGTATCGTAATACAGAACTTGGAAAACATGAAAAGAACAGCAAGGGAATTTATTATACCAATGGTAACTACGAGGCATTTGCCCGTCCGAAAAAGCCGGAAGGTGTCGATGAAAAAAATGCCTACATCGTAGGAAGCGGATTGGCAGCATTGGCAACGGCATGTTTCTTGGTAAGAGACGGACAGATGCCGGGTTCCCATATCCATATTTTAGAGGCAATGGATATTGCAGGCGGTGCCTGTGACGGTATTTTTGACCCGACCAGAGGTTATGTGATGCGTGGCGGACGTGAGATGGAAAATCATTTTGAATGTCTGTGGGATTTGTTCCGCAGTATTCCTTCCATTGAGACACCGGGCATATCCGTGTTAGATGAATATTACTGGTTAAATAAAGAAGACCCGAATTACTCCCTGTGCCGTGCAACCGTAAACCGTGGCGAAGATGCGCACACAGACGGTAAATTTAACTTAAGCCAGAAGGGCTGCATGGAGATCATGAAGCTGTTCATGACAAAGGATGAAGACCTGTATGATAAAACGATCGAAGATGTATTTGACGAGGAAGTATTTGACTCCACGTTCTGGCTCTATTGGAGAACCATGTTTGCGTTTGAAAACTGGCACAGTGCCTTAGAGATGAAGCTCTACTTCCAGAGATTTATCCATCATATTGCAGGACTTCCGGATTTCAGTGCATTAAAATTTACAAAATACAACCAGTATGATTCCCTGATCCTTCCGATGCAGAAGTATTTAGAGGATGCGGGAGTAGATTTCCAGTTTAATACGGAAGTAACCAATGTTATTTTTGAATTTGAAGGCAATAAGAAAATTGCAAAAACGATTGAGTGTAAAGTCAAAGGCGTAGAAAACGGCATTATGCTGACAGAAAACGATTTAGTCTTTGTCACCAACGGAAGCTGTACAGAGGGTACCATTTACGGTGATCAGAACCATGCACCAAACGGAGATGCCGAAGTCAGAACAAGCGGCTGCTGGAATCTCTGGAAGAATATTGCAAAACAGGACCCGGCATTCGGTCATCCGGAAAAATTCTGCTCGGACGTAGCAAAGACAAATTGGGAGTCTGCAACGATTACCACATTAGACGATAAAATTATTCCTTATATTACAAATATCTGTAAACGTGATCCGAGAAGCGGCAAGGTAGTAACCGGTGGTATTGTAAGCTGTCAGGATTCCAGCTGGCTGTTAAGCTGGACCATTAACCGTCAGGGACAGTTTAAGGATCAGGATAAAGATAAGGTATGTGTCTGGGTATATGGACTCTTTACGGATGTTCCGGGAGACTACATCAAGAAACCGATGAAAGACTGTACCGGTAAAGAGATTACGGAAGAATGGCTGTACCATATCGGCGTTCCGGTAGATCAGATTGAGGATTTAGCAGAGAACAGTGCCGTTTCCGTACCGACGATGATGCCTTACATTACAGCATTCTTTATGCCAAGGACCAAGGGCGACCGCCCGGATGTTATCCCGGATGGATGCGTCAACTTCGCATTCTTAGGACAGTTTACCGAAACACCGCGTGATACGGTATTTACGACAGAATACTCTGTCAGAACCGCTATGGAGGCAGTCTACGGACTTCTCGGTGTAGACCGTGGTGTGCCGGAGGTATGGGGCAGTGTCTATGACATCCGCGAACTTTTAGATAGCAGTGTGAAGCTGATGGATGGAAAGTCACCATTAGAGATTTCCCTGCCGGGACCACTCAATGTGTTAAAGAAACCATTGCTTCGCGTCGTAAAAGGAACGGTTGTAGAAAAAATCTTAAGAGACCACGATGTGATCAAGGATGGGATGCTTTAGGAGCACTGCGAAAATAAAACATTCATAGAACAGTTAGCAGTAACAGGCGTATGCCCTCTCCGGGTTTTCACGCCTGTTGCTTTTGTATAAGCGATGAAAATGCTTATGTATGTCCTGAAGGAAATTTGTACCTGAATAGATTTTTGCGGCTTTAACGATAATTCGTGCCAGAAAACGACACCTGGTGCCTGAATGGTTGTGCGGTTAACTGTTGATATGATATCATGTGCTAAAGTAGCACAGAATTAACATTTGATGTTCGTTGATCGTGTAAATGGGTTGAGTCACTTGTAAACATAGTATTATGTGTAAACTACTGGATAATTGGTGCAGAGTCTGAGATTCATGTAAATATTTATGCTAACGGTCATGCATATCAGGTTAATTATGAAATCAACATAAGAACAGAGGAGAAGGAACATGAAGAAAAGAGTTGGTTGTATTTTTATGAGTATGCTCCTGTTTTTTGGAATAGCGGTCATGGGGGTGGACGCAGCGGGGAAAAAGCAGGATTTTACACCGAAAACCATTACAGTTAAAAAATCATACACATCTTCAACAGAAAAATATCTGAACGAAAAGAAAACATACCGAATCATTAAAAGCTATGACGAATTAAAACAATTTCAAAAGAAAACACAGAAAGCATATGTGAAAGCAAATGGCAAGCAGGCAAAAGCAAGGTTCGAGAAGTCTGCATTTAATAAAAGACTGAATCGGTATAAGAAGTCTTATTTTAAATCTAAGACACTTTGTATTATCGAGGATTCACAGAGCAGCAGTTCTAAAAAAGTTAAACCGGGGAAAGTAAAACTAAAGCAAAACACAAAAGGAAAGATTTATTTGCAATTAGAAGTACAGGTAAAATCTCCGGGAAAGAATGCGAGCATGACAACCGATATGCACTATTATCAGTATTTTGTGGAAGCAAATGCCAAGGGTGTAAAGGGAATACAGAGCTGTAAGGTGAAAAATGTGGATTTGAACAAATAAAAATCCCTGAATAAAACGCCGTAAAACAGACGGATAACATCATAAGTAAAATATCAGGCAAAATTATCATAAAAAATTGTAGAAAATGTCTTGACAATTATGCATCTTTCATGTAAAATTCTATTTGCTGACGTAAGAAAGCGAAATGCCCAGTTAGCTCAGTTGGTAGAGCAGAGGACTGAAAATCCTCGTGTCTCTGGTTCGATTCCGGAACTGGGCATTGTGCGGGTGTAGTTCAATGGTAGAACACCAGCCTTCCAAGCTGGATACGTGGGTTCGATTCCCATCACCCGCTTAGCTGTTGACAGAACAGCAAGTAATTTTGTATGCGCGAGTGGCTCAGTTGGTGGAGCACGACCTTGCCAAGGTCGGGGCCGCGGGTTCGAGTCCCGTCTCGCGCTCTTTTTATTTTAACGAAAAGGACTGTTATGTTCCGTAAGATTACGGATGTAGCAGTTCTTTTTAGTTTCTTTATTTGGGAAAAGTATAAAATTAGACTTATAGGACAAAATGTGTTGATGAAAACCGTCTTTAGCCATTGAAAACAAAGGGCTGGAGGCGGTTTAATCTTTCTTAAATGGAGAGAAGGTTAAATGAATCAAGTAAAGACTGGTAAATTAAGGAAGTTAGTTTTTTTATGCCTATTATGATACGTTTTAAACGAACAAATATAACACTAAGGAAATTGGATATGTATAAACAGACGGTTTTTCTTGACAGATGAAGATAAAGAGAAAGGAAGAAAATAGAGGGGCGTGATCATAATGTAGAAAGATAGTTATAAAAATTTAGTTGACAATCGTGAAATGTCTTGATATAGTAGTACGAAAGAATACTACTATATAAAGGAGGGTAATATGTTAGAACGCTTTGGACTTACTAAGCAAGAAATAACTGTATATAATCAGTTGAGCATTTCTAAAGGAAAAACAGGTTATATGGTAGCCAAGGAAATTAATATGTCTAGGTCAAATGTATATCCTGTACTTAAAAGTCTGGTTAAGAAGGGTGCTGTCTTATATGAAGATGGGGAGACAAGAAAATATTTCAGAGTGAATCCGGAAGAGTTTTTTGACAACTATATAATGAGTTTAACAAAAATAAAAGAAGAATTACTTGAAGTATTAAAAGAGGATGAAGAGCCACATGATGGGTACTTTACAGTTGAAGGAGAGACAAATATCAAAGATAAGATGAGTATACTGGTGGATGGAGCAGATAAAAGAGTTTATGTTTGTGGGAAAAAGGAAGACATTTTCTTTCTGAATAAAAACTTTTCAAACCTTTGTGAACAAGGTAAGAAAGTAGTTGCTATTACGGATAATATACAAGGCTGGGATGAGAGGATTATTTTATATGAATCAGCTCATAAATTGTTGCAAATGGGTCTTATTATAGATTCATGTAATGCCATGGTTGGGAACATAAACGGGGAAGATGCAAATTGCTTGTACTCAAGAAATAAAAATTTTGTACTTTCATACAAGATGAATTTGAAGAATGAGATTGAAATAATAGAAATGAAAAGAAAGTAATGATAGTTATAAATATATTTAACATATAAATTACAATCTAAGGGAGGAAAATTATAATGAGAATATGTAAGAAATGTATTTTGCCTGACAATTTTAAAAATACTACTTTTAATGAGGAAGGAATCTGTAACTATTGTCAAAGTAATATCACAATATCGAAAAAAGTTAATATTTCAGAAGAGTTTAAAAAAGAAAAAAGTGCTGAAATTGAGAGGATCATTTCTGAACAGAAGGGAAAAGCGCAGTATGATTGTGTGGTTGGTTTTAGTGGGGGAAAAGATAGTACATATCTTTTGTGGAAATTAAAAAATGAATATAATCTTAATATTTTAGCGGTTGTAGTAGATCATGGATTTTTTCCTGAAGTAACAACAAAAAATATTGATATTGTTCAGCGGAAACTAGAGATTGATGTATTAAAGTATACAATTAATAGTGGTTTCATGGAAAGATTCTTTAAATACAAATTTGAAAATTATTCAACAAAAGCAATTTTCGATAATGTTTGTGCAGATTGTTCCAATATTCTTGAAGGAAATGTTATTAAGATCGCAGCTCAAATGAATATTCCGCTAGTATTTATTGGATTATCACCAGAGCAGGTTAATAGATACGTTTATGAAATTCCAAGAGATCACTTATTGGAATCATGGGAGATGGATGTGTTTTCTGATGAAAAGTTTTTTAAAAAGAATGATGGATGCTATTCATGGAGAGTGTTAGAAGCACAAGGGTGTGATTCTATTAAAGTAATTCTTCCTTATCATGTGTGGGATTATGATGAGGAAGAAATAGTAAAGACGCTTGAAAGGGAGGATATATTACCAAGTAAGAATTCTAATCCTATGATGACAAGATGCAAGATTTTAGATACTATGTGTTATTTAGATAAAAATAGAATTGGTTATGATGGATTTATAGCACCTTTCTCAGATCTTATTAGAATGGGCAAAGCACCTAGACAAAAATACTATGATTTATTCTATACAGATTATAAGACAAATGAAGAACATGTAAATGAAGTAATTGATCGTTTAGATTTAAATATGCAAGAGTTAATAGAAAAATAGCATGAAAAATCTGAATGAGAAGATAGTGAAGAGGTTAAGCAGGCATAAAGAATTTTTTTCGAGTAATGCAGAGCTTGGAAATGAAGAATATGTAACATCTGAATATATAAAAAACTGCTTGTTAAAGGCAGGATATATTGTTGAAAATATCAATAATTCAACAGGATTGTTGGCGGAATTAAAGGAAAATTCAGATGAAAAAAAATGCCTTTTTTTTAGAGCAGAAATGGACGCCTTGCCAGTTGGAAATGGAATAGTGAGGCATGCATGTGGACATGATTCCCATATGGCAATAATGCTTTCTTTTGCAGAAGAACTATCGTATTATCCGGATGTAAATATAAATGTTGCATTTTTGTTTCAGCCTGCAGAAGAATTATGTGATGGAGCAAAGAGAGTTCTTCAGCACGAAATATTTAAAAAGTATGATGAAAAATATGTCTTTGGTGTACATATGTGGGCGGATCTGCCATATTGTAGCTGTGCATTTGTAAAAGACAGTTTGATGGCGGGTGGTGGACAGTTTCAGATTGAAATTGATGGGAATGCGGCACATGGTGCTTTTCCTCATTTAGGAAAAGATTCAGTAGTTGTTGCCGCTGAAATTGTAACAGAAATCCAAACAATTATCAGCAGACAAACTAATCCATTGGACTCAGCAGTTATAACAATCGGAACAATTAAAGGTGGAATAACTGACAACCAGATTCCACCTAAAACAACCATAACAGGAACAATAAGGTACTTTTCAGAACAAACTAGGATTAAGACTTTAGAATATATAGAAAATATATGTGAAAGTAAAAAAATAAAATGGGATATTGATGTAAAGTTTGTATTTGAAGAGAGAGTTGCAGCGATGGAAAATAATGCAAAATTTATGACAGAAATTTCCGATCAGGTCTACGAAGTATTTGGTAATGATGGAGTGATTAATAGTTATAAAACGATGGCAGTTGATGATTTCTCGGAGTATTTGAAATGTATGCCGGGAGGATATGTCTTGATAGGCTGTCAAAATAAAGATAAATATCCGCAACATCATCCGGATTTTTATGTAGATGACCCTGCAATGGAAAAAGCATTTGAACTAGTAAATAAAGTATTTTTAAAAATTAATGAGGTGAAAAAATGAATAAAGAAGTAGTAGTGATTATTTGCCCGGATGTCCTTAAAAAACCACATTTTTATGATGCGATTAAGGAGCGAAATTATGAAATAGCAGTGGTTGCAGATAAGTATGAAGGCAACAAAGCTGATTATGTTTTAAATATTGACTATAAAAATTTGGATATTGTAGTAAGTGAATTGGTTAAGTTTAGAGAACACCATAAGATTGCAATGATTTTTAGCGTTAGTGAGTTTGGTATTGAGGTTGCAGCAGCTACAGCAGAAATACTTGGAATTCCATACGGTTCATCGTTTGCAGCAGTTAAAAGAGCCAGAAATAAGTATTTAACAAGACAGTTTTTAAGAGATAAAAATGTTGCAACTCCAAATTTTGGAATTGCTAAAAATCTTGAAGAATTAAAAAATATAGCTGTCAACATAGGATTTCCGGTTATTGTTAAGCCGTTAAATGGTGCAGGAGCATGTTCTGTTATTCAGTTAAATAGCAAAACAGAGATAGAAGAAAAAGCGGCTGCTATGATTGCTAATAGAAGTAAAATGCCGGTTAATGATTACCGAATTGATACAACAGAGGAATATTGGATTGTTGAGGAATATTTGGATGGTGTAGAGATTTCAGTTGAATGCTGTACCTTTGAAGGTGAGACATCAGTTATCGCTATTCATGATAAATATTGTGATGTTTGTGAACCTTATTTCATAGAAAAGACATTTGTTACGCCATCACCACGATTTACCGATCGGCAAATTGCAGAAATTGAGCAGATGGCAAAGGATGTTCTTACAGCAATTGAATATGATTATGGTATTGCTCATGTTGAAATGAAGGTAACAGAAAAAGGTCCAAGACTTTTAGAGGTTAATGCCAGAGTAGGCGGCGGCTTAAATATGGAATCGGTATTGTGCTCAACAGGTATTAATATTTTAGAGGTATTGCTTGATATTAGACGCGGCATCAAGCCAAACATCAATATTACACATAGGAAAAATGTTGCATTTACAATGATTCCAGTTGTCGAGGGAACGGTAAAGAAGATTTTAGGCTTTGAGGATGCAATGGAAGTAGAGCATGTTTCAATGGCTCAGCCATACCTGGAAGTGGGTGAGGTTGTTAAAGCACGTCAAGCTAATTATGGTGGCTTTATTCTGGCTAAGGATGATGAAATGCCAATTCTATTAGATGCATTAAAAGTAGCTGAACAAAAAGTGGATTTTGAGATTGGATAATTAGTATGAGAATTTTAAATGTTTATAAAGGTTTAAATAAAGATATGTATATTTTGGCGTTATATCGTCTTATATCAGGAATGGGGTATTTTGTAATTCCGTATTTGAGTCTTTTCCTAACTAACGAATTAACGATTTCTGTAATCGTTGCAGGATCTATAGTTGCAGGAGCAAATTTTCTTTGCATACCTACTTTATACATTAGTGGAAGAATAACAGAAAAAATAGGACCTAAAAAAACGATAATCATAAGTCAAATATTAGCGGCAATGTCATACATTTTGGTGGTTATTTGCCCGGTTAATTATATAAAGGTATGCTTTGCTGTTTTAGGACTTTGTTTTGCGTCAGTGGTTGTTCCGGCAATGGATGCTTGGGCAACCATAAAAAACCCGGATGAGGATAGACGAAAAGCGTTTTCATTATTGTATTTGTCACAAAATATAGGATTTGCAATTGGAAGTCTAATTATAGGTGTAGCATATAAGACAAACCCTAACTTGGTCTTTATTGGAGATGCAATTACAACTCTTTTGGCAGTTGGTATGATATATGTGTGCACAGAAAAAACAGATACAGAGGTATTTTGCGAAGGTGCAGTTCAAACGGGAAGAAAAGACATAAAAATTAATAAAGCAATAAAAATATTTATGTTAATTATTTTGTTGAATGCACTTGCTTATGGGCAATTAACATTTATGTTGCCACTTTTCTTAGAGAAAGTAGCTACAAGCGGAACAATTCTTTATGGGTTTATAATGGCAATAAATGCAATATTAGTGATTACACTCTCGCCAATTTTTACTGAAGTATTAAAGGAAACAAAGTTAATCGATGTATTAATTTTATCTGAATTATTATTCGCCATTGGCTATGGGGCATATACATTTGCTCATAGAAATACAGTTTTATTGATGATTACGATTGTGTGGTCTGTTGGTGAGGTGTTATTTTCAATTAACCATATGGCATACATTGTTCATAATGTAGAAGAGGCAGCTGTGCCAAGGGTTACATCTATGGCTGCATCATTCAATAAAGCAGGGGGAATTCTTAGTTCAATTATTGGGGGAGCATTGGTTTCAGGCATTGGCTTTTCAAAAAGTTGGACTTGTATAAGTCTGTTGGTATTTGTGTCAACTGGCATGGGAATATACATAAAGAAGTTAGATAAATGATATTTGCAAAAATGCATGGATGTGGAAATGATTACAGATATATGGATGGAGATTTAAAAATTAGATTTGATGAAAATGAATAGATTTTTATGGAAGGAGCTGCTAAGAAGGTTTACATTGGTGAAATTGAATTAATATAAGCCTGCTTTGGTTAATTAATATGTATAAAACAGATTCTTTAGATGAAAATGATTTGGTAAACTATATTAAATCGAAGAACGCATCTACTCCAATAAAGGCATATTTAAAGGGAGATATAGATGTAAATACAGATATTCCTGACAATATTGATTATTTGGAATTAAAGGATGGAGTTATTCTTTTTGGTGATTATTGTAATATTTCGGAGTTTATTAGGAATAAAGAAATCAAGTTTGTCAAAATTGAATGCGAAAGGACAAATTCAAAATTAGAAACAATTGGATTTGAAAATATTAACGCAAGAATTGAGCCTGGTGCCGAAATAAGAGAAGGTGCCGTTATAGATGAAAATGCAGTCGTTATGATGGGGGCAATAATTAATATAGGCGCCCAAATTGGAAAAGATACAATGGTTGATATGAATGCTGTAGTGGGTTCTAGAGCAGTGGTTGGAAAAAGAGTTCACGTTGGGGCAGGGGCAGTTATATCTGGAGTTTTAGAACCACCAAGTGCGACACCTTGTCATATTGGCGATGATGTCTTTATCGGTGCAAATGCGGTAATTTTGGAAGGCATAAAAATAGGAAATAATGCAGTGGTTGCAGCGGGCGCTGTAGTTTGCAAGGATGTAAAACCATATAGTGTTGTCGCTGGGGTTCCGGCTAGAGAAATAAAAAAGGTTGATAATGAAACTGGTTTAAAGACAGCCATTGTAGAAGAGCTAAGATAAGAAGGGGAGAGAATGATATGAAAAATAGTAAAAATTGTTTACTAGGATATACATACACATTTGAAGAGGGAAAGAAAGCCAGAAATGAGAGGAAGCTATTGACACTTAGAATAGAGACTAGTTTAGCCTGTAATATGAAGTGTCTCTATTGTGCCTGGGATAGTGGAATCCCCTTGGATGATGAAATTGATTTTGAGGATTTAGTAAGGTTTATTGATGAGGGCCTGGAACTGGGGATTAAGTCAGTTGTAATAATTGGTGGAGGCGAACCCACAATCTATAGACATTTCCGGGAATTGGTTTCATACATCCATAGTAAATCATTGATTCCAGTTGTAATTACAAACGGCCTGACAATGAATAATAATTTGGCAAAATTTTTATATAATAATAATTGCTCAGTTCTTTTGAAACATGATTCGTTAAAAGAAGAGGTTCAGGATTATCTGTCAGGCATGGATGGTGCCTATTCAAAGATAAATATTGGATTAAAGAATTTAATTGAAGTGGGATATACAAAAGAGGTAGAAGATGGATTAAGGTTGGGACTGTCTTTTGTTGTTACAAAGCAAAATTATAATGAAATAACTACTATGTGGCGGTATTGTAGGGAGAATAATATCTATCCCAATATGGAATTACTAAATCCCATTGGTCGTACAAAGGCTAATGCTGCTGATTTGATTCCAGAACCAAAAGATATGAAGAAAATAATAGAAGAAATTAAAGAGATAGAGTTGGATTTTGGGATTCAGCCCTCAAATGAACCAGCATGTTTACAACATTTATATAGTATGTATTTAAATGTTCAGGGATACATTCAATCTTGTGGAGCTATTAGAAAAAATAGATTTAAATATAGTGACTACAATTCTTTAAAAGAATGTTATGAAAACAGTTATTTTAGAAGGATTAGAACAATAGAAGATCACCTTGATGAAGAAAAGGAACTTACATATTTTAATATTTAGTTAGGAGGATATAATATGTTTTTAAGTGATGACAAAGTATTTGAATTAATCAAAAAATATGGGAGCCCATTGTATGTATACGATGAGAGAATATTGAGAAAATCTTGCAGGGAAATGCATAATTTACTTCCGAAGAAAAATCTCAGAGTAAATTATTCGGCAAAGGCAAACAGCAATATTGAGATTTTAAAGATTGTTCGCGATGAGGATATTGATGTTGATGCAATGTCACCAGGTGAGATTTATGTGCAGAAACTTGCAGGCTACAATGCGGATAGAATCTTTTATATTGGCAACAATGTATCAAAGGAGGAAATGCAGTACGCTATTAATGAAAAGGTTTTAGTCAGTGTTGATTCACTGGCGCAGCTTGAATCATTTGGACAAATTAATCCGGGAGGAGATGTGGCAGTAAGGTTCAATCCGGGAATTGGGACAGGCCATCATCAGAAAGTAGTTACAGCGGGGAAAAAAACCAAGTTTGGAGTCCAAAAGGATTTCATTCCACAGGTAAAAGCAATTTTAGAAAAGTACAATTTAAATCTTGTGGGAATAGATCAACATATTGGTTCGTTATTTCTTGAGCCGGATGCATATATAAAAGGCGTTGAATCTCTTCTTGAGATTGCAACTCAGTTCTCTGGTCTTAAATTCATCGATATGGGTGGTGGATTTGGTGTTCCTTATCATGAGGGGGAATGCAGACTTGATCTCAAAGAATTGTCAGAGAAGCTTAATGCAGTTTTAGATGAGTTCTTAAAGGATTATGATAACAAGGATGTAATTTTTAAGATTGAACCAGGCCGTTATATTCCAGCAGAGTGCGGAGTGCTTCTCGGTGAAGTGTATTCTGTAAAGGAAAACTATGGAACTACATATGTAGGAACAGATTTAGGATTTAACGTTCTTATGAGACCAGTACTTTATGATTCGTATCACGCAATTACTATCATAAAATCAAATAAAAGTGAAAATGGTAAAGAAGTGGCGACAATTGTTGGTAATATATGTGAGTCAGGGGATATTATTGCTAATGAAAGAGAGATGAGGAAAGTAAGTGAAGGGGATATTGTTGCAGTAGGAAATGCAGGTGCTTATGGATTTTCTATGAGTTCAAATTACAATTGTCGTTTAAAGCCAGCCGAAGTTTTAATAGACAAAGACGGAAATGATAGATTGATCAGAAGACGTGACACAATTGAAGATCTTATTAGAAATTTTGTAAACTAATTCAAGCTTTTTAATATAGAAAAACTAGTAAAGATATATTTTACAGAAAGATCACAGTTATAAAAAACAATCTCAACCATATTGCCGACAATGACAAATGGTTGAGATTAATATTATCCTATCTCCTACTTCTCCCTCGTCATAGACATTGTCGTAGTAACCCCGAAACCTGTCATCTGATAAGTGAGTTTTCCATCTTTATAAGTGAACTTCTTAGTATCATCTGAGGAAGCCAGCGGTTCTTTATCCGTCTTGTCTTTGTCACGCTTGGATTCCCAGGAGTATTCGTTACCGGAATCTTTTGGAGCATCGTAGGAACCAACCCAGAATACCGAGGTGGATTCGCCTTCGTCAGAGATCCAGTTGATCGTGATGACATCATCTTTGATCTCAGCTTCCATCCAGCTTCCGTCCTCTTCTTTTGTTTTCCAGGTGCCGCTCAGGTCTGTTTTACTGTTGCTTCCACAGGCGTAGAGTGACAGTACGAAAATGCCAACGAGTAGTATGGCAAATAATTTTTTTCTCATAAAGGATCCTTCTTTCTTTGAAATATTCTGTCTTTTTTCTTTTGCCGTTCCAGATGAAATCGGAACTGCTTATTCTATTATAGCAAAAAGTCCTCGATATGGGGAGATTTTAAAATATGAAATGTTTTTATGGTTACTTTTGAGAGAAAGAACGGATTTCTGAACATAATAATATTTTGATGGATTTTTCAGAATCTTACATCTATAAATGCAGGAAAAAGGGGAATATTATTTGACATATAGCGAAAATTATACTATCTCTTAGCGCGATATACATCGACAAAAGAAAGTCTTTGGAGTATAATATTCCGAGCGGGAATGAGTTTTGAAGTGTTGGAGGATAAGAGAGTGAATATCATTATTGTGGGAAGCGGAAAAGTAGGATATACGCTTGCCCAGCATTTGAATGCCGAGGGACACGAGATTACGGTCATTGACTCGGATGAGGAAAAAATAAAAGACCTTTCTTCGGAAATGGACATCTATTGCGTATTGGGAAATGGTACCAGTTACCGGACCCAAAAAGAAGCAGGCATTGAAAAAGCAGACCTTCTGATCTCCGTTGCAAACCAGGATGAAGTCAATCTGTTAAGCTGCCTGATCGCGAAAAAAGCAGGTAACTGCCAGACGATCGCAAGAGTGAGAAATCCGGAATATTACGATGAAATTGGATATATAAGAGAAGAACTTGGACTGTCTATGTCCATTAACCCGGAATGGGAGGCTGCAAACGAGATGGCACGTCTGATACAGTATCCGTCTGCCCTTGCAGTAGAGAAATTCCGTGGTGGAATGACCCTGCTTCGTGTAGTCATTCCGGAAAAATCCGTATTAAACGGAATGAGTGTTGCAGAATTTGCCGTTAAGATCAGCAGACAGATCCTGGTTTGTATTGTAAAACGTGGAAAAGAGATCCGGATTCCGGATGGTAATTTTGTACTGATGGCTGGTGATGCAATTTCCGTCAGCCTTCCGATCCGCGAGGCAACTCCGTTTTTTAAAAAGATCGGTGTACCGGCGAACCCAATCAAATCCGTCATGGTAGCAGGAGGAGGAATGATTTCTTTCTATCTTGCAAAAATCCTTCAGGATACCGGAGTGGAAGTAAAGATCATTGAAGAAAATAAAAAGCGTTGTGAAGAACTGAGTGAAGCATTGCCACATGCTATGATCATTCAGGGGGAAGCAATTGACAAAGAGCTTTTATTAGAAGAAGAAATCCGTGAGACAGATGCATTTGCGGCAATGACCGATATCGATGAGGAAAATATCATGCTTTCTCTTTATGCGAAAAAAGTGTCACATGCAAAGACCATGACAAAGATAGATAAGATTGAATTCCCCGAAGTCGTCGATGATCTGGGGATTGACAGCCTGATCGTGCCAAAGGTCATTACCGGTGTGTCCATTATCCGTTATGTGCGTGCAATGCAAAACACCATGGGAAGTAATGTACAGACACTTTATCGTATGATCGATGGACGGGTAGAAGCATTAGAGTTCATTGTCAGCAAGACAGCAAAAGTCACTAACAAACCAATCTGTGAATTGAAGATTAAGAAAAATCTGCTGATCTGCTCAATACAGAGAAAGGGGAAACTGATCACACCAAGCGGAAATGATATGCTGCAGAGTGGAGACAGTGTCATCATCGTAACCACCAATCTGGGTCTGGACGATATTGATGATATATTAGAAGGTTAGGAAAATGAATAAAAAAACTGTGATATATATTTTGGGCTGTGTCTTGGTATTTGTGTCAGCATTCATGCTGTTACCGTGGTTTGTCAGCCTGATCTATAGCGAAGAAACCGGAAAATATTTTTTGTATACAGCAATTGCAGGCTTTGTCATTGGAAGGATCATGACATGGAAAAAGCCGGAAAAGGGCGGTTTTTTTGCAAAAGAAGGATTTGTCAGTGTGGCATTGAGCTGGATCGTTCTCAGTGTGGTCGGAGCAATCCCACTCTGGCTCAGTGGTGAGATTCCAAATTTCGTAGATGCCTTGTTTGAGATCGTATCCGGATTTACAACCACCGGAGCAAGCATTGCGGAAAATGTAGAAGCATTTTCTCATACGGCACTCTTCTGGCGAAGTTTCAGCCATTGGATTGGCGGTATGGGTGTACTGGTGTTTATGATGGCGATCCTGCCGTTAGCAGATGGAGAGAATATGCATATCCTGCGAGCAGAAAGTCCGGGACCGATCGTATCCAAACTGGTGCCGCGTATGCGAAAAACAGCAGGAATACTGTATCTCATCTACCTGACAATGACTATGTTAGAGATCATTGCTTTGCTGATCAGTGGGCTGCCGACATTTGATGCCGTGTGTATGTCTCTTGGAACGGCAGGAACCGGAGGCTTTGGTCTGGTTGTAGACAGTGCGGCAAGCTATACGGCACTGCAGCAGGTGATCATTACGGTATTCATGGTGCTGTTTGGTGTCAATTTCAGTTTCTTCTATCTGATTTTGATGAAAAAGAGCAGTGATGCTTTTAAAATAGAAGAAGTCCGTTGGTATTTTGCCATTTTTGGAATTGCATCTATTTTGATTACTTTGGATTTAACACATAATGCAAGTGAACTGTTGCATAACCTGAATCTGGCAACATTTCAAGTGGCATCGGTTATGACAACTACCGGATATGCGACTGCGGATTTCAATCTGTGGCCGACATTTTCAAAGAATATTTTAGTCATGCTGATGTTTGTAGGTGCCTGCGCGGGCAGTACCGGAGGCGGAATTAAGGTCAGCCGTCTTATCATTTATATCAAATCCTCGATCCGGGAAGTCAGCCATCTGATCCATCCGCGAAGCGTCAAGGTTGTAAAAATGGATGATAAGGCGGTATCTGATGAAACGATCCGCACCACACATATGTATCTGATCGTATACATGTTTATTTTTGCGGCATCCCTTTTCCTGCTTAGTCTGGATAAGCATGATATGGTTACGAATTTTACCGCGATCGCAGCAACATTAAATAATATCGGGCCGGGACTGGAAGTAGTAGGACCGATGGGCGGTTATGGAGGATTTTCCGTGTTGTCAAAGCTGGTTATGATCTTTGATATGCTGATCGGAAGACTGGAGATTTTCCCACTGTTGATCTTATTTGCACCGCGTGTATGGAAACATCGTTAATGAAAGAGAGCAGAATGGTAACCGGATAGTCCGAAGGATTGGAGAGGAAGATACAATGGCAAGTAATTGTGAAAGCTGCGTCAATTATGTCTATGACGATGAGATGGAGTGCTACTGCTGTGATATGAATTTAGATGAGGATGATATGGTAAAGTTTCTGACCGGAAGTTTTGACAACTGTCCGTATTATCGTCTGGATGATGAATATGCAGTGGTAAGACACCAGATGTAAGATAATATAAAATTTTTGTACAAAATATATAGAGAAATCAAAAAAGTCAGGTACAGTCCGTTTCTAGGGAATCTGTACCTGACTTTTTTTCGCGACAAGGTCAGGGTGTTAAAAGACAGCTCACAACATAGTGGCTGGCTTTGTGCACGTTGCCGATCCAAAAACCGGAAACCGTCTTTTGCTCCCGAATCTCTATAGAAAATACCGAAATGTCATTGCATTTTTGATATTTGCATGTTAAAATTGATTATAGTCAATAATGAATACTAAACTACAGTCAAAGGAGCGTGAAAAATGCCAAAAGGTTTACAGCCTAAAGGGGTGGCGAGAAGAAACAAAATGCTCTTAGCAGCCGTCCAGTTGTTTTTAGAAAATGGCTATGAAAAGACAACGACAGCGGCGATCGCAAGGGCAGCGGGAATGGCACCATCATCGTTTTTTGCTGCATTTGAGAATAAAGAGGCATTGTTATTGACATTGGTACAGCAGATGTTCAATAGACAGTTTGAGAATGCAGAACAGCTTTTAGGGGTGCAGAAAGATCCGCTGATGCTGTATGGAATAGAGACTGCGTTGCAGATGTATATTACAGAGTTGTCGGAACCGTTACGGGAATTATATGTGATGGCGTACTCACTGCCGACAACCTGTGAATATATATATAACAATACAGCAGAAAGGCTGAGCGTGATCTTTGCCGATTATCTTCCCGAAGCAGAAAAAAAGGATTTTTATGAAATGGATATTGCTTCCGGGGGAATCACCCGTGGATTTATGGCGAAGCACTGTCATCTGTACTTTAAGATAGAGGATAAGATCAGACGGCATCTGCAGTGCTGTTTTACACTCTATCAGGTGCCCAAGGAGAAGCAGGATGCAGTGATCGATGCGGTATTAGAGGTGGATCTGCAATCTATCGCACAAAAACTGATAGAAGATACCATCGTGCAGGCGCATCGGGGATTTGAAGCAGTGATGACTACGAAAGAAGGAAAGAAGGCATAGCATAGGAAAAAGAATAGGAGGGCTAGGATGAAAAAAGAAATATGGAAAAGAATATTGTGTGTTGCAACTGCAACAGTCGTGTGTCTGACATCCATACCGGGGACGGTTTTTGCGGATGAGACAGGATGTAAGGAGGCAAAAGACGGCAAGCATGTTCCGAATGAGGATAAGAAAGAATTGGTGAAAATGGCAACCTGTACGGAAGACGGAGAGTGGCTGATCTACTGTCTATACTGTAATACACAGTATACAACAGAGGTCATTCCGGCAACGGGTCATGAGTGGGGAGATAAGAAACAGATCAGGGAAGCAGGATGCGTGACTACCGGCGAGGTGCAGTATACCTGCCAGAATTGCAACGAAGTGAAAACAGAGACCACACCGGCAAAAGGTCATACGATCGTAATGGACAAAGGAGTGACACCGACCTGTACACAGAGTGGTCTGACAGAAGGAAAACATTGCTCTGTATGCAATGAAGTGATCAGGAAGCAGAAAAAGTTAGCACCGAAAAAACACCATGCCGTAACGGACAAGGCGGTAGAGGCAACCTGCAGTAAGGAAGGCCTGACAGAAGGAAAACACTGTTCTGTCTGCAATCAGGTTCTTGTGGAGCAGAAGAAAGTACGGAAAAAACGCCATGTGCTTCAAAAGAAAAAAGGGACACCGGCAACCTGTACAGAATACGGATGGACAGACAGAATTTTCTGCACCGTCTGCAATACGGTCACGCAAAGAAGGGTAAGGATAGCACCACTGGGTCACAAGATCGTAACAGACAAGGCAGTAGAAGCGACTTGTACGGAAAGTGGTCTGACAGAAGGAAAGCATTGCTCCGTATGTAAGAAAGTTATTACCCGGCAACAAGAGATTCCTGCAAAAGGTCACAAGATCGTAACGGATCCGGCAGTGGAGGCAACCTGTACACAGAGCGGTCTGACGGAAGGAAAACATTGTTCCGTATGCAAGGAAGTGATCACAGAGCAGAAAGTAATCCCGGCGAAAGGTCATACGATCGTAACCGACAAGGCGGTAAAGGCAACCTGTGAGCAGAGCGGTCTGACAGAAGGAACACACTGTTCTGATTGTAATGAAGTAATCCAAAAACAGGAAACCATAGCGGCACTTGGACATGAGTATATAGCGGGTGCAATCTATGATAAAAAGACAGCACAAGTGGTAGATATATGTAAACGCTGTGCTAAACAAACAAAGAGACTGGCAAATTTAGTATCACTGATAGGGGATGAACAAAATACCAAGTTCGAGGATATGGATGGAAAAGAAATCTCTTCGATCCCGGACAATCTGAAAATTTTTTCCGGTGAGTCAGATGATGGAAAAAGAAATCTGTTATATGTAAATGAAAAGGATGAAAAGCAGTTACGCGAGTTTTCGATGCTGTCAGAGCATAAAGAACTGAATAATCTTACTTTGCAGTTTGGAAAAGATGAAAATGCAGGTACGATACAGATGGATGCAGCGGATGGTATCAATCAGCTTGGAATCCGTATGAAGCCGTATGAAAACGGAGAAGTCTTAATATACGTTTCAGAAGACATTGTGAATGCATCCATAAAAAATATTAAGAAAAATGGCAACTCTATTATCTGTGAAACAGACAATGGAAGCAAACTGGCCATTTCCAGCGATCATATGAATTATAAGGTGGGAAAGACAGATGTTCCGAAAAAGAAAGATGATTCTGTTTTGAACCAGCTCGTAGCAAAGAGAGTAGAGGGAAGCGAGGACACAGTGGAGTTCTCCCTACAGCAGGTAGAGGAGGAACAGAAAGACTCAAAGACAGAGGATACCGCTAAAACAGAAGATAAATCTGCGTCCGAGGAACCAATGGAACCGATCCGGATCATCTTTGAAACAAAAGAAATGGCAAAAGATGAAGAGGAAGATGAAAAGAAGTCACAGGATGATTCCACACAGATCAAAATGATCGAGGAGGATGAGCCAACACAGAAGATTGAAAAAATAAAAGATGAGGAGCCGAGTATCATCATCATCAGATTCGTAGATCCGCCTGTAGAGGAAAAGAAAGAAGAAAAGGAAGAAGAAAAACAAGAGGAAGTAAAGACAGTGAACTTTGAGTTCGAGACTTTACATACCAGTTGTACGATAAGTGGATACGAATACTGTTCATTTAAAGAAGTTAATGATAAATACCACAAATGTAAAAATAAAAAAAATATATTCAAAAAATGTAAAAACACGGATACTCACAAATGGAGTAAGGGTAAATGTGGAGAGTGTGGTGCATGGCACTACAATCATACCCCTGTATACTACGACAAGATTAAGGATGGAATACAAGGATGGTGTACAACGTGTGGTATGAAGTGGACCGGACGTGGTTGGGTAATATATGGCTCATAGTGTAAATATTGTGGAGAGCCACAGAAGAGATAAGAAGCAGGTAGAAGTCCTGTGAAATAGGCAATAAAAATGCACGCGTAAATCTGCGCGTGCATTTTTCTATTTTCAAATATTATTTTAAAAATCCGTTGATGATCTGTTCTTCGGCTTCTGCTTCGGTCAGACCAAGTGTCATCAGTTTGATCAACTGGTCACCTGCAATTTTACCGATCGCAGCTTCGTGGATCAGGCTGGCATCAATGTTATTAGCGGAAAGCTCCGGCGTGGCATCAACATGGGCATTTTCCATAATGATGGCATCACATTCGCTGTGGCCGGCACATTTATTGTTACCGCTGATCTTTGCTAAAAAGACCTGATGGGATTCGCCCTTGGCAACGGAACGGGATACGATATTGGTGCTGGAATCCTTTCCGTTGAGTTCTACATGGAAATCAGTCTTTGCATACTGTTTTCCGTGTGTCATGATCTTTTCGCGGACCTCTAAAGTCGCTCCGTCTTTTAAGTCACCTCTGGTGATACGGTTGGTAGAATCAATTCCCTTGATCTGGGTAGTCTCCATTTCCATATAGGCGTTCTCTTCTAAGTGGACAACGGTCTCAGGATTCATAATGTTCTCACCGCGTCCATCGCCTTCTCCATAGTGTCTTTCGATGTAGCGGACTTTGGAATTTTTTCCAACATAGAAGGTGTGTACACCGTCATGCTTTGAAGTATCAGTTCCACAGTTGTGGATACCGCAGCCTGCAATAATGGTAACATCGCAGTTCTCTCCGACGTGGAAATCATTATAGACTAACTCCTGTAAACCGCTCTGGCTTAAAATAACCGGAATGTGTACACTTTCATTTGTAGTTCCCGGTTTGATATAAATATCGATACCGGACTTGTCCTGTTTGGAAATAATATCAATATTCGCAGTAGTGTTGCGTCCGGCAAGCTGTCCGTCCGAACGGATATTATAAGCTCCCTCCGGGATCTCATGCAGTCCCGCAACCTGCTCTAATAAATTCTTCTGAATGGCATCCATGCTAAGACCTCCTTTTTATGCTTTATCTGTTAATGTCTTGCAAGTGCTTGGCTGGTTCATCAGGCGTGGCATGATCTCTTCTTTCGAACCGATGGAATCCACGCTGCCGTTTGCAATGACGATGATCTTATCTGCAATGTTTAAAATACGCTCCTGGTGGGAGATGATCAGGATAGAGCCGTTGATCTCATCTCTCATTTTTTCAAATACCTTGATCAGGCTGTTAAAGCTCCAGAGATCAATACCTGCTTCCGGCTCGTCAAAAATAGAAAGCTGGGTTCCTCTTGCTAAAATAGTAGCGATCTCGATTCGCTTTAACTCACCGCCGGAAAGGCTGGAGTTCACTTCACGGTCAATGTATTCTCTGGCACAAAGGCCAACCTCAGAGAGAATATCACAGATATCGCTGACAGACATCGGTTTGCCTGCTGCAATATTTACCAGATCTTTTACCGTCAGTCCCTTGAAATGGACCGGCTGCTGGAAAGCAAAGCTGATACCGCGTTTGGCACGCTCTGTAATGCTGAGATCTGTAATGTCTTCTCCGTTAAACAGGATCTGACCGCTGGTCGGTGTATGAATGCCGGCAATGATGCGGGCAAGTGTGGATTTACCGCCACCGTTCGGACCGGTGATCGCCACAAAATGTTCATCAATCGTCAGATTGACATTTTTTAGAATCTCTTTATTGTCATTGTCGTCGTCGACTTCATAACTGATATTTTTTAATTCTAACATAGTTCCTCCAAATTTTTGATAAATATATAACAATCAAGCTACATTATACTATGGCGGGATGTTGTTCTCAACTGTAGTTTGACAGAAATTGCCAAAAAGTGCATCGGCTATGCCGGATAGTGGAGTCTGTCATCCGAAATATGCTCTAACACTTCCTCTAAGTATTTTTTTGCAACATATTTTGCCATAGGCAGATTTAAGTCTAAATAATTGCCACAGTCCTTAGCGGCAGCTCCCGGGATCGTACCTTCGTAATCACGGATAAACGTAAACATTTCTGTTAAAAGTGTAACGATGTCCTCAGATTCGTAATCGCCGGCAAGGATCAGATAGAATCCGGTGCGGCAGCCCATCGGTCCAAAATAAATGGTTTTTGAGGCAAAATCCTTATGATTGCGTAAAAAAGTTGCGCCCAGATGCTCGATAGCGTGTATCTCCGCAGTATTCATGACCGGTTCAAAATTCGGGCGTGTCATGCGGATATCAAAAGTGGTAAGCACTTCGCTTCCGGCATGGTCTGTTCTGGACACATAGACACCCGGAAGAAGTCTTAAATGATCTACAGTAAAACTTGCGATTTTTTCCATTATAAATTACCTGCCATTTCTAAGATCAAAGTTACAGAGTTCGCGATTGCCATTTTTTCAAATGCAGGATAGTCCATCGAAGCACTGTCATCTGCTTTATCGGAAATGGCACGGATGATCAAAAACGGGATGTTGTTCAGATAAGCGGCATGTGCGATCGCAGCACCTTCCATTTCGGTACAGTAAGCGCCGAAGGTCTCTACCAGCCAGTCCTTTTTCTCATGGCTGGAAACAAACTGGTCACCGCTTACCACACGACCCTCAAATACCTTTACACCGGAAAGAACCTTGTCACAGGATTCTTTGGCAACTTTTCGAAGATGCTCATCTGCCGTAAAAGAAAGCGTGTCCATTCTTGGGATCTGACCCAGCGGATAACCGAAAGAAACGGCATCCATATCATGCTCTAACGTATCTGTGGACAACACAATATCCCCGATATCGATATCCTTATTTAAAGAGCCGGCGATTCCGGTGTTGATGACAGCATCGACTTCGTAATCATCGACAAGGATCTGTGTACAGATACCGGCATTGACTTTACCGATACCGGAACGTACAACAACAGCTTCTTTTCCATTTAAAAATCCTTTATAAAAATCCATGGAAGCCTTGCTGTGGACTTCCACATCTGTCATATGCTCTTTGATCTTTGCAACTTCTTCGTCCATTGCTCCAATAATTCCTAACATACAATCCTCCTCTTTTTGTGATTTTAACTCAAACAGTTCCATTTTAAGCCAATTTCGGGGAAAATACAATAGTCAGGGTTCTTCTTTTTCAGGGAAAAAACTGCCGCGTATGACAGCATTTTCTCCATAGCGGGATTTGATCTGATCCAAGGCAGCATCTAATTTCTGCTGCTTTTCGGATTTTGCTTCTAAATAACCGGAGTCAAACAGAGTCATCTGGACCGGTGCATCCTCATCTAAGAGTTTTCCGGTGCGGATACCGAGTAATCTTATCGGGGTGTGGTTCCAAAGCTCGTCAAAAAGACGACAGGAAAGCTCATAGATCGGCTGGGTCGAGTTCGTGGGAAAGAGCAGCACCTTCTGGTGCGAAGTACGTTGAAACGTGCTGTACTTGATCTCCACGGTTACGGACTGTGCAAGCTGATTGGACTTTCGGAGTCTCGAAGAGACCTGTTCCGCTAAGGCAAGCAGCACTTTTTTGGCATCATCAGCATTCGAAACGTCCTGTGCCAAAGTCGTGGAATTGCCGACTCCTTTTAATTTTTCAACAGTGCTGTGTACTTCTGCGGGAGCAATCCCGTTGGCATATTCCCACATGAGCAGCCCATGGCTTTTGAATTCCCGCATTAAAAAATCTTTGTCGGTATGTGCGAGTTCTCCGATCGTTGTGATCCCAAGAGAACGAAGTCTGGTAGAACTGGATCTTCCTACCATATAAAGGTCCTCGATAGGAAGCGGCCAGAGTTTTTTCGGGATCTCTTCTTTCCAGAGCGTGTGGATGCGGTCTGGTTTTTCAAAATCACTTGCCATCTTAGCGAGCAGCTTATTCGGTGCGATCCCGATGTTAACGGTAAAGCCGAGTTGCTCTTTGACAGTCTTAGAAATAAGGGTAGCTCCGGCAATCGGAGATTCATATTGATAGGCGATCGGTGTAAAGTCCAAAAAACATTCATCAATGGAAAGCTGTTCAATGTCCGGTGTAAACGTACGCAGAAGCGTCATAAGCTGCTTGGAATACTGACGGTACATCGCATGATCTGGACGTGCGATAACCAGGGATTCGCATTTTCGAAGAGCATGTGCGACCGGTTCGCCGGTTTTGATACCGAACGTTTTCGCAGAAGTAGATTTTGCCAGTACGATCCCATGGCGGCTCTCACGGTCTCCGCCGATAATGGACGGGATCGTGCGCAGATCGACCGTGCTTCCATTTTTCAGTTGTTCAATGGCAGTCCAGCTTAAAAAAGCGGAATTTACGTCAATATGAAAAATAACCGGTTCCAAGTTCCCAATCTCCTTTTTGCAGATTTCTTTCTAAAACTCTTTCTAAAATTTGTTCTAAATTTTGTCCTAAAACTCATTCTGAATTTGTTCTGAATCTCTTCCTAATAAAATAGGTCTGTTCCGTCAAATAAAAATGTCGGATAAAAAATCCACTGGACAAGAACAAATGTTTTGTTTATGATGTTAGTATAACATAGCGAAGCGGACTCGTACAGATAGAAAAGGAGGAGCTATGAAAATTTTTCATTTAAGTGATCTGCATATTGGAAAACATTTATTTTATTATTCACTTTTAGAAGATCAAAAATACGTCTTTCACCAGATTTTGGAAGCGGCAAAGGAGGAACAGCCGGATGCCGTTCTGTTATGTGGAGATATTTATGATAAAACGATTCCGTCAGCAGAGGCTGTCAGTCTGTTTGACTGGTTTTTAACAGAGTTAAAGGAGACATTGCCAAAGGCATTGCTCCTTATCATTGCGGGAAACCATGACAGTGGAGAGCGACTGGAATTTGCACGGGAACTCTTAGAAAAAGAGGGTGTATTCATTGCCGGTCTGCCACCGCGGGAAGCAGACGAAAAGATCCGAAAAGTGACGATGACGGATTCTGCCGGGGAAGTATGCTTTTATCTGCTGCCATTTACTAAACCGTCGCATCTGCGAAAAAAATACGAAGAAGAAAAAATAGACAGCTATGAAGATGCAGTGAAAAAATTATTAGAAGAGGAAGAAATAGATACAACAAAACGAAACGTTCTATTGTCACATCAGTTCTATTTATCCGGTGGTAGCGAGCCACTCACCTGTGATTCCGAGATCCGCATGGCGGGCGGGATTGATGAGATCGATACGAGACTGTTAGAGGATTTTGACTATGTGGCACTTGGTCATATCCACAGGGCACAGAGGATTGGAAAAGGACAGTGTTACTATTCAGGAACACCACTTAAATATTCCGTAAGTGAAGCTGCCCATGAGAAATCTTTTCAGATTGTGGAATTAGGAGAAAAAGGACAGGAGCCGGTTGTACGAAAAAGGCAGTTAAAGCCGCTACGGGAACTTTGTGTGCTGTGGGGAACACTGCAGGAGGTATTAGAGCAGAGAGAGCATGCGAAAGATTTTGTCAGCATTACCTTAACGGATGAAGAAGAACCATATATGCCAAAGGAACAGTTAGAGCTGGTGTTTGACCATATTTTAGAGATCCGTATTGATAATGAAAGAACACGCAGGATTTTAGATCTTTATGAGGAAGAAGAGGAGACCGAAAGCCTGTTTGAATCGTTTGCCTCATTTTTTGAAACGGTGCAGGGCAGAAGCATGAATGAAGCGGAGCAGGAGGCGGCACAGGCTGCCTGGAATGAGATCATAGAGGGGGGAGCAGAATGAAACCGTTAAAGTTAGAGATGTCTGCCTTTGGCTCGTATGCCGGATTGGTAGAGGTGGATTTTACAAAAGCAGGAAGCGGACTCTTTCTGATCACCGGAGATACCGGAGCAGGAAAGACAACGATTTTTGATGGGATTGCCTATGCGCTCTATGATGAGACCAGCGGCGGGGAACGAAGCGGCAGTATGATGCGCAGTCAGTTTGCAGATGTAAAGACAGAGACCTATGTGAAACTGACGTTTTTAAGCCACGGAAACATTTATCAGGTCAGAAGAAATCCGGAGCATAAGATACAAAAGGAATTGAAAAACGGTAATACCACACTGCGGAATATTCCAAAGAATGTTGAGCTGATCCTGCCGGACGGACAGGTGTTCCCGGAAAAAAAGCAGGGGACAGACCGCGAAATCGTGAATTTAGTGGGGCTGGATGTCAACCAGTTCACCCAGACTGCCATGCTGGCACAGGGCGATTTTCTAAAGCTGTTGTATACAAAATCCGATGATCGAAAGGCAATCTTTTCAAAGATCTTTCAGACCGGTTATTGTGCGAAGATCCAGGACTACTTCCGGCAGCAGGCTTCTATCTTAAAGGATGAGTTAGAAAAACAGGAGCAGGCACTGCGGCAGGAAGCCTCCGGTGTCCGGTTGGATGAAGCCGGAAAGCTCAAAATGCAGGAACTCTTACAACATGACTTCTTTCCATGCGAAGAGGTACAAAGCCTGTTACAGGAAAATATCGTAGCCTGTAAAAAAGAAACCACGGACGTACAGAAAATAAAAGATGAAAAAGCAAAAGCCGTAGAACAACTGACAAAAGACATCAGCGTGCAGGAACAGGTGAACCGTCAGTTTGAACACTTAAACATGGTGACGGAACAACTGAAAGATTTACAACACAAAGTAGAAACTGCAAAACAGGCATATGAAGCTGCAAAGCAGGAACTTGAAAAAAAAGGAGAGAGCATCCAAAAAGAGATCGCTGACATTGAACATTCCCTACCGCTCTATGAACAGGCAGAACAGGCAAAGGAAAAAGAGAAAAGCGGAAAGAAACGTTTAGCGGATTTAGAAAAGGATCAGGGAGTTCTTGGGACCTTAAAGCAGCGTATGGAAATGTCACAAAAGGAGTGGAACATCTGGGTTACGAAGGCAAAAGAAGCCGTAGCAGAGTATGAGCGTGTTTATGAGGCATTTTTCCATGAGCAGGCAGGGATTTTAGCAAAGGACTTAGAAGAAGGGATGCCATGTCCGGTCTGCGGCTCCACACATCATCCGTCTCTGGCAAAAATGGCTGAGGATGTACCATCCGAAGAAGAAGTGAAAAAGGCAAGGAAGAAACGGACAGAGGCAGAAGAACACCGGGAGCAGAGCGAGAGACAATATATGGAAGCAAAGAGTGCCTACGATACGAAAAGGCAGCAGGAAGAGACGGAGATCCGGGTACTCTTAGCGGAGGCGGCAAAAGAGCTAGAGCTTACTTCTAAGAATCTGGTCTATTCGGGAAAAGAAGAAGCCATGGCAATCTTAGAAAAGAACAGGCAGTTAAAGCAGCAGTTAGAATCTTCCGTAAAAAAGACACAGGAAGAGTTATCGCAGACACAGGAGCAGGAAGCAGTCTACAAAGGTCAGAAAGAACAGCTGTTACAGGAGACCGAGGGTCGCAAGCCACTGGAACTTACGGAGAAAAAACAGCAGCAAAGAGAGCTGTCGGAGGAGGTTCAAAACGCAGAGGACAGACTGCGGCAGCTTCATACCACACAGGAGATCAATGAGCGTATCCGTCAGAACCTGCAAAAGTATGATGCGAAACGGGAGCAGTTCAAAGAGCAGGCAGCAGTTGCAGATACGCTGAACCGCACGGCAAACGGACGGTTGAGTGGAAGTGTGAAGATGGACTTTGAGACCTATGTACAGAGGAAGTATTTTAAACAGATCTTAAAGGAAGCAAACCGAAGACTGATCAAAATGAGCCGTGGAAGCTTTGTCTTACAGTTAAAAGAAGGTCAGGAGAGCGGCAAGGGAAAAAATGAGGGATTGGATCTGGTAGTACACAGCCTGGTTACAAATGCGATCAGAGATGTCCGTACCTTATCTGGTGGAGAGGCATTCATGGCGGCACTTTCGATGGCACTGGGACTTTCGGACATTGTGCAGAGGACTGCGGGAGCGGTACAGTTGGAAATGATGTTTATCGACGAAGGCTTTGGCTCTTTGGATGACATCTCAAGAACGCAGGCATTAAATGTCTTAGAAGAACTGACCGGCAGTGGAAGACAGATCGGGATCATCTCGCATGTCAATGAATTAAAGGAGCAGATGGAGAAAAAGCTGGTTGTTTCTAAGGGGGAGAGGGGCAGCAGCCTGCACTGGGAACTGTAAATCTTAACCAAGTATAAAAAATATAAAAGAAAGGTTTAGATTTATTTTAGAATCCTTTAAGTTTTGCGTCACAGTTTGGTCATAAATAGTTCCTATAATGAAAACATCAAATGAATGAGGCAGCAATTACCTTATATATAGATTAACATTTTCATAACTAAACTCCTCGGAAAGTCCTTAGGAACCGCAAGCCCTAAGGACTTTTCCCAGTTTATCAGGATTTATCAGAGTTTATCTTTGGATTTTATTTGTACATTTTATCAAATCTGTTAAAATCTTAACATTCTTTTAGCACCACCCTTAAAATCCGCAAAATCCCTGTGTTTATTGTAAAAATTCGTAAATTTTCACAATAAAATCTATTAAAATCTTAAAAAATGTTTATAAAATTTAGGTGGCTTTTTTTAACAAATGAGAGTATTATATGTAACAGAAAAGTCAACGCATGAAGATATAGGCTTATATCGGGGAAGTTGCATGACTGTAATTAAGAAAATAAAAAGGAGTGAATAGCAATATGGAATCATTTAATTTTTTGCTGTTTCTGGCGATTATTTTAGTTTCCACAAAAGTACTGGGTATTTTTTCTAAAAAAGTTAAGATGCCACAGGTTGTAGGTGCTTTGGTGGCGGGCGTTATCTTAGGACCATCCGTATTGAATCTGGTACAGATGGAGAGTGATGGAAATTTCTTAGCATACATGGCAGAGATCGGTGTTATCTTACTGATGTTCTGTGCAGGACTTGAGACCGATTTATCGGAATTAAAGGCAAACGGTGTAGCTTCCTTTATTGTTGCAATGTGTGGAGTTATCGTTCCGTTAGCAGGAGGATTTATTGCATATGCATTATACTTCCATGTAGATGTATCAAGTTTTCATGAGTGTATGAAAGCAGTATTTGTCGGAACGGTGCTGACGGCAACCTCGGTTAGTATCACGGTCGAGACGCTGCGAGAGTTAGGACATTTAAAAGGAAAGGTCGGCTCTACGATTTTAGGAGCAGCGATCATTGACGATATCCTTGGTATCATCGTATTGACGATCGTAACCAGTTTAGAAGATACCAGTGTCAATCCGGCAGCCGTATTTGGTAAGATCGCACTTTACTTTGTTGTGATCGCAGTCATCTGGTTTGTACTGGCAAAACTGAAACCATTCTTAGAGTCACAGGATCAATTGAGAAGAACTGCAATCCTTGCATTGGCATTCTGTTTCTTAATGGCATATGTATCCGAAAAGTTCTTTGGAATCGCAGATATTACAGGTGCATATTTTGCAGGACTGATGCTTTGCTCTATGAAAATCGAAACTTATGTCAATCGAAGAGTTGAGATACCTGCGTACTTAATCTTCTCACCGGTATTCTTTGCAAGTATCGGAATGAAGACCAATTTAGATGGTTTGAACGGCAGCATGATCCTGTTTTCCATTATCCTGTTAATCATTGCTATTTTGTCAAAAGTTGTGGGATGCGGTCTGGGTGCTAAAATATGCAAGTGTACGAATAAAGAAGCATTGCGGATTGGTGTCGGCATGATCTCCCGTGGTGAGGTTGCCTTGATCGTGGCACAGAAAGGTTATCAGGCAGGCATGTTAAGCGATGACTTATTTGCACCGATCGTATTGGTGGTTATTGTTACAACCCTGATCACCCCAATTCTCTTAAGTATGGTATTTAAGGGAGAAAAACCGCAGGATACACCGGCAGCTCCGGCAGAGAGTGCGAATATATAAGATCATTCTATGCGAGTAGATAAGAGGGAAGTATTCAAAAGATAAAAAGAAAACCGTCATTGGAACCTGAGTGGAACCGATGGCGGTTTTTTGTGCTATAGGATCAGAGTGTCGAAAGACGATTTCAAGTTTTTTTGATTGGCAACTTGCACAAATCTGGGTCTGTTTTGTTCCGTTGTACGAAAATAAGAAAATCTAAGTCTGCCTGCGTCAGGCTGTGATGGAGTGACGCGTACGTCTTAAACACCCCGTCCATGGGGTGCTAAGACTTTTGCTGCCGTCCATGGCAGCAAAACACTATACATGAATAGCCAGACTAAGATTTACTAATTTTCTCCCAAAGTCACAAAAGCAGTCCCGGTTTTGTGCAAGTTGCCAGCCACTAAGTTGTGAGTCGCCTTTTGAACCCTCTGATCATATCAGATAAACCAGGTATCCTGATTGGTCGATGAGACGGAAACGGCACCTGCCTGTAAAAGCGCCATAATGTCTTCTTTTTCTGAAACCATACCGCCGGCAATGACCGGGATCGGCGAGGATTTGCAGAGCTTTTGAATGACTTTTGGCATAAGTGCAGGAAGAATCTCGATGCAGTCCGGTTTTCCGGTACGCATGGTTTTAAAAATACTTTCGTATGCCATGGAATCGATCACAAAAAAACGGTGAATCGTATACAGATCAAGCTCGCTGGCACGTTTGATCAGCAGAGCCTTTGTGGAAATAATACCATCGGCTTTTGTATATTGGTGGATAAAATCAATGGCGATCTCTTTCGGGCTGAGTCCGTGGATCAGATCCACATGCACCATGGCAATCTTCCCGGCAGATTTGACTGTTTCTACAATCTGAGGAATATTGCAGATATCGCCATAGAGAATAAAAACAATGGAACTGTCGGTCTTCAGACATTTTTTTAATCCGTCATCATCCTTCACGGCGGCGATGACAGGAGAGTTTTCTAAGGCTTCCATAAATTCAGAATGCATAAAGTACCTCCTTGTGTAAAAAAATAAAAGGACAGTATGCCATCCGGCATCCTATCCTTCATTATATATGAAATAGTGAAAAATGAAAAGAATTATTCAGTTTTTGGATTGGGTTGGATTAATCTGCATCCGGCGGGGTATGTCCGGATGCAGATGGGAGAAATCCATATGTTTGCAGCCTATATTCTTAATAGCTCCCCTCATGAGCAACAGACCGGGTAGTCTGTATATATTACGAAGTCATTTGCTGCAAGCGAATTTGGAAATGGGTTGACGGCATCGCCGTCAAATCTATGTAGATTCTATCAATATTGGGTAGGGAAATTGACAGAAGTTACATACCAAGATACAAAAAAAGAGCAGGAAAATAAGGATGCTCTCGCATCTTTTTTACCTTGCTCATTCGTCTCTGTGGCTTACATTATTTATTTACTGCGGTAAGTATAACATCTGAATATAGAAAATGCAAGGGGCAATCTTGTATAAAATGAAAAACATTCCAATTTTTTTGCCTGAATATAGACAATATCTTGACAATAGAATCCATTACAGATAACATAGAAGAGAAGTAAGTAAGAGGGACGGTGAAGATATATGACAGAAGAGGATAAAGGCGCGTACAGATATTGTAAGAATTGTGGAAGAGTGCTTTCACCGACCTACGAAGCAGAGCTTTGCCCGACATGTGAGGAGAACCAACTGTTTGATAAGGTCAGAGATTACATTCGTAAAAATGATGTCACGGAAATGCAGGTAGCCGAGCATTTTGGAATCCCGCAAAAGAAAGTGAAGGCGTGGATCAAAGAAGGAAGGATTGAGTATAAGGAAGATGGAGATAAGCGGGCATTGGTATCCATCCGTTGTGCAAGATGTGGAGCAAAAGTTACCTTCGGAACACTTTGCAGCCGGTGTCTGAAAATTATGAACAGTTCTAAATACGAGTATGCAGGAAACGACCTTGAGAAGAACAAGATGCGTTTCTTAGACAATGATGAATAATAAATAATGCATAGTTACATAGGATTTTTTGAGATCCATAGTAAATAATAAAAAAAGAAGTCCCATGCGGTCCGTACAGATTTCAGAGTATGACATTTTAATCTGTATGAACCACATGGGACTTTTTCTATATTTTTTTATAAAAGCATTTCTGTAATTAACTTACATGAAATTAACGCTCACATTTGCAGGCAGCTTCCACAAATCCTTTGAATAACGGATGCGGTCTGTTCGGTCTGGACTTGAACTCCGGATGAGCCTGTGTAGCAATGAACCATGGATGATCGGAAATCTCGATCATTTCCACAATCCTTCCATCAGGAGAAAGACCACAGAGGTTCAATCCTTTTTCAGTCAGTGCATTGCGGTAATCGTTGTTGACTTCGTAACGGTGACGATGTCTTTCGTGGATGGTGGACTCGCCGTAAACAGCGTGGGCTTTGGAATCCTTGTCCAGTTCACAAGGATATGCGCCAAGTCTTAAAGTACCACCGATATCCTCTACACCGTCCTGATCCGGCATCAATGCAATAACCGGATGAGTAGTGTTCGGGTCTAACTCGATGCTGTGTGCATCATGGAAACCACAGACATTACGGGCAAATTCAATAATTGCAACCTGCATACCAAGGCAGAGACCAAGATATGGGATTTTGTTCTCACGGGCATATTTTGCTGCAAGGATTTTTCCTTCTACACCACGGCTGCCGAAACCGCCAGGAACCAGGATACCCTGCATAGAGCCTAATACCTCGTCCACATTTTCTTCGTTCAGTTCTTCAGAATCCACCCAGTGGATGTTGACCGTTGCACGTTCTGCAATACCGCCGTGTTTTAATGCTTCCACAACAGAGAGGTAAGCATCGTGGAGCTGAATATATTTTCCGACCAGTGCAATGTCTACTTCCTTATTCGGATGACGCAGGGCATTGACCATATCTTTCCAATCGGTTAAGTCCGGTGTTGGACATTCCAGATTTAAGCATTTACAGGTAACCTGTGCAAGATGCTCTTCTTCCATTGCAAGCGGAGCTTCATATAAATATTCCACATCCAGATTTTGTAATACATGATCGTTTGGTACGTTACAGAAAAGAGCGATCTTATCTTTGATCCCCTGGTCTAACGGCTGCTCGGAACGGCAGACGATGATATCCGGCTGGATACCCATTCCCTGTAATTCTTTTACACTTGCCTGTGTCGGTTTTGTTTTTAATTCGCCGGATGCCTTAATATAAGGAATCAGTGTAACATGGATCAGCATGGCATTTTCATGTCCGACCTCATGCTGGAACTGGCGAATGGACTCTAAGAAAGGCTGACTTTCAATATCTCCAACCGTACCACCGACCTCGATGATCGCAATATGTGTATCTTCAGAGGTAAAATTGCGGTAAAAACGGCTCTTAATCTCATTTGTGATATGAGGAATTACCTGAACAGTACCTCCGCCAAAATCGCCGCGGCGTTCTTTCTGAAGTACAGACCAGTATACTTTACCGGTTGTAACGTTGGAATTTTTGCTCAAGCTCTCATCAATAAAACGTTCATAGTGACCTAAGTCTAAATCAGTTTCTGCACCGTCATCTGTTACAAAAACCTCTCCATGTTGGATTGGGTTCATCGTGCCCGGATCAATATTGATATAAGGGTCAAATTTCTGCATTGTTACCTTAAAACCTCTGGCTTTTAAAAGACGGCCGAGAGATGCGGCAGTAATGCCTTTTCCGAGTCCCGAAACAACTCCTCCGGTGACAAAGACATATTTTACAGGCATAGGTGTTTCCTCCTTAAAAATTATATATAAATGTTTCCTGAATTTAAAATAACTCATATATTATACAACTAGAGAAAAAAGAAATCCACAATTTTAGAAAAAGAAATCAAAAAAGTTTAGAAAAACTTTAGAAAGGACAAGAAAAGTTCACGATATTCGTATTGATTTTAATAGAAAAGAAACATATAATAAGTACGATACTGCAAGAACTATGATGCAGCATGGAGGAGAGCATGGATAACAATCAGATGAACGGAAATAACAACAATAATAATAACAATAATAATCGGAACAACAAAAACGGGCAGATGTTTTTAGCGTTTTTACTGGTTTCACTGGTAATGCTGTTTATTATGAGCTATGTGAACAGCAAGATGGATCAGATGTCGAGTGAGGAGATTACCTATTCCCGGTTTTTGAAAATGGTGGAAGAGGACAAGGTAGAGAGTGTCGAGATCGGTTCGTCAGAGATTAAGATCACTCCGAAAGAGGAGAAAAAAGACACAAAGGTAAATAACGGTCTTACTACGATCAAAAAGACCTATTACACGGGAATCGTGGAAAATCCGGATCTGTTAAAGACTTTGGAAAAACACGATGTCAATATCAAAGGAACGATCCCGGATAATACTTCCGTATGGATCTATAACATTTTAAGTTTTGTGATCCCGTTAGTATTGGTATGGGTACTGCTTGGATTCTTAATGCGCCGGATGGGCGGTGGCGGAGTGATGGGCGTTGGCAAGAGCAATGCTAAGGTCTATGTGGAAAAACAGACCGGAGTTACCTTTAAAGATGTTGCAGGAGAAGACGAAGCCAAAGAGTCTTTACAGGAAGTCGTAGATTTCCTGCACAATCCGAAACGTTATACAGAGATCGGTGCGAAGCTGCCAAAAGGAGCGTTGTTAGTAGGCCCTCCGGGTACCGGTAAGACGTTACTTGCAAAAGCCGTTGCGGGCGAGGCAAATGTACCGTTTTTCTCATTGGCAGGTTCCAGTTTCGTAGAGATGTTTGTCGGTGTCGGTGCATCCAGAGTGCGTGATCTTTTCAAAGAGGCACAGAAGCAGGCACCATGTATTATTTTTATTGATGAGATCGATGCCATCGGAAAGAGCAGAGATGCCCGTTATGGCGGAAACGATGAGAGAGAGCAGACGCTGAACCAGTTACTTTCAGAGATGGATGGTTTTGATGCATCCAAGGGACTGCTGATCTTAGCAGCAACCAACCGTCCGGAAGTATTGGACAAGGCATTACTTCGTCCGGGACGTTTTGACAGACGGATCATTGTAGATAAACCGGATTTAAAAGGAAGAGAGGCAATCCTTCAGGTGCATGCCAAAGATGTCCTGATGGATGAGACCGTAGATTTGAATGCGATCGCATTGGCAACCTCAGGAGCGGTCGGTTCCGATCTGGCAAATATGATCAATGAAGCAGCGATTAATGCCGTAAAGCATGGCAGAAAATATGTCAGCCAGGCGGATCTGTTTGAATCGGTAGAAGTGGTCATTGCAGGAAAAGAGAAAAAAGACCGCATTATGGGACCGAAGGAAAAGAAGATCGTAGCATATCACGAGGTTGGTCATGCGTTAGTGACTGCATTGCAGAAAAATACAGAGCCGGTACAGAAGATTACAATTGTACCGCGTACCCACGGAGCACTCGGTTATGTGATGCAGGTGCCGGAGGAAGAAAAATTCTTAAAATCTAAAGAGGAATTAGAAGAAGATTTAGTAACCTTTATGGCAGGACGTGCAGCAGAAGAGATCGTATTTCATTCTGTAACAACCGGAGCGTCAAATGATATTGAACAGGCAACAAGAATTGCCCGTGCCATGGTAGCACAGTACGGAATGTCAGAGCGGTTCGGACTGATGGGACTTGCAACGGTAGAGAGCCAGTATCTAGACGGAGAAGCAAGACTGAACTGTGGTGAAGAGACCGCAGCCGAGATTGATAAAGAAGTCATGAAGATGTTGAAGGAAAGCTATGAGAAAGCAAAACAGCTTCTTTCAGAAAATCGGGAGGTACTCGATAAGATCGCAGCACATCTTTATGAGAAAGAGAATATTACCGGAAAAGAATTTATGAAGATTTACCGCGAATTGAAAGGAATCCCGGAGCCGGAGGAAGAGAATGTGGCAAAACAGGGTTCTTCCGTAGATTTTCGGGTTGGAGAAGAAGCAACTCACACAGTAGATCTGAATAAGGCAACTTCGGAAAAAGAAGAGTCAGAGGAAGAAGATCCAAATAAAGAGAATTCCAGGGAAGAGGATTTTGAACAGGAGACCGATGTTTGATTTTGAGGAAGAATTAAAAAAACTGCCGGAAAAGCCGGGAGTCTATATCATGCATGATGCAAACGATGCCATCATCTATGTTGGAAAAGCAATCAAACTGCGAAATCGTGTCAGACAGTATTTCAGACCAAGCCATAATGAAGGGATCAAAAAAGATCATATGGTACAGCAGATCGCACGGTTTGAATATATTGTTACGGACTCAGAATTAGAAGCGCTGATCTTAGAGTGTAATTTAATAAAGGAGCATCGTCCAAAGTACAATACGATGCTCCGGGATGATAAGACTTATCCGTATATCAGAGTGACGCTGGGAGAAGAATATCCCAGGGTCCTCTTTTGTCGTCAGATGAAAAAAGATAAGTCACGGTATTTCGGACCTTACACCAGTGCCGGGGCAGTCAAGGACACCATAGATCTGCTCCACAAGCTCTATCAGGTGCGCACCTGCAACCGTAAGCTGCCACGGGATATCGGAAAAGAGCGTCCGTGTCTGAACTATCATATCCATCAGTGCCAGGCACCATGCCAGGGGTATGTCACCAAAGAGGAATATGCAAAAAACATCCGAAAAGTGATGGATTTTCTGAATGGAAATTATAAGGAGATCATCACGGAGCTCGAAAGTAAGATGCAGCAGGCTTCGGATGAGATGAATTTTGAAAAAGCGATTGAGTATCGGGAACTGTTAGGAAGTGTGCGGGCAGTGGCACAGAAACAGAAGATCACAAATACCGATGGCGAAGATAAGGATATCATTGCATTAGCAAGAGATGAACGGGATGCCGTGGTTCAGGTGTTCTTTATCCGTTCCGGCAAGCTGATTGGAAGAGATCACTTTTATCTGCGGATTGCAGACGGGGAAGAAGAACAGGGAATCCTGACCTCTTTTGTCAAGCAGTTTTACGCGGGAACGCCTTATATTCCGAGGGAGATCGTGCTGCAAAGCGAGATCGAAGAAGAAGAGGTGATCTCGGAATGGCTGGCAAAGCGAAAAGGCCAGAAAGTGTATCTGCGGGTACCGAAAAAAGGAACGAAGGAACGACTGGTAGAGCTTGCGAAGAAAAATGCCCGGATGGTATTAAGTCAGGACAAAGAGCGTATCAAGAGAGAAGAAGGAAGAACGATCGGTGCCTTAAAAGAAATCGCAGGACTCTTAGAACTGGATGGAATCCGAAGAGTAGAGGCTTATGATATTTCCAATATCAACGGATTTGAAACGGTAGGCTCTATGGTAGTCTATGAAGGGGGCAGACCAAAACGGAGTGATTACCGCAAATTCAAATTAAAGAGTGTATCCGGACCGGACGATTATGCATCGATGCATGAGGTGCTGACCAGACGTTTCCGGCATGGTTTAGAGGAACAGAAGGAGTTAGAAGGACGGGAACAGGAACTTGGAAAATTCAGCCGTTTTCCGGATCTTTTGATGATGGACGGTGGAAAAGGACAGGTCAATATTGCCCTGACGGTGTTAGAGGAACTGGGGCTGTCCATTCCGGTCTGCGGAATGGTAAAAGATGACCACCACCGCACCAGAGGTCTGTATTTTCAAAATAAAGAGATCCCGATCGCAAGGAACAGTGAAGGCTTCAAACTCATCACAAGAATTCAGGATGAAGCCCATCGATTTGCCATTGAATACCACCGTTCCCTGCGAAGCAAGAGTCAGGTACATTCGATCTTAGATGACATTCCGGGAATCGGAGCGACAAGGCGAAAGGCGTTGATGAAATATTTTGATTCGATAGAAGAGGTCAGAAATGCCTCAGAGGAAACACTTGCGGGCATTGAAAGCATGGATGCAAGAAGTGCAAGATCTGTCTATGAGTTTTTTCATAAGGAAGATAAGGAGGAGGATTTGCAAAACTCTTCTCCAAAACAAACATCGGATTGTTGAAGCGGGGATTTTTCTATGATATGATGAATAGAGTAATGGGGAAAAACGGTAGATAAAGGAGAAGCGTATGAGCCAGAAAAGTGTAAGTGTATCAAAATTAGCAAAATTGTTGGATTTGAAGGTATTTACAAAAGAATTAGATTTAAAGAAACATAAAGTAACCTTGTCCGATGTCAACCGGCCGGCATTGCAGTTGAGCGGATATTTTGAATATTTCGAGCCGAACCGTGTACAGATTATCGGAATGGTAGAATACAGTTTCTTAAAGCAGATGGACCCGGGCAAACGAATAGAAATCTATAATGCACTGTTAGAGCGGGAGATTCCATGCATTATTTTCAGCCGTGACTTTGAACCGGATGAGGATTTTTTACGGATTGCGGAAGAAAAAGATGTGCCGCTGCTTGGAACACACCGTACGACCTCTTCTTTTATGGCAGAGCTGATCCTGTGCCTGAGTGAAGAATTGGCGCCATGTGTGACGATCCATGGGGTACTGGTCGATGTGTATGGCGAAGGACTTCTAATTACCGGTGAGAGTGGAATCGGTAAGAGTGAGGCAGCATTGGAGCTGATTCGCCGTGGTCATCGTCTGGTTACGGATGATGTGGTGGAGATTCGTAAAATCAATGAACACACGCTGGTAGGAACCTCCCCGGCGATCACCAGACATTTTATTGAATTAAGGGGAATCGGAATCGTTGATGTCAAGACATTGTTTGGTGTAGAGGCGGTCAAAGAAAAACAGAACATTGATCTGGTCATCAAATTAGAGGACTGGAAAAAAGAAAATGAGTATGACCGTTTGGGACTTGAGGAAGAATATACAGAGATTTTAGGAAATCAGGTAGTCTGTCATTCACTCCCGATCCGTCCGGGAAGAAACCTTGCAGTCATCTGTGAATCGGCTGCCGTAAACCACAGGCAGAAGAAGATGGGTTATAACGCTGCACAGGAATTGTACCGGCGTGTACAGGAGAATCTGAATAAGACAGAAGAAGATGAATAGAAAAAATAAAAAGAAAAGAGGTAAATAGTAAATGGAAAAAACAAATGCTTGGATGAAATATCCGGAAGGGGAAAAAAGAACACAGGTTTTTGATTTTGCAGAGGATTACCGCAAATTCCTTTCTGCATGTAAGACAGAGAGAGAATGTACGAGCTTTTTTGAGGCAAAAGCAAAAGAAGCAGGCTATCAGTTATTAGAGGATGCCATCAAAGAAAAGAAGAGCCTGAAGCCGGGAGATAAAGTTTATGTAAATCAGATGGGAAAATCCATTGCCATGTTCATCATCGGTAAAGAGTCGCTGGAAAAAGGCATGAACATCTTAGGTGCACATATTGATTCTCCAAGATTGGACTTAAAACAGGTACCGCTTTACGAAGATACGGAAATGGCAATGTTTGATACACATTACTATGGTGGTGTCAAGAAATATCAGTGGGTAACACTCCCGCTTGCACTTCACGGAGTAGTGGCAAAGAAAGACGGAACCGTGGTCAACATCAGCATTGGTGATAAGGAAAATGATCCGGTATTCGGAGTCAGCGACTTACTGATCCACTTAGCAGGCGACCAGTTAGAGAAAAAAGCATCCACGGTCATCGAGGGGGAGAATCTGGATGTCCTGATCGGAAGCATTCCGGCAGACGTAGAAGAAAAAGACAAAGTAAAAGAGACTGTCAAAGCAAATGTACTGAATATCCTGCTGAAAGAATATGATATAGAAGAGGAAGATTTCTTATCTGCAGAGATTGAAGTCGTACCGGCAGGCGCTGCAAGAGATTATGGATTTGACCGTTCCATGGTCATGGGTTACGGACATGATGACCGTGTGTGTGCTTATCCGTCTTTCCGTGCAATGCTGGAGGTAGATACACCGGAAGTGACCAGTGTGTGCCTATTAGTCGATAAAGAAGAGATCGGAAGTGTCGGTGCAACCGGCATGCAGTCACGTTTCTTTGAAAATGCAGTAGCAGAAGTGATGGAGCTTTGCGGTCAGTATTCCGAGTTGGCACTGCGCCGTGCATTAAGCAATTCACAGGTGCTTTCTTCCGATGTCAGTGCAGCATTTGACCCGAATTATCCATCCGTATCCGAAAAGAAAAATGCAGCATATTTCGGAAAAGGACTGGTATTTAATAAATACACCGGAGCAAGAGGAAAATCCGGCTCTAACGATGCAAATGCAGAGTACATGGCACATTTAAGAGCCGTATTAGATAAAGAAGAAGTCGCATACCAGACTTCAGAGCTTGGAAAAGTAGACCAGGGCGGCGGTGGAACCATTGCCTATATTCTTGCAAACTATGGAATGCAGGTCATCGACAGTGGTGTGGCAGTATTAAATATGCATGCACCTTGGGAGATTATCAGCAAAGTGGATTTATATGAAGCATTCCGTGGATATGTAGTATTCTTAAAGGAAGCATAGACAGGAGATTATGACAACAGAAAAGATATTTGATGAGGCTTTAAAAAATATTCTCTCAGAGGATGAGATTTTAAAAGATGAACCGATGAAACATCACACCACATTCCGGGTGGGTGGACCGGCCGAGTATTATCTCCGTCCGAAAAAAGAACAGGTGGCGGAGGTACTCCGCCTCTGTCTCACATATCAAAAGGAATACCTGATCATTGGGAACGGCAGTAATCTTTTAGTTTCGGACAAAGGCATTTCAGGTGTCGTTATCGAGATTGGAAAACAGATGGATGAGATTACCGTGGATGGTACCACCATATACGCACAGGCGGGAGCAATGCTTTCTAAGACCGCACATGCAGCCCTGGAAGCAGGGCTGACCGGGATGGAATTTGCAGCAGGAATTCCGGGCTGTGTTGGCGGAGCGGTTGTGATGAATGCAGGTGCTTACGGCGGCGAGATGAAAGACATTTTAAAAAGTGTTACGGTACTTACCGCGGATGGACAGGAGAAAGAACTGACTCCGGGCGAACTGGACATGAGTTACCGCCATAGTAGTATTACTGAGGAACACTACATGGTGTTGGGCGTAACGATCGCTTTAGAGGCAGGCAGTCAGGAACAGATCCGTGCTAAAATGGAAGAGTTAAAGGAAAAGCGTGTAGAGAAACAGCCTTTAGAATATCCGAGTGCAGGCAGTACCTTCAAAAGACCGGAGGGGTATTTTGCGGGAAAACTGATCATGGATGCAGGTCTGCGTGGATTTCAGGTCGGCGGTGCAGCAGTATCTGAAAAACACTGTGGATTTGTCATCAATAAAGAGAAGGCAACCGCATCCGATGTTTATCGGCTGATACAGGAAGTGCAGCAGGAAGTATACCGGCAGTTTGGTGTAAAGTTAGAAACAGAAGTAAAAATGGTGGGGGATTTCAGATGAAATTAGTCATTGTAACAGGAATGTCAGGAGCAGGAAAAGGTACGGCAGTCAAGATCATGGAAGACATGGGATATTACTGTGTTGACAATCTTCCGATTCCCTTAGTAGAACAGTTTGTAGACTTTACCCTACAGTCCGAGGATGAACTCGAAAAGGTTGCAGTCAGTATCGATATCCGTAACAGCAATGCACTGAGTGAATTAGAAGAGGTTTTGGAACGAATCCGTCAGAAGGGAATCCGGTTTGAAATTTTATTCCTAGAGGCAGAGGATTCTGTTCTTGTAAAAAGATACAAAGAGACGAGAAGAAGTCATCCGCTTGCCGGAGGCGGAAGAATTGATAAAGGAATCGGATTAGAGCGAAAAAAGCTCGCCTTTTTAAAAGAGCAGGCAGACTATATTATTGATACCAGCCGTCTGCTGCAAAGAGAGTTAAAGGCAGAGCTTGAGAGGATTTTTGTAAGGGACGAGGATTACCGGAACTTATATATTACCGTACTGTCCTTCGGGTTCAAGTATGGAATTCCGACGGATTCAGACCTGGTATTCGATGTGCGTTTTCTGCCGAATCCATATTATGTGGAAGGACTCCGGCAGAAGACGGGAAACGATATCGAGATACAGGACTTTGTCATGCAGTACAAAGAGGCACATGAATTTTTGGACAAGTTAGAAGATATGATCAAGTTCCTGATCCCGAACTATGTGACGGAAGGAAAGACACAGTTAGTCATCAGTATTGGCTGTACGGGTGGCAAGCACCGCTCCGTTACACTTGCAAACGAACTATATGACCGGTTGAAAGAATGTTCCGGCTATGGGATCAAGATCGAGCACAGGGATATAGGAAAAGATGCGTTGAGAGGGAAATAGAAGATGTCATTTTCCGGTGAGGTAAAAAAAGAACTGACAGAGCATGTCAGTAAGAGCCGTCATTGCCAGTTGGCGGAGCTGGCGGCTTTTTTGAATTTTTCCGGTATTAAGGCAGGAATGGGGGAACACCGTTTTTTGTCCTTTGAATCGGAGAACGAAGAGCTGGTTAGAAAATACTTTACTTTAGTCAGAAAAACATATAATATTAAAGTATGTATTACGAACGTAGAGGAAGAGCAGATCACAGGCAATCTTTTTCATGAAGATCTGACGGTAAAGAGCCGTTATCTGCAAAATTCCTGCTGTAAGAGAGCATTTATCCGGGGGGCGTTTTTAACATCAGGTTCGATGAGCGATCCGGAAAAAGCCTATCATTTTGAAATTGTATGCGACAGTGAACAAAAGGCAGTGCAGTTACAGGAAATGATCAACAGCTTTGGGATGGATGCTAAGACGGTACAGCGAAAGAAGAATTATGTGGTATATCTGAAAGAGGGCGAACAGATCTCAGATATGCTGAATATCATGGAAGCGCCGATTTCCATGATGAAGTTTGAGAATATCCGTATTTTGAAAGAAATGCGTAACAGCGTGAACCGACAGGTCAATTGTGAGACGGCAAATATACATAAGACAGTGTCTGCGGCGGTACGGCAGTTAGAGGATATCCGTTATCTGCAAAAGACCGTGGGACTTGAACATCTGCCGGTGCAGCTTCGGGAAATCGCATATGTGCGTCTGGAGTACCCGGATGCAACCCTGAAGGAATTGGGAACTTATTTAGAACCGCCGGTTGGAAAATCAGGGGTTAACCATCGTCTGCGAAAAATCGAGGCAATGGCAGAAGATTTAAGAATGGCAGGAAAATAGAGGAAGAGATGAAAAAGTTACTTTTTGTAGTCAATGGACATTCTGGCAAGGGTCAGATCAAGAATAAACTGTTAGATATTATAGATATCATGATAAAAGAAGGATACCACGTTCAGGTGCATACGACACAGGAACGGGAAGATGCAACGAAGGTTGTCCGTGAACAGGCAAAATACTATGATCTTGTCGTGTGCAGCGGCGGTGACGGAACCTTGGATGAGGCAGTTACGGGAATGATGCAGAGTGAGGTGCGTACCCCGCTTGGTTATATCCCGGCAGGAAGTACAAACGATTTTGCAAATTCTCTGGAGATTCCAAAAGATATGATACAGGCAGCAAAGACTGCAGTATTGGGAGTGCCGTTTTCATGTGATGTGGGAGAGTTCAACGGAGACTACTTTATCTATGTTGCAGCTTTTGGGATTTTTACGGATGTATCTTATGCAACCAGCCAGGAGTTGAAAAATGCACTCGGTCATGTGGCATATATCTTAGAAGGAGCAAAAAGACTTCATACAATTAAATCCTATCATATGCGGGTAGAATATGATGGAAATGAGATAGAGGGCGATTTCCTGTTAGGAATGATCACGAACTCTACTTCTGTCGGTGGATTTAAGAATATGACAGGCAAAGATGTGAAGTTAGACGATGGCCTGTTTGAGGTCACACTGATCCATAAGCCGAAAAATATTATCGAGCTGAATACGATCATTGCCAGTCTGACGAATCTGAAGGATGAGACGGACCTGATCGATTCTTTCCGGGCAGACAGCGTAAAATTTTATTCCGAGGAAGAGATTCCGTGGACACTTGACGGAGAGTTTGGCGGTGACCACAAAGAGGTGCAGATCAAGGACCACTGCAAAGCGGTGGACATTATGATAAACGAGAAATAATCTATAGAATACTTGAATTTAACGAAAATTTCAGTATACTATAATTATAAATGTAAATGAGATTATGGAGGGCGATGTATGTTAGTATCAACAAAGAAAATGCTTGAAAAAGCGGAGAAAGAACACTATGCGGTAGCACAGATTAACATTAATAATCTGGAATGGACGAAGGCAGTATTAGAAGTATCTCAGGAATTAAATTCACCGGTGATCTTGGGAGTATCCGAAGGTGCCGGAAAATATATGGGTGGCTATAAGACTGTAGTAGGAATGGTAAAAGGAATGTTAGAGGAACTGAATATCACAGTACCGGTTTCCATTCACTTAGACCACGGCGGTTACGATGCCTGCATCAAATGCATCGAAGCCGGATTCCCTTCTATCATGTATGACGGCTCCCATGATTCCATTGAAGAGAATTTGAAAAAGACAAAAGAGATCGTAGAGATGGCTCATGCAAAAGGGATTACCGTAGAAGCAGAGGTAGGAGCGATCGGAGGAGAAGAGGACGGAAAACTTGCAGCAGGTGAGTGCGCAGATCCGGAAGAGTGCAGAGAAATTGCAGAGACAGGAATTGACCTGTTAGCAGCAGGAATCGGAAATATCCATGGAAAATATCCGGAGAACTGGGCAGGACTCAGCTTTGAGACTTTAGAGGCAGTCCGCAAGGCAACAGGACATCTCCCATTAGTACTTCATGGTGGTACAGGAATCCCGGAGGATATGGTAAAGAAATCCATCGACATGGGTGTATGTAAGATCAATGTCAATACAGAATGCCAGCTTGCATTTACGGCTGAGGTTCGTAAGTATATTGAAGAAGGAAAAGACTTAGTTGGTAAAGGATTTGACCCGCGTAAGTTATTAAAACCGGGTACAGAGGCAATTAAACAGACTGTCCGCGATAAGATGGAAATGTTTGGCTCCATTGGAAAAGCAGAATAAGCTCTTTGTTATATTTTACAAAAAAAGAAAGAAAAAGCAGAATTAATTGTAAAAAACAGAGAAGAAGAGAAAAAATAAAAAATTCTCTTGCAATTTCAAAACAATTGGGGTATCTTATTAGCAGAGATTAGAACAAGGGTGTTCCATATGAGTGGAGCGCCCTTTTTTACTGTTATAGGGAAATATAAAGTAATTGCCTATAAAGTAAAACACTCCGTGAGGATGTGGCTCTTTATTCTAATTACAAGACATAATAAAGAAAATACAAAAGCAGAAGCACTAGGGGATGCATTTGTAGAAAATGGTAAAGAAAGGATGTAAGGATATGGAAGAGAGAATGTTAGAAAAAACACCGGATTATTTCAATGTAACAGACATTTTTGGAGAAAACGTATTTAACGATTCCGTTATGCAGGAGCGTCTTCCGAAAAAGGTTTACAAGAAGTTGAGGGAAGTCATTGAAGAAGGAAAAGAACTTGATTTAGAGACTGCTGATGTAGTAGCACATGAGATGAAGGAATGGGCAATCGAAAAAGGTGCGACACACTACACACACTGGTTTCAGCCGTTAACCGGTGTCACAGCAGAAAAACATGATTCTTTTATTACCGCACCAATGCCGAATGGCAAAGTACTGATGAGCTTTTCCGGTAAGGAACTGATCAAAGGAGAGCCGGATGCATCTTCTTTCCCATCAGGAGGTTTAAGAGCGACATTTGAAGCAAGAGGATATACAGCATGGGATTGTACCTCACCGGCATTTGTACGTCAGGATGCAGCAGGTGCAACACTTTGTATTCCAACAGCATTTTGCTCCTATACAGGTGAGGCATTAGACCAGAAGACACCATTGCTTCGTTCTATGGCAGCAATCAATGAGCAGTCCTTACGTCTTTTAAGATTATTTGGAAATACAACATCTAAGAAAGTAACACCGTCCGTAGGACCGGAGCAGGAGTACTTCTTAGTAGATAAAGAAAAATACTTAAAGAGAAAAGACCTGATCTATGCAGGACGTACCTTATTCGGAGCACCACCGGCAAAAGGTCAGGAAATGGATGACCATTACTTCGGAGCTATCCGTGAGAGAATTGCTTCTTATATGAAAGATGTCAATAAAGAGCTCTGGAAACTGGGTGTATCCGCAAAGACACAGCATAACGAGGTTGCTCCGGCACAGCACGAGTTAGCACCGATCTATGCAGAAGCAAATATCGCAGTAGACCATAACCAGTTAGTTATGGAAACACTTAAAAAAGTAGCAGGCCGTCATGGATTATATTGTCTGTTAAATGAAAAACCATTTGCAGGCGTGAACGGTTCCGGTAAACATAATAACTGGTCACTGACCACAGACGATGGAATCAACCTGTTAGATCCGGGCGATACCCCACATGAGAACATCCAGTTCCTGTTAGTCTTATCCTGTATCTTAAAAGCAGTAGATGAGCATGCAGAATTACTTCGTGAGTCCGCAGCAGATGTTGGAAACGACCACAGATTAGGAGCAAACGAGGCACCGCCTGCAATCATCTCCATCTTCTTAGGAGCACAGTTAGAGGATGTGTTAAAACAGTTAATCAGCACAGGTGAAGCTACACATAGTATAGAAGGCGAAATGCTGAAAACCGGTGTGGCAACATTACCGGACTTCATGAAAGATGCAACTGACAGAAACAGAACCTCACCATTTGCATTTACAGGAAACAAATTCGAGTTCCGTATGGTAGGTTCTAAAGCATCCATCGCACAGCCAAACGTAGTATTAAATACCATCGTTGCAGAAGCATTTGCAGAAGTATGTGATACGCTTGAAAAAGCAGATGACTTCGATATGGCAGTACATGATCTGATCAAGAAAAATGTAACAGAGCATCAGAGAATCGTATTCAATGGAAACGGATACTCCGATGGATGGGTAGAGGAAGCAGAAAGACGTGGACTTCCAAACATCCGCTCTATGGTAGATGCCATTCCTTATCTGGCTACTGACAAATCTGTGGCTTTATTTGAGAGATTTGGTGTATTTACAAGAGCAGAGTTAGAGTCCCGTGTGGAAGTAGAGTATGAGACCTACGCAAAGACCATCAACATTGAAGCAAAAGCAATGATGAACATTGCAGGAAAACAGATTATTCCGGCAGTCATCAAATATGCAACCTCACTTGCAACCTCCGTTAATGCAGTTACTGCTGCATGTGGAGCAGATGTCAGCGTTCAGACAGAGCTGTTAACAGAGACCTCTACATTATTAGCAGAGGCACAGACAGCATTGAAGAAGCTGCATGAAGTAACAGAAAAAGCTGCTGCTATAGAAGAAGGCAGGGTACAGGCTGTTGCATACAGAGATGAGGTTAAGGTAGCAATGGATGAGCTTCGTGCACCGATCGACAAATTAGAGATGATCGTTGATAAGGATGTATGGCCAATGCCATCCTATGGAGATTTAATCTTTGAAGTATAATTAAAATTGAAAATGGAAGAAATAGAGTTATAAGCGTTATCAAAGGAGATAGCATAGAAGGTTAGAAAAATCTGACATTCGGTGTTGTCTCCTTTTTTATATTTATATCAGGAGAAAGAGGAGGAAGAAATTATGACAGATGAAATTATGAAAGTGATTAATGACAATGTCTACGGCGTCTGGTTTCTAATTGGTGCGGCATTAGTATTCTGGATGCAGGCAGGATTTGCAATGGTAGAGGCAGGTTTTACCAGAGCAAAGAACTCCGGAAATATCATTATGAAAAACTTAATGGATTTCTGTATTGGAACCGTAATGTGGTTCATCATCGGAGCATCTTTAATGCTTCCGGCAGCAGAAGGAAAAAGTGATATCTTAGGAATTCTCGGAACACCGGGATTTGGGGTATTCACAGACTATGCAAATTTCAGTTATTCGGGATTTGTATTTAACTTAGTATTCTGTGCAACAACAGCAACCATCGTATCAGGTGCGATGGCAGAAAGAACAAAATTCATAACGTATTGTATTTATTCAGCCGTTATTTCCGGTATCATCTATCCAATAGAAGCACACTGGACATGGGGCAATGGATTTTTAGTCAATATGGGATTCCATGATTATGCAGGTTCTAACTGTATCCATATGGTTGGTGGTATCTGTGCATTGATCGGTGCAGCATTCCTTGGACCTCGTATTGGAAAATTCAGTAAAGATAAAGATGGAAAAATTACAAAGGTTAACGCAATTCCGGGACACAACCTGGTTATCGGTTCCCTTGGTGTATTTATCCTCTGGCTTGGCTGGTATGGATTCAATGGTGCAGCAGCTACCGATGTTCCGACACTGGGATCTATCTTTTTAACAACAACCGTAGCTCCGGCAGTAGCAACTGTCGTATGTATGGCATTTACATGGATCAAATATGGAAAACCGGATGTATCGATGTGTCTGAACGCATCTTTAGCAGGACTGGTAGCAATTACCGCACCTTGTGATGTAACAGATTGTGTAGGAGCAGCAATTATTGGAGCAGTAGCAGGAATTTTAGTAGTCTTTGGTGTATGGTTTGTCGATAATGTACTTCATGTCGATGACCCGGTTGGAGCAGTCGCAGTACATATGTTTAACGGTATCTGGGGAACGATTGCAGTAGGTTTATTTGCAACATCTTCAGCACCGGGCTTTGAATTAGCAGGTATTAAAGAAGGTCTCTTCTATGGAGGCGGCTTCAAACAGTTAGGTTTACAGTTTGTAGGTATGTTCATTACCGCAGCTTGGACAATTGTTACAATTACGATCGTATTTATCGTATTAAAAAAGACCATCGGTCTTCGTGTTTCCGAAGAGGAAGAGATCACAGGTCTGGATGCAACAGAGCATGGACTTCCATCAGCATACGCAGGATTTGCAATTATGGATATCTCTGGTTCTACAATGGATGTCAATGAAAATACCGACCTTGGTGTGGCTGATTATGAAAGTGCATCAGAAACTCTGCGGAATGCAGCAGTTCCGGTTGCAGCAATGCCACATGAGCCGACAGGCATCTATAAAGTGGTTATTATTTCAAAACTGTCACGTTATGACAAGTTAAAGAAAGCCATGAATGAACTTGGTGTTACCGGTATGACCTGTACACAGGTTATGGGCTGTGGTGTGCAGAAAGGTTCCGGAGACCGTTACCGTGGTGCAGAGTTGGATGCAACACTCCTTCCAAAGATGAAGGTCGAAGTGGTGGTCAGCAAGATCCCGGTAGAGGATGTCATCGAATCTGCAAAGAAAGTACTTTATACAGGACATATAGGAGATGGAAAGATATTCGTATACAACGTAGAACAGGTAGTAAAGGTTCGTACAGGAGAAGCTGGAACGGCTGCTTTACAGGATGTAGAGTAAGCTCCCCGAATATGGGCTAATCTAGAAAGATTAGTATATCTAATCCCCTTAGTGTATATACATCAACAGAAAGAACCCCGGCGGAAACGTCGGGGTTCTTTCGTGTTCCTTGATGACCTATTATTGAATCATTTACTCGCCTTCTTCGGAAGGGTTTTCAAAGTCGTTATTGCTATCATCGTCATTCTTGTTATCCTCAGAAGGAGTATCAGGATTGTTATTGTTATCCGGATTCTTGTTATCATCATTCGGATTGTCATTGTCATTCGTGTTATCTTTTTTGTCCTTTTTATCCTTCTTCTCATTCTTATCTAAGAAACCACCAATATTTTCGAGTGCATCGGTTGTATTCGTAGAAGCATTATGCACATCACAGGTAGAATTTGCAAGCTCATCGGAAAGAAGATATGGACCATCTCCGGAGTTTGCAGAACCGCCAATGATATAGATGTTCGTCTGCTTCGTTTCTTCCGGACAAAACTCATTTGCAATTTTCATAGATGCCGTACAGATTGTTGCACGAACATGGTGGTCGCAGATTTCCGTAGGAACGGTTCCTGATGCAAAATATTCGGTATAAACTTGATTGCCGCGTGGATCACAGTCACAGATGCCTGCAACGGCAAGTTTACCGGATTTCTTACATACGGTAGCAGTCTCAATGCCTTCCGGTTTTTCAAAATCACGGTATTCCAATCCTTCGTTCACACGCTGCATGACGGCTTTCCATACATTTTTGGTATACCTTGTGCTCTTTAACGGAGAGTTGTCATCATATCCGCCCCAGACAACACAGGTATAATATGGAGAAAATCCTGCGAATAGAGAGTCACGGTTTTTCGTTGTAGTACCGGATTTTCCGGCTACCGGCATATTGCTGATATTCGCTGCAACACCGGTTCCCTGTGTCATAACATCTTTCATCGCAGAAGTGATCAGCCATGCGGTCGTATCTTTTAATACGGTATGTGTCTGAGGTGTATTATCAATCAGTACATTGCCGTCATGGTCAAGGATTTTTGTGAAAAATCTTGGTTTCGTATAAGTGCCGCCATTTGCGATCGTGGCATAGGCAGCCGTTAATTCTAAATTGTAGACACCTTTTGTCAGACCGCCGAGACAGAGTGACTGGGTGTTGTCCTCCGGTACAATGGTAGTAAAGCCAAAATCATCGAGGTAATCAAAACCTACCTGTGTACCGATCTCGGTCAAAGTCTTTACCGTTACGACATTGATGGAATTTGTAATGGCTTCCCGGAGTGTGGTAAATCCACGGTAGTTATTGTCGTAGTTACGGAGTGAAGTTCCGTTTTCATAGGAATAAGGAGCATCATCCTGTACGGTTGCAAGTGTCATGCCGGCGGAATCCAATGCCGGAGCATAAGCGGCAAGGACTTTGTAAGTGGAACCCGGCTGTCTTGCAGTTGAAGTGGCACGGTTCAGGGTCTTACTTGCTGTCTTTTCACCACGGCCACCTACTAACGCTTTTACTTCGCCGGTGGACTGGTCGATCAGTGTCATCGCAGCCTGTGGCTGTAACGTATAAGAAACGGTTTCGCCGCCTTCCGGAATGGTATCGCCATCCTCTAACATCTCGTTTTTGTATTTTTCAATGGCAGCCTCAGCAGCTTCTTTGGAGGCAAAATGGATATTGTAGTTTTTGTCATTTGCCTGATAGTAAGAAAGCATGGTCTGCTCACTGTAGTTCTTATAAGTACCGTCTTTTTTCTGGATGGTCAGACGGTAGGAGAAAGAATACTCCGGATTTGCGCCGTAATTTGCTTCGTTGTTGACCTCTTCATCACAGATCTTTTGCAGGTTGCTGTCCTGTGTGGAATAAATGGTCAGCCCTCCACTGTAGAGTGCTTTGTATGCCTGTGTTTCCGTATAACCTTTTTCATCGATCAATGTCTGGATCACCTGATCTGTCAGCGCATCTACAAAATAGGAAGTGACGTTATCATCGGCAACCTCAAGGTTGGCAACCTGGATCCGGTCATAGACCTTATCCTTCATGGCTTCGTCATATTCCTTTTGAGAGATGTATTCCTGATCTAACATGTTTTTTAATACCTTGGCACGGCGCTTTTTATTCTGGTCAGGGTTGCTGACCGGATTATAACGGCTCGGATTCTGTGTGATCGCCGCAATGACGGCAGATTCTGAAATATTCAGTTCCGAAACATCCTTATTAAAGTAACGTCTGGATGCCGACTGGACACCAAGTGTATTCTGACCGAGGTTGATGGAGTTCAGATAGTTCTCTAAGATCCAGTCTTTGCTTACGGATTTTTCTAACTGTACGGCTAAGTACTGTTCCTGCAATTTACGCTCTAACTTGTCCGAAAAACTGGATTCGCTTGTCCAGCCTGTAAATACATTGTTCTTCAAAAGCTGCTGCGTGATCGTGGATGCACCTTCTGAAAAGTGAAAACCATGTGTGATACCACGGACTCCCGCGCGTAAAATACCCTGTAAGTCAATACCGTTATGATCGTAAAAACGCTCATCTTCAATTGCAACAAATGCATGCTGTAAATTTTTTGGAATCTCATCTATGGTCACATAGACACGGTTGGAGCCGGAAGCCACCAACGTTGCGATTTCATTTTCATTGTTGTCTAATACCGTGGAGAGATATCCGGTCGGTGTAGCATCTATATCCTTAATGTCCGGTGCGGACTTGATAATGCCTCTTACCATATTGAAGACAGCGATTGCGCCGACCACAACTGCGATCAGAATGCAGATAAGAAATGTCTTTAAAAACATTACACGGAACCGTTTATGTGCCATCGACTGTTGAGAGGCTAAATCCTTCTCCTTTTTCGATGTGCGGTTCTTTCCATAGTTCATAACAGACCTCCTTTGTAATTAGTCTTAAACTACATTATGATACATTATACCAAAAAACGGCATAAGAATAAAGTATTAACTGATTTGCAGGCACTTTTCGGACAATTTGGTATTTACGGAAAATCAAAATACCGTTATAATGAGAGCAGAAAAACAGGAGAGAGATGACTATGGAGACAAACGGATACCGTGCTGTCTACGAAGGTGGACAGGGAGAGATCGTAGAGAAAAAATCCAGATTTATTGCTACTGTACTTCCAATAGAAACGGAAGAAGAGGCATTGGAGTTTATCGCGAAGATGAAAAAGAAATACTGGGATGCAAGACACAATTGCTATGCCTATGTCATCGGCGAGCGTCAGGAGCTGCAAAGATGTTCCGATGACGGAGAACCAAACGGTACCGCAGGCCGTCCGATGTTAGATGTGCTTCTGCATGAAGACATCCACAATACGGTAGTCGTAGTGACCCGTTATTTTGGCGGTGTACTTTTAGGAACCGGCGGACTGGTGCGTGCCTATCAAAAGGCGACCCGGAGCGGATTGGAGTCCAGTGTTATTATAGAGAAGCAACGTGGCATGTTTGGAAATATCGTAACCGATTATAATGGGATCGGAAAGATCCAGTATATATTAGCGCAGAACAATATCCCGATCGCAGACAGTATCTATGGAGAAAATGTCAGCATTCAGGTGGTTGTTCCGGCACAACAGCAGGAAAAGATAGAAAAGGAACTGATCGAGGGCACGAATGGAAAAGCAGAGATCGGCTGGGAAAAAGAGGTCATTTTTGCAATTGTTGAAAAAGATTTAAAAATTTTTTAAAAAGTGCTTGACTTTTGGTAAAATCATCATGTATAATACCCATTGTTGACACGACATTGGCCCATCGCCAAATGGTAAGGCAACGGACTCTGACTCCGTCATTTCAAGGTTCGAATCCTTGTGGGCCAGTTTTGAAAGCACCATATGCAGATATGGTGCTTTTTTGCTCTATAGGAAATACCGTATTACATTAAAGCGTGAAAATTTGTATTTCCTATAGAGCAAAAAGCCCTTCGGGCGAAGATGCGCAGCTCGCTGAGGGGTAAGTAGCTGCGATGCAGCACCGCTCGCGCGCGGAACAAAAGCTGTGCTATAGAAGAAATTGGAGCGCGGAAGTGTGCGAAGCACACTTTTGTTCCTCTATAAGAAAAAATATGTTACATTAAAGTATGAAAGTTGTGTTTACTATAGAATTTCCTATAGAATAAAAAGCCCTTCGGGCGAAAGAGAGGACAGGCAATGTATCAGATGGATGCGCGTGTGCGCTATAGTGAAGTGGATGAAACGCATAGGATAAAACTGGAGTCTGTTCTGGATTACTTTCAGGACTGCTGTACCTTTCACTCCGAGGATGTCGGAGGCGGTCTCGAATTTTTAAAAGGACAAAAGAGAGCGTGGCTGTTAGCTTCCTGGCAGATCGTCATAAAGGAATATCCGAAGTTGGGAGAGCAGATACGGATCATTGCAAATCCATATGCATTTAAGAATTTTTTCGGACACAGAAATCTGATGCTGCAGGATGAGCATGGAAAAGATTTAGTCTATGCAAATTCTAACTGGATATTTGTAAATACGGAAACCGGAAAACCGGTTCGGATCCCGGACGAGGTTGCAAATGCATATGAGTTAGGGGAACCTTATCCGATGGAATATGCTGCAAGAAAAATCCCAATGCCAAAGCATTTAGAAGCGAAAGAGCCGTTTGCGGTACACCGTTTTTGCATTGATTCTAACCATCATGTGAACAACGGCAAATATGTATTGATGGCAGAAGAATTTTTACCGGAGCAGTTTCTTGTGAGCGAGCTGAGGGTAGAATACAGAAAAGCAGCAGTGTTAGGCGATATCATGTATCCGTTTGTGGAAAATACAGAGGAGAAGATCGCGGTGGTGTTAGCGGACAAAGAAAAGAGCCCATATGCGATCATAGAATTTTTCGGAGGAAGAAATGATTAAATTAGGAGAATATCAGGAACTGATTGTTGTAAAAAAAGTAGAGTTTGGAGTATACTTAGCACAGAAACCGGAGGATGAGACACGCGTGCTGCTTCCGGCAAAGCAGGTGCCGCAGGAGGTAAAGATCGGTGATGTGCTGAAAGTGTTTTTATATAAAGACTCCAAAGACCGGCTGATCGCAACAACCAATACACCAAAATTACAACTGGAACAACTGGCAGTCTTAGAGGTGTTAGAAATCGGAAAGATCGGAGCCTTTTTAGACTGGGGCTTAGAAAAAGATCTGTTTTTACCGTTTAAAGAGATGACCAGAAAGGTCGAGCCGGGAGATGAGATCTTAGTCACACTTTATATTGATAAGAGCCGCAGACTCTGTGCGACCATGAAAGGAATCTACGACCTGCTGTCAAAAGAATCTCCTTATAAAGAGGGAGATACGGTACAGGGAAGAGTCTATGAGTTCAGTGATAATTTCGGAACTTTCATAGCCGTAGATGACCGGTACTCAGCCATGATCCCACGTCATGAGGATTGCAGTTTCTTACGGATCGGTGATATCATAGAAGCGCGTGTGACAAAAGTAAAACCGGATGGAAAGCTGGATCTTACCATGCGCCAGAAAGCATATCTTCAGATGAACCCGGATGCAGAAAAAGTGTTAGAGATCATTGATGAATATGCGGGAGTTCTGCCATTTAACGACAAGGCTTCTCCGGAAGTCATCAAAAGAGAGACCGGACTTAGTAAAAATGCTTTTAAGCGGGCAGTCGGACATCTCTATAAAGAGCATAAGATTGAGATTACCGATAAGGTGATCCGAAAATTATAAATACAAAACAAAAGAAAGAAGGAATCACGATGAAAAAAGTAATCAGTACACAGAACGCTCCGGCAGCGATCGGACCGTACTCACAGGCAATTGAAGTGAATGGAATGGTATATACTTCCGGTGTGATCCCGGTAAATCCTGCAACCGGAGAGATCCCGGACGGTGCAGAAGCACAGACCAGACAGGCAATGACGAGTCTTTCTAATTTATTAGAAGCAGCAGGAACTTCTATGGATAATGTGGTTAAAACAACAGTATTCATTAAAGAAATGAATGATTTTGGAACGATCAATGAGGTATACAAAGAATTCTTTACTACAGATTTCCCGGCAAGAAGCTGTGTGGAGGTAGCAAGACTTCCGAAAGATGTACTCTTAGAGATTGAAGCCGTAGCCGTAAAATAACAGGAGAACATATGACGACAAATAAAGGCGTAAACCGCACATTTCTCATTACTTTTCTGATCTATGTGGGCGGCAGTTTTTTATGGTCGCTGATAGGAAAACGTTTTGTGGACTCATTTTATGTAGATATTGCTGTTTCACAGCTCCTCGTATGTGTCCCGCCGTTTGTCTATCTGAAAATATCGGGGACGAAGACAGGGGAATTGATCCCCTATAAAAAAATCAGGATTTCCGATGCCCTTTTAGCGGTGGTTATGACGTATCTATTTTACCCGCTGATGCTGGTCATGAATCTGCTGACGATGTTTTTTGTGGACAATACCTCAGCAGAGCTTGCGACAACAATGGGACAGGAGAATCTGTTCCTCAATATCCTGTTTGTGGCATTGCTGCCAGCCTTTGTGGAGGAGTTTGTGTTCCGCGGAGTCTTTTATCAGACCTACCGGAAGAGCAGCATGAAGGCAGCACTGGTGCTCAGCGGACTTCTGTTCGGCTGTATGCACATGAACTTTAACCAGTTCTTATATACCTTTGTCTTTGGCATGATCTTAGTCTTTATGATGGAAGCAACCGGAAGCATTGTGACTTCCATGATCTGTCATTTTTTACTGAATCTGAACGGAGTACTGCTCTCAGGACTCAATGGAAGTATCAGGAATGCGAGCGTGAGTGATGCCGTACAGCAGAGCAGTAATTTAGCAAGCCAGCCAAAAATCTTATTAGCAGGGCTTCTTGTATGGGGAGTCATAGCGGTGTTTACGACCGCAGGCGGCTGTGCCATCTGGGTTCATCTGGCAAGAAAAAATGGAAGACTGGAACTCATTCAACAGAAGATGAATGAAGCGAAACGTGAAAGGATCGTTACACCGACATTGGTGATCGGAATGGTATTAGCAGTTGCATTTATGGTGATCATTGAGATTTTTTAAGAAGAATAAAGAATTTGAAATAAAAAATTCTAAAATAAAAAGATTCTAAAACAAAAAGCAGGAGTTGCGTGAAATACCGACTCCTGCTTTTTCTCTGTACTAAACAGAAATATCAATGTTGCCGCCAATATGCGGGTTCACTGAACGTTCCATTGCCTGTATCATCGTGTCTCCGAGCTTCTGTGTGACATCAAGCTGTTTTCCTAAGATCGCAACACTGATGTCAGAAGGAGATGTGCTCGGGGAGATCTGACTCAACGCAATGTTATTAAGAGCTGTTACATCCATACTGGCACCACCTTTCGTCTATTGATAAGTTTATTGTACTTCGGAGGCAGGAAAAGTGCAATAAGTTTTGCAAAATAAAAGAGAAAAAACAGAATCCCGAAGGCAGTGAAAGACAGGATAAAAATAGCCTTAAAATAAGATGGAGGTTTTCCGGGAAAGATGATAAAATAGGTTTATGTGATTAGGGTGTCAAAAGGCGTTTTCAAGTTGCCAGCCCCTAAGTTGTAAGCCGCCTTTTGACATCCTAATCTTTATAGGCAAAATGAAAAAGAAAGAGAGAAAAATATATGCTGTATGATGTAATTATAATAGGAAGTGGTCCGGCAGGTTTGAGTGCTGCGATTTATGCAGAGCGGGCAAAATTAAAGACACTGGTATTAGAAAAAGCACCAATGAGCGGAGGACAGATCTTAAACACTTATGAAGTGGATAACTATCCGGGAATCCCTGGGGTCGGTGGATTTGATCTTGGAAGTAAATTCCGGGCGCATGCCGATGCCGTAGGATGTCAGTTTGTAACGGCAGAAGTGTTAGAGATTAAAAACGAAGCAGATCATAAGGTCATTGTGACAGATAAGGAGACTTATCAGACAAAGACGATCGTATTAGCCAGTGGTGCGACACACCGGACCTTAGGTGTGCCGGGGGAAGAGGAACTCATGGGAATGGGAGTCTCTTATTGTGCCACCTGTGACGGAGCGTTTTTTAAAGGAAAGACAACGGCAGTAGTCGGAGGCGGAGATGTAGCGTTAGAGGATGCCCTGTTTTTAGCAAGACTCTGTAAAAAAGTGTATCTGATCCACAGAAGAGATGAATTCCGCGGGGCAAAGGTGTTGCAGGAACGGGTAAAGACAAGTGAGAACATCGAAATTCTCTGGGATACGGTGATTGAGCAGATTCAGGGAGAGGATCAGGTTGAGAGTCTTTCCTTATATAATAAGAAGACAGAGGAAAAGCAGGAACTTTCGGTCAACGGAGTATTTATAGCAGTGGGCATCCTGCCGAACACGGAAATGTATCGTGGCGTGGTGGATTTAGATGAAGCCGGTTATGTCATTGCCGGTGAAGATGGCGTGACAAGCTGTGCAGGGATTTTTGCGGCGGGAGATCTGCGTACCAAGCAGCTTCGGCAGGTCATTACAGCGGCTGCCGATGGGGCGAATGTTGTAACTTCTATCGAAAAATATCTGAATGAGCTGTAATTCTTTGTCGGGTTTTGTAAAGGAATAGGGTTGACAGTGTAGAAACGCTTTGATATAATGTTGTACGATAAATGTAATAAATTTGTAACAAAAGGTAAAGACTTATCAATAAATTGGAGGCACACATGAATCGTAACAGATTAAGAATACGAACATGCTGTTTAGCGGCAACAATAATGCTTGCAGGTTCCGGCAGTATGGCAGTTAACGCAGCTCCGGCAGCAGGATTATCCGACGAACTGAGTACAACGATCAGCAGTGTAACAAAAGAATCTACCGTAGCAGGTGGAACTCTTACATTTGCAAAAGCTGTTTCTGACAGCCAGAAAGCTGATGAGAATAAAGAAAATACAGACAATTCTTCCGAGGACAAGAGTGAGAAGGCAGAAAATGAGACTCCGGTTGTAAAATCAGAGTATGCAGATATCGCGATCGCACAGGTGGACAACTATGTAAATGTCCGCAGCACACCGGGCGAGGATGGAGAAGTCTTAGGAAAGCTCTATGACAAATCCGCAGCTACAGTGGAAGGCGAAGAGAACGGATGGTATAAGATTACATCCGGAAGTGTTACCGGTTATGTAAAGAAAGAATTCGTAGTAGTTGGTAACGAAGAGTTAGCAAGAGCCGTTGGAAGAAGAATGGCAAAGGTTAACACAGAGACTTTAAAAGTGCGTACAGATGCATCTACAGACGCACCTGTTTTAGGATTAGTACCGGGCGGAGATGATCTGACCGTTACAGAAGAGAGAGACGGCTGGGTAAAAGTCAGCGTAGAAGAGGGCGAAGGATTTGTATCTACAGATTATGTAAGCCTTTCTACAGAGTTTGTAAAAGCAGAGTCTAAAGCAGAAGAAGAAGCAAGACTTGCAAAAGAAGAGGCTGAAAGAAAAGCAGCAGAGGAAGCAGCGGCAGCAGCAGCCAGAAAAGCATCACAGCAGCAGAGCAGCGCACCGGCAGCAAGCAGTGCTCCGGCAAGAAGCTACGCACCACCTTCAGGCGGTAATGGAGCAGCAGTTGCAAGCTATGCAGGTCAGTTTGTTGGAAACCCATATGTATATGGTGGAACCAGCCTGACAAACGGAGCAGACTGTTCCGGATTCGTAATGAGCGTATATGCAGCATTTGGTGTATCACTTCCTCATTCCTCCAGTGCAATGAGAGGCGTAGGATATGAAGTAAGCCAGGCAGACATGCAGCCGGGTGACATCGTATGTTACAGTGGACACGTTGCAATTTATGTTGGAAACAATACCATCGTACATGCAAGTACACCGGAATCAGGTATCAAGTATACATCTCCGGCAGCATACCGTAGCATTATTACAGTAAGAAGAATTTTCTAAGAGTGAATATTTGAATATTGACAAAGCTGTCATTCTAAGGAATGGCAGCTTTTTTGCTTTATAAGATCAGGGTGTCAAAAGGTGGTTTCGCATTTGTTGATTGGCAGGTTGCACAAAGCCGAGTCTTTTTTCTCCCAAAGTCACAAAAGCAGTCTCAGCTTTGTGCAAGGTACTAGCTGCTAAGCTATGAGCAGATTTTTGACACATTAATTTCTATAAGAAATGCTGTGTTGCGTTTAAGCATGGAAGTTGTGCTTCCTGTAGAGTGGAAATGCTTCGTAAGGGGGCAGATGCGCAATGATAGGTAAGGGTGTTATGGAAATGTTTATATGACAGACCAACGATTATACAAGTTGCACAAATTCTACAAATTTCCGTAGAACTGGTGTCGTTTTTTGCAACCAGAGGAGAAAAAGTTATCAACATCGAAAAAGGTGGAAATATCGAAAAAAAGGAGTTATACACGAAGTTATAAACGTTATCCACAGAAAAAAAGCAAAAATTATAGGTTTACATAGCAAAAAAAGAGAACAGAGGTTTTGTACACAAATAATAAAGTTGATAAGTTTGTCAAAAAAAGGAGAAAAAGTCTTGACTTTTTTAAAGTAAAAATATTACGAAAGTTATCAGAAAATGTCAAAAATGTTTCGAAAATATACAGACGAATTTCGTCTTTGGACAGGCAAGGTTGAAATCTGACCTTGATTTTGTTATACTCATGTATATTATCTTGAAAAACAAAAAATAATAGGTGTAGTGATGAAGAAGAAGATACAGATATTGGGGGTGAAGCTTGACAACTACTCCGTGCGGGAATCCATCCTGTTAGCGGAGAGTTATTTAAATGGAACATCCTTAAATGCAATTGAAGAGATATCCATGAAGATGCTGATGGAGTCTGAGAACAATGAAGTACTCGGACAGGCATTGCAGGAACTGGATATGACCATTATCGGTGAGAAAGAGATCCTTACGGCTGCGGAAGTGGAGACTCCACAGCGGCTGAAAGAGACGGTAGAACATGAATTTTTTCATGAGTTTATGAAGCGGATCGCGCGCAATCATAAGATTGTCTATATTTTAGGAGAAAAATCAGAGCAGATCAAAGCGCTGGTCGGATTCTTAAAGGAACATTATCCAAGGGTTACGGTTTCCGGTGTGTTTGCGTTAGAAGACTGTCCGGGAGATTACGAGAGTATTATTAATGAAGTAAACGGTGAGGCAGCGGATGTTGTGATCTCAGTGATCCCGTCTCCGCAGCAGGAAGAATTTTTAATGAACTATAAGAGCAAAATGTCGGCAAAGGTCTGGTACGGGATCGGAGAAGTGACCGGATTGTATTCTGACACGTTTTTGAAAAAAATTTTTCGGAAATTTTTTCATAAACATGTATTGCTCAAAAGAATAGAACAATATGAAAATGAAGATGAGGAGCGGAAGTGAAGATGAGGATTATGAACAGCCGTCCATGGTATGTGGATTATTTATTCATCTTTATGGGAACCGGGATCATGGCGCTTGCCATTCAGTGTATTTTTGAACCGATCGGACTGGTTACGGGAGGTTTTTCCGGTATAGCGATTATCATAAGAAAAATGACCGCCGGAATCGTAGAGGGCGGTGTTCCGCTGTGGCTGACGAACCTTGCATTGAATGTTCCGGTGTTTATTGCAGCACTAATTATAAAAGGAAGAAAGTTCTTGGGCAGAACCGTGATCGGAACGGTTCTTCTGTCTTTTTGGCTTTATGTGATCCCACAGGTTGACTTAACGCAGGGAGATTATATGCTTTCCTCTGTATTTGGCGGCGTGATCACAGGAATCGGAATCGGATTTGTGTTGCTGGCAAAGGCAACGACCGGTGGAACCGATATGGTGTCAGCACTGATCCAGAAATATGTGCGTCACTATTCCGTGGTACAGATCTTGCAGGTCATTGACGGAATGGTCGTTTTGGCAGGACTTTATGTATTCGGTCTTAAACCGGCACTTTATGCGATCGTGGCAATTTTTATCACCTCGAAGGTTTCCGATGCACTGATGGAAGGCATGAAATATTCCAAGGCTGCGTTCATTATTACAGACTGCTATAAAGAAATTGCAGATGCGATCATGACACAGTTAGACCGTGGACTGACCGGTCTGGATGCGACGGGAATGTATTCAGGCGATAAGAAGACCGTGCTCTATTGTGTGGTTTCTAAAAAAGAGATCGTGGAGCTTAAGGACATCGTGGCGAAGATCGATCCGAAGGCATTTGTGATTGTGACGGATGCGCGCGAGGTCTTTGGAGAGGGTTTTTTGGAAAATTAGCATAAGAAAAACGAGATTTACTCTTTATTTTTTTGACGTTTTGCATTAAAATATAAAAAGAGAAAGCCGTTTTTGTGAAAAATCACAAAGAATTATTGTGAAATTTGCATAGTGGCAAAAGGAGAGAAGGGGCGTAGGCATATGATTTCAAATCAAATATTACAGAGCACAATAGATGGATTAAAAGGAATCACGCGTGTGGATTTATGCATTATCGATACGGAGGGAAAAGTTCTGGCAACTACGTTTCCGGATGCGGACAAATACATTGGTCCGGCAGCGGCTTTCGTGGAATCTCCGGCGGACAGTCAGGTAGTACAGGGATGTCAGTTTTTTAAAGTGTTCGATGAGCATCAGTTAGAGTATATCTTGTTGGCAAATGGTGACAGCGATGATGTATTTATGATCGGAAAGATTGCAAGTTTTCAGGTGCAGAATCTTTTAGTAGCATATAAAGAGCGTTTTGATAAGGATAATTTTATCAAGAATCTGCTTTTAGACAATCTGCTTCTGGTAGATATATACAACCGTGCCAAGAAACTACATATTGATACTGAGGTACGACGTGTGGTATTTATAATAGAGACCAACCGCGAGAAGGATGGCAATGAGTTAGAGAAGGTCAGAAGCCTTTTTGGTGGAAAATCCAAGGATTTTGTAACCGAGGTAGATGAGAAGAACATCATACTGGTCAAAGAACTGGCTGACAATGAGAGCTATGATGACCTGAAAAAGACGGCAGATGTGATCTTAAGTCTTTTTCCGACAGATGCAAATCACAGCATCCATATTGCATATGGTACGATCGTCAATGAGATCAAAGAGGTATCACGTTCTTATAAAGAAGCGAGAATGGCATTGGATGTAGGTAAGATTTTCTTTGAAGAAAAAGAAGTCATTGCGTATTCGGCACTTGGAATCGGAAGATTGATCTATCAGCTTCCCATCCCGCTGTGTAAGATGTTTATCAAAGAGATTTTTGATGGAAAATCTCCGGATGATTTTGACGAGGAGACATTGACAACGATCAACAAGTTCTTTGAGAACAGCCTGAATGTGTCTGAGACCTCCAGACAGCTCTATATCCATCGTAACACCTTAGTTTACCGGTTGGATAAATTACAAAAGAGTACCAGATTGGACTTGCGCGTCTTTGAAGATGCGATTACATTTAAGATTGCATTGATGGTAGTAAAATATATGAAGTATATGGAGTCTTTAGATTACTAGAAGTATAGGAGGCACACATGATTAAGCTCGAACATGTCAGTAAGGCATATTCTGCAGGAATACCGGCATTGAATGATGTCAGTCTGCATATAAAAGAGGGCGAGTTTGTGTTCGTAGTCGGAGAGAGTGGTTCCGGTAAATCCACCTTTATCCGTCTGCTGTTAAAAGAACTTGAGCCGACCTCGGGAAAAATCTTCATTAATGGTCAGGAAATTAACCGGTTAAAGAGAAAACAGATTCCAAAACTCCGCCGGAACATCGGTGTTGTATTTCAGGATTTCCGTTTGCTGAGAGACCGGAACGTATATGAAAATGTTGCTTTTGCACAGCGTGTCATTGGCACAAGTACCAAAACGATCCGCAGCAGAGTACCACAGATGCTTTCCATGGTGGGACTTGCAGCAAAATATAAATCCCTGCCAAGGCAGCTTTCCGGTGGAGAACAGCAAAGGGTAGCAATTGCCAGAGCATTGGTCAATGAACCAAAGATCCTGTTAGCAGATGAGCCAACCGGAAATCTGGATGAGAACAATGCGTGGGAGATCATGAAGCTCTTAGAAGAGATTAACGAAAGAGGAACAACCGTCGTTGTGGTCACACACAATCTGGATATTGTAAAGGCGATGAAAAAGCGTGTAATTACCATGCGGAAAGGCGTCGTAATCAGCGATGAAGATTTAGGTGGCACAAATGAGATTTAGTACATTTCTTTATTCCGTAAAACAGGGAATGAAAAATATCGGGAGAAATAAGATGTTCTCCTTAGCTTCCATTGCGACAATGGCAGCATGTATTTTTCTGTTTGGTATCTTCTTTTCTGTTGTGACCAATTTTAAGACCATGGTCAAGACGGCAGAAGAGGGAGTCGCTGTTACCGTGTTTTTTGAAAAAGGCATAGAACAGGACAAAATAGATGAGATTGGAAAAGAGATCAAAAAACGTCCGGAGGTAGCAAAGTATGATTTTGTATCTGCGGATGAGGCATGGAAGGATTTCCAGAAGGAATACTTTAAAGGCAACAAAGAAGCAGCCGAAGGTTTTGAAGAAGATAACCCGCTTGCAAATTCCTCGCATTATGAGATTTATCTCAATGATGTGTCTATGCAAAAGGCACTGGTTACTTATTTGAAGGGCTTAGACGGCGTGCGTGAGGTACATCAGTCAGAGGTGGCAGCAAATACTCTGTCAGATCTGAATTCTCTGATCGGATATATTTCAGCAGGCATTATTCTGATCCTCATTGCTGTTGCAGTGTTCCTGATCAGTAACACTATACGAACGGGTATCTCCGTAAGGCGGGAAGAGATTGCGATCATGAAGCTGATCGGAGCGACGGACTATTTTGTCCGGGCACCATTTATCGTAGAGGGTGTAATGATCGGACTGATCGGTTCCGTGTTACCGCTGATCTTACTGTACTTCGTATACAGCAGTGTTATTACTTATGTTTCGGAGAAGTTTGTATTTTTAAGCAGTATGCTGAATTTCCTTCCGGTAGGACAGGTATTCCGTGTATTGGTTCCGGTAGCGTTGCTGTTAGGTGTCGGCATCGGATTTCTTGGAAGCCGCGTAACAACAAAGAGACATTTGAACGTGTAAATTTGTCCCAATAGGGTGTGATGCTCTATTGGGATGTTTTGATAATATAGGGAAAATGCCATGAGAAACAGACTTAAAATCATTACAGCCATCATGCTGACACTTATTTTCTGTATGCAGCCTGTCTGCAATGTTCAGGCAACAGAAGAAAGTAATTTAAGCGAAGCGCAGCAGGAGAAGAAGACGTTAGAAAACGATCTGCAAAAGGCAAAGGAATTGATCGATTCGCTTAAAGGCTCAAAAGAAGACATCCAAAGCGAGGTTGAGAAATTAGACAAGCAGTTAAATGAGATCTCCGGTAAGGTAAAAGAATTAGAGAGCCGGCTTTCAAAAAAACGTCAGGAGATTGCAAATACAGAGAGTGCGCTAAATAAAGCGAAGGAACAGGAAAAGAAACAGTATCGGAATATGAAGAAACGGATCCAGTTCATGTATGAGAACGGACAGACCTCTTATGTGGAAATGCTTCTTTCTGCGGATAGTTTTACGGATTTTTTAAATGCGGTGGAGTATATCACACAGATTTCACAATATGACCGTAAAATGTTAAAGGAATATCAGAACATGCAGGTGACCATAGCGGATACGCAAAAGACACTGGAGACCGATTATGCTTCACTGCAATCCCTGCAGGCAAAGGTGCAGGAGGAAAAACAGGCAGTTGCAGCCTTAGAGTCGGCAAAAAAAGGGGAACTGAATGATGTTGCGGATGATCTGACGGATGCACAGAGCGTTGCAAAAGCATATGAGGCAGAGATCCAGGCGCAAAATGAAGTGATCGCACAGATACAGGCAGCCCAGAAGCGGGCAGCAGAACAGCAGGCGGCGCAACAACAGGCACAGGCGGCAGAAGAAAATCAGGGTGCGACAGATGCAGCCGGAGAAAATCAGAATACTGCCCAGAACACCACACCATCCGGGAACGGACAGTCCACCGGAAGTATGATGTGGCCATGCCCAAGCAGCAAAAGGGTGACCAGTGATTACGGACCGCGTACCTCCCCGACAAATGGAGCGTCCTCGAACCACAAAGGCATTGATATCGGTGCGGCTTATGGAGCGGATATTGTGGCAGCGGACGGAGGAACGGTGTTAGTAGCGACTTACAGCAGCAGTGGCGGTAATTATGTGATCATTGATCATGGCGGCGGATTGTGTACCGTGTATATGCATGCATCTTCTTTAACAGTGTCGGCAGGGCAGACCGTGTCGAAAGGACAGGTTATTGCAAAAGTAGGAAGCACCGGTATCTCAACCGGAAATCATCTGCATTTTGGCGTAACGCTGAACGGTGTCTATGTAAGTCCATGGGGATATGTAAGTTAGGCGTAAGTACTGACCGTTAAAAAGCAGACATATACTTTTGTAAAAAAGAGAAGCTGTGAAAAAATAGCGGAACACGGAAAGGAACAGGTATGATAGAAGAAAAGGAACAGATCGAAGAAGTGAAAGAACTTCCTGAGGCAGACGAACAAAAAAGAAGTTTTAAACGGGGGATCCGGGCAGGAATAGCCGTGGGTGTTGCCATTGTATTGGTCCTGATGCTCATTATTACGGTAGCAGTAAGAAATCATTATATGGTAAGTTTTATTAATAAAAAAGCAGCGGATTCACAGGATGTCTTAGATGCAGAGTCGGAATCGAAGATCAAAGAGCTGTTAGGACAGATCGATCTGTATTATTATAAAGACACCGACAAGGCGGATCTGACAGATGGACTGTATAAGGGATTGTTTGAAGGTTTAGGAGATTCTTATTCCGTTTACTATACCAAAGAAGAATATGAATCCATGATGGCATCAACCAGTGGTACTTACTTTGGAATCGGAGCTGTTTTAAGTCAGGATGTAAAAACAATGCAGGTCAGCATCCTTCATGTATATGAAAACACACCGGCAGAAAAAGCGGGGTTAAAAGATGGGGATGTGATCGTGAAAGTAGAGGACATCAATGCAGCAGAAATGGAACTGTCCGAACTGGTGACGCATATCCGTGGCGACAAAGGTACAACGGTACATATGCAGATCGCCAGAGAAGGTGAAGCGGACTATCTTGAGCTTGATATTGAAAGAGATAAAGTAGAGGTTCCGACCGTTACATCTGAAATGTTAGACAATCATATCGGATATATTGCAATCACAGAATTTGCAGAGCCGACCGAGGAACAGTTTATGCAGGCTGTCAACTCTTTGAAAGATCAGGGAATGGAATCAGTAATTATAGACTTGCGTGACAATCCGGGCGGATACCTGACGGCAGTCACAGAGATTTTAGATGATATCCTCCCGGAAGGTCTGACTGTTTATACAGAAGATAAGTATGGAAACCGGCAGAATTATACCTCGGATGAAGAACACAAGATGGACTATCCGATGGCAGTGCTGGTAAATGAGAACAGTGCAAGTGCATCTGAGATTTTTGCGGGTGCAATTAAAGATTATCAATATGGAACTTTGATCGGCACAAAAACATTTGGAAAAGGAATTGTACAGAGTGTACGCCAGTTATCCGATGGCAGTGCCATTAAACTGACCACAGCAAAGTACTACACACCAAAAGGGAACTATATCCATGAAGTGGGAATTGAACCGGATGTGGAATTAGAATATGAATATACCGGTGATAAAAATGCCGATTATGATAAGACATATGATAATCAGATTCAAAAGGCAATAGAAATATTGAATAATAAATAATTTTTATGAAAGAAGGTGGCATGTTGGTAGAATTAGACCAGTTCAAAGCAGAATTGAACAATTACAAAGAACCATTATGTGAAGTGAGGGATTCACTTTGACTTAGCAAATAAGGAAAAGCGGATCGAAGAACTCGAAAGAGAAATGGAGGCTCCAAACTTCTGGGATGATACAGAGACTTCCCAAAAGAAGATGAAGGAGTTAAAAAGTTACAAAGATGATGTAGAGGTATATCGTCAGTTAGAAACAAGCTATGAAGACATAGAGACTTTGATCGAAATGGGCTATGAAGAAAATGATGCTTCGATCATTCCTGAGATCGAAGAGGAACTAAACAGTCTGAAAGAAAGTTATGAGCAGCTTCGTATTAAAACACTGCTATCCGGCGAGTATGACCACAATGATGCAATCCTCTCCCTGCATGCAGGGGCAGGCGGAACAGAGTCTTGTGACTGGGCAGCAATGCTCTTTCGAATGTACAGCAGGTGGGCTTCGGATAAAGGATATCAGTTAGAAGTACTGGATTCCTTAGATGGAGATGAAGCCGGAATTAAGTCAATCACCTTCCAGATCAGTGGAGAAAACGCATACGGCTATCTGAAATCCGAAAAAGGAGTGCACAGACTGGTACGCATTTCGCCGTTTAACGCGGCAGGAAAACGTCAGACTTCCTTTGTTTCCTGCGATGTAATGCCGGATATAGAGGATAACATAGACATTGAAATTGCAGACGATGATATCCGGATCGATACCTATCGTTCTTCCGGTGCGGGTGGACAGCACATCAACAAGACTTCCTCGGCAATCCGAATTACACATCTGCCGACGGGAATCGTAGTGCAATGTCAGAATGAACGCTCCCAGCACATGAACAAGGATAAGGCTATGCAGATGTTAAAGGCAAAGCTGTATCTGTTAAAGCAGGAAGAGAATGCAAAAAAAGCAGCGGACATCCGTGGAGATGTTACCGAAATCGGCTGGGGCAACCAGATTCGTTCCTATGTATTGCAGCCGTATACTATGGTAAAGGATCATCGGACAAATGAAGAAACAGGAAATGCCGACAGTGTGTTAGATGGTAAGATCGATATTTTTATTAATGCGTATCTGAAGTATGTGGCACAGAAGGGTGTGAAGTAGGAGCATTGTATTTTGATGAAACTCTCTATGAAACCTGAGGCGTGTTAGGAAGAGGGAATGTTCAGCGAGCTCCTGCCAATGATTCTAAGTTTCCTTGTGCTGGACATTCCGATGAACCTCCCCCAAAGCCGGAAGCGTGTTCGCCAGAGGGCTCCACGCTTCCGGGAGTTTCATCTCCATAGCACAAAAAGAAACTCTTCATCATTGGTGGGAGCTCGCTGGGATATACGCTTTCTAAGACAGTTGGGGGAGATTTCCCAAGATCATTTACAGAGAAAATGAGGAAGAGTTAAATAAAAGGTGTCACTCAAAAGAATGAGTGGCATCTTTTATTTTGTAGTTTCCAGCCTGCACAATGCTGCTTCCCCGGCTGTTCCCACAGACAGTTGCGAGGCTTCCGTCGTGAGGAGCACACTGCCGCTCATGTTTTGTGTCTGTTTGAGCCCGTAGGGCGAGTTGCACAAAACATGAGCAAAAAGGCATGTGAGACGAACAGGAAACGCAGCATGTCTGTGGGAATAGCCGGGGAAGCGGTATCATGTACCTCAAAAAATACGAAAAACCAGTTGCAATCCACTAACAAAATATGCTATTATCTTTCTTACGAGCACAAATGTATTTCTGACGCAAACACAGGAGGTCAAATCAGACAATGGAAGAGAAAACCTCATATTTTGTTTTAAAAGAAAAAGCAGTTCCGGATGTACTGCTTAGAGTAGTCGAAGCAAAGAGACTGCTGGAATCAGAAAAAGTCGCATCTGTGCAGGAAGCTGCAGAGCGAGTAGGTATCAGCAGGAGTTCTTTTTACAAATATAAAGATGATATTTTTCCTTTCCATGAAAACAGTAAAGGAAAGACCATCACAATGGTTCTTCAGATGGATGATGAGCCGGGGCTTTTGTCTGTCGTACTCCGGACCGTGGCAGAATATCATGCCAATATATTGACGATACATCAGAGTATTCCGGTCAATGGGATCGCATCCTTAACATTGAGTGTGGATGTGCTGCCGGAAACCGGTGATGTTGCGGCAATGACACGGACAATGGAGGAGCATGAAGGAATCCATTATTTAAAAATATTAGCTAGGGAGTGATTCAATGATTAAAATTGCAGTATTAGGATATGGAACCATTGGTTCCGGTGTGGTAGAAGTTTTAGAGACAAACCGTGAACATATCACACAGACCGCAGGTCAGGAGATTGAAGTAAAATATGTTTTGGATTTAAGAGATTTCCCGGGAGATCCGATCCAGGAAAAAATCGTACACGATTATGAAATTATCAAAAATGATCCGGAGATTCAGATCGTTGTAGAGGCAATGGGTGGCGTAGAGCCGGCATATACTTTTGTAAAAGGCGCATTACTAGAAGGCAAGCACGTTGCAACATCCAATAAGGCATTGGTTGCAAAACATGGTGCAGAGCTTTTAGAGATTGCAAAAGAAAGAGAGATCAACTTCTTGTTTGAAGCAAGTGTAGGTGGTGGAATCCCGATCATCCGTCCGTTAGTAACTTCACTGACAGCCGATATCGTAGAAGAAATTACAGGAATCCTGAATGGAACCACGAACTATATGCTTACCAAAATGAGTACCGAGGGTTCCGATTACAATGAAGTGTTAAAGGACGCACAGGCAAAGGGATACGCAGAAGCAGATCCGACAGCGGATGTAGAAGGCTATGATGCATGCCGTAAGATTGCAATTTTAACATCCTTAGTATGTGGAAAAACCGTAGATTTTGAAGAAATACATACTGAAGGAATTTCTAAGATCACACCGGAAGACATCGCGTATGCAAAAGCAATGGGACGTTCCATCAAGTTATTAGCAACCAGTCGTGGAGACGGAAACGGATATTATGCAATGGTAGCACCGTTTATGTTAGGAGAAGATCATCCGTTAAATAATGTCAACGGAGTGTTCAATGCCATTTTTGTACATGGAAACATGTTAGGAGATGCGATGTTCTATGGAAGCGGAGCAGGAAAACTCCCAACCGCAAGTGCAGTAGCAGCAGATATCGTAGACATAGCAAAGCATTTAAAACGCAATATCATGATCACCTACAGTGCTGAAAAAATGAACCTGTTGGATTATAAACAGGCAGAATACGCATACTTTGTCAGAACGACAGACAGCGAAGAACAGGTCAAAGCCGTTTTCGACAATCCGGCACTGATCAAGATCAAAGAAGTGACAGGCGAGACAGCATTTGTAACAGCAAAAATGAAAGAAGAAACATATTTAGAAAAAGCAAAACAGCTTAGCGGCATCAAACAGATGATCCGTGTAGATTAGGAGGCAGTTTTTGTGAAATATATTGTAGTGTTAGGTGATGGAATGGCAGATCAGCCAATTCCGGAATTAGGAGATAAGACACCATTAGAGTATGCAAAGACACCCATGATGGACAGTCTTGCACAATTAGGAGAAATCGGAATGGTCCATACGATCCCGGATGGAATGAAACCGGGAAGTGATACGGCAAATCTTTCCGTATTAGGCTACAATCCGAGAAAATACTATTCCGGACGTTCTCCGTTAGAGGCATTGAGTATTGGTGCACCAATGAAAGATACCGATATTGCACTGCGCTGCAATTTGGTAACACTTTCTGAGGACGAAGATACCTATGAAGAAAGAACCATCATCGATCATAGTTCCGATGAGATCAGCACAGAGGATGCGGCAATTTTATTAGAAGCAGTAAAAAAAGAATTGCAGACAGAACAGTATCAGTTCTATGTAGGAACCAGCTACCGTCATCTGCTCATCTGGGATAAAGGCGAGGTTGTCGATTTAGTCCAGCCACATGATGTTTTAGGACAAAAGATTGGCGACAAGCTGCCGGAAGATCAGGATTTAAGAGAGATGATGAAAAAAAGCTATGACATCTTAGTCAATCATCCGATCAATGTAGAGCGTAGAAAAAAAGGACTTAATCCGGCGAACTCCTGCTGGTTCTGGGGAGCCGGCACAAAACCGTCACTGTCTTCATTTGAGGAAAAGACAGGAAAGAGCGGAGCCATGATCTCAGCAGTAGACCTGTTAAAAGGAATTGCGGTTGGTGCATCCATGAAAGTCATTACGGTAGAAGGAGCCAATGGCGGACTTCATACCAATTATGAAGGAAAAGCAGAGGCAGCCGTAAAAGTGCTGACCGAGGACGGATACGATTTTGTATACGTTCATGTAGAAGCTCCTGACGAAATGGGACATCAGGGCAGTGTAGAAAAGAAAGTCAAAGCAATAGAGAACTTAGATGAACGTGTCATCCGCCCGATCGTACAGGGAATGGGAGATGCAGGAGAAGATTACAGACTTTTGGTACTTCCGGATCATCCGACACCAATCTGTATCCGTACACATACCGCGGACAATGTTCCGTATCTGCTATATGACAGCAGAAAAGAAGAACATCATACCTATCATTACAATGAAAAAGAAGCAGCCGAGACCGGAATTTTAAAAGAGGAAGGTCATAAGCTGATAGATGAACTTTTTTCATAGTAGCGAAGGGTTTAGAATAAGATGTAAAACATCTAGGAGGAAGTTATGCTGATAGTTAAGAAGTTCGGCGGAAGTTCAGTCGCCGACAAAGAAAGAATTCTCAACGTTGCAGAGAGATGTGTAGAAGAGTATAAAAAGGGCAATGATGTTGTCGTAGTACTTTCTGCAATGGGCAAAACAACAGACCATCTGATTGATATGGCACATGATATCAATCCAAATCCGTCCAAAAGAGAGATGGATATGCTTTTAGCAACCGGAGAACAGACATCCGTAGCACTGATGTCTATGGCGATGGCAACCCTTGGAGTTCCATCTGTTTCTCTGAATGCATTTCAGGTAGCAATGCATACCTCATCCAGTTATGGAAATGCAAGATTTAAAAGAATCGATTCCGACAGGATCCGTCATGAATTAGACAATAAGAAAATTGTCATTGTTACAGGATTCCAGGGAGTCAACAAATATGATGACATTACCACATTAGGTCGTGGCGGTTCCGATACAACAGCCGTTGCACTTGCCGCAGCACTGCATGCAGATGCCTGTGAGATCTATACAGACGTAGAAGGTGTTTACACAGCAGACCCAAGAGTTGTGCCAAATGCAAAGAAAATGAAAGAGATCACATACGACGAGATGTTAGAACTTGCAACCCTCGGAGCAAAAGTATTGCATAACCGTTCCGTGGAGATGGCAAAAAAATATGGAGTACAGTTAGTTGTTCGTTCCAGTCTCAACAGAGCAGAAGGAACAGTGGTGAAGGAGGACGTAGACGTGGAAAGTATGCTTGTTAGCGGAGTAGCTGTAGATAAAAATGCAGCCAGAGTTGCATTAATCGGATTAAAGGATGAGCCGGGTATTGCATTTAAAGTATTTGATTTATTAGGAAAGAAAAACATCAATGTAGACGTAATATTACAGTCTATCGGACGTGATGGTACAAAGGATATTTCCTTTACCGTTGCAAGAGATGATGTAGCAGAAGTAGAAAAAATCTTAGAGGCAAACAGAACCAGACTGACTTTTGAAAAATTAGAGACAGACACAACGGTTGCCAAAGTATCTGTAGTCGGTGCAGGAATGCAGTCCAATGCAGGAGTAGCAGGAATGATGTTTGAGGCACTTTACAATGTAGGTGTCAATATCCGCATGATCGCAACATCAGAGATCAGAATCACCGTATTGATCGATGAGGCAGATGTAGATACTGCAACAAAAGCAGTACATGATAAGTTCATCGAAGACTAAGAGATATAGAACTATAAAAGAACCTGAAAAGAGGAGTTGCACATAGCTGATTTACATCAGCTATGTGCAGCTCCTTTTACGTCCTGAACATCCAGATAAAAACTTACCATGGTCTGCTGCATATAAGGCATCAGCCAAAGGAGACCAATACCACAGCTTAAGACAGCCAGCAGATAAAAACCTAAGAAACTAAGCTGCAGATAAAGCAGGCGAAGTTTGTTACCCTCCATGAGTTCCTTGCTTCTGCGGAAGGTACCACGGATAGAAGCATATGGGTTGTCTACCAGCATAAAAAATACCAGTGAGCACTGTAAGGCAATGCGGATATCAAAAATGATGCCCGCTCCTAATACGATAACTGTAAGTCCGATAAATGGTGCCGAGTCCGTAAACAGCAACAGAGCAAAGGTAAGTAATACGCTTCCCGGTAAAACAGCCGGGAGCATATATAAAACAAAAAGCAGATAAGCACCTAAGATTTTTTGCGGATGCCTGCGGAAACTAAAGAAAATATCGGAAAACTGATAAGGTTGTCCGTTTGCAATATTTAAATGCAGTCGTAACTGGCCACAGGTCAAAAGCAGCTGGATCACAGTAATAATAATAGAAGCCAGATAATAAATTGTCTTTTGTGATGCACCGCCGTGACTGGCGTTATCTGCAAAAGGATAGAGTAAAGCAGACGGAATCAGTGATGCAGTGATCATAACTAAAATAGCTATGCCGTATTTGCCATTCAGATTCTCGCGGGCAGTCCTCTTAAGTTCAGCAGATGATGTTTTCATAGTAGTAAATCTCCCTTTCTAACCTCAGACTGCAACGTCAAAATTTGCCCCCGAAAAGACAGTTGCATCTGCGGCCTTTCTGTTTTTCTGGTAAGGGTTATCCTCGTTTGGATAGCGGATGGCCGTATTTGTTGTTCCGCCTGAAACATAAGTCCTTCCACATTCCGGACACACGGAAGTGTGAATGGAAACAGAGGCATAAACCACAGTACCGTTTTTCTGTGCGGCTTTATCGTAAGCATTTGAAACGTGTTCCCCTTCGTGGGCACGGACTCTTCCGGCAGCAGCCTGCGGGGAAACGTGGGCTGCGGATTTAAAAGAAACCATTTCATCGGAACCATCCTGATATTTACGGTTTTTACAGGTCTGGCACTCTTCACTCGAAGAAACGGCAGAATCTTTTTCGGCACGGTCATTTCCTAAAGCATAAGGATAAATTTTATAATCGTTATAAGCATCTGAAACATTTCCGATCATCATAAAATCCACACTCCTTTCGTTCAACTTAAATCATATCTGAAGAAGATGGTGAGTTTATCTGATAGTATTTTAAAAAGTTTTCAAATCCACCAAATTCATCAAGGATCACAACACGGAAAGCTACAAGCATGATAAGGACTGTCAGTACAAGACCAATGATCCCGAGAATAACAGCAACCTTACCTTTGGTATCCATGGTCATTTCCCCGCCTTTGGACAACAGACCGAAAATAATGGCAAGCGGTCCGCAGATCAGACTCGTAAATACAAAGTATGGAGTCAGTGCAGCGATGAGTCCGAATACAAATCCTGCAGTCGCAAAAGACTGGGAACGTTTATCATGGTAAAGATTGTAATTCTCATGAAAAGAGTTTTCCGGTTCTGATTGAAATTCGTAGTTATCCATAAAAGAACCTCCTGATAAATCTATTTTTTCTTATTATATCATTGGGAAAAGTGAAAGACAATCATTCCATGAAAAGAGAAGAAAAAAGATTGAAAATTGTCAGAATACATGATGTGATTTCAGACATAAGGAAATGTCTGCAAAGGAGGAAAGTAGAAATGAAAAAAAGCATGAAAAATTGCCATTGTGGTGTGGAGCACTGTTAATATGCTGTGTCCTTACATTTTTAGGTATGCCAAAAGAGGTAAGAGCAGCAGATGGGACTCTGAACTTAAATGAGACAAAGAACATTACAATCGAGGAATTTGGCAAAAGAGTCTATGCATTCCGGGTGCCAAATACCGGAAACTTTACAGTTACCATAAAAAATACCAATCCAACCGGTAATGAGGAATTAGACGCAAGTCTTTATGATTCCAATAACAATGAGATCATTCCGGAAGTATCAGGAGTAACGTATTCTCTTCCAAACTATTCATCAAAAGGAAATCGTACTTATTATCTGAAGGTAGAAGATGGTTACTATGCATGGAGAACATCTTTCGATATAAAAGTATCCTATAAGACGACTAAAAACTGGGAAGCAGAGGATAACAATACCAGCAAGACAGCTCAATATTAAAAAGCCAACAATTACCGGAGTAGGCGGTACGGCACATAATGAATTTTTCGGAACGAATTACACGGATATTTATGTTAAACTGAAAAACAGTGGAGACTGCCAGGGATATTATGTAAAAGTAGCCAAGAAAAAGAATATGAGTGGAAATCTTGCAAAAGAAACCATTCTGTTTAACAATGGTAATTCCAGGAAAAAAGTAACGTTAACTACCCGTTTCCCAATCCTGAGAAAATATTATGTACAAGTTAAAGGATTTGTACAGGATCCATTTGGTCATAAAATCTATGGAAATTACAGCAAGGTAAAGACTGCGACGATGAAAAAAAGCGTTTACAATAAGTATCGTAAAAAAATAAGTTATTAGTCAGTAAGAAAATAAAAGTAAAAAAAGTAAGGCTTTCTGTGCGAAAAGAGTCACGGAAAGCCTTATGTCGTACTTGAAGCAAAAAGCCTTTTTCGCTATAATAGAACGGTATATAACATGGAAGGAAAGAAAACATGGATATCATAAAACAGATTGCAGAAGAATTACAGATAAAAACTTCTCAGGCAGAGACTGCAGTCCGGTTGATCGATGAGGGAAATACCATACCGTTCATTGCAAGATACCGGAAAGAAGCAACCGGAGCCTTAAATGACGAGGTACTCAGAAATCTCTATGAGAGGTTGAACTATCTTAGAAATTTAGAAGAGAAAAAAGAACAGGTTTTAGCAAGTATCGAAGAACAGGGAAAGCTGACAGAAGAATTAAAGCAGCAGATAGAAAGAGCCCAGACCTTAGTAGTCGTAGATGATCTTTATCGTCCGTATCGTCCAAAGCGAAGGACAAGAGCGATCATAGCGAAAGAAAAAGGATTAGAACCGCTTGCAAATCTGATATTACTGCAACAGGTCACACATCCGATCGAGGAAGAAGCAAAAGCATATCTTAATGAAGAAAAAGAAGTGCATACCGTAGAAGGAGCCATCGCCGGAGCAAAGGACATCATAGCAGAGCATATTTCAGACGAAGCAGCTTACCGTATGCATATCCGTAAGCAGACAGAAAAAGAGGGCATGATGCTCTCAGAGGCAAAAGATGAAAATGCAGAGTCTGTCTATGAAATGTATTATCATTTTGAAGAGCCGATACAAAAATTAGCGGGACATCGGATCTTAGCACTGAACCGCGGAGAAAAAGAAAAAATCTTAACCGTAAAAGTGCAGGCACCGAAAGACAGGATCCTTTCCTATTTAGAAAAGAAAGTTATTGTGGCACAAAATCCGTACACCACACCGATTCTGCGTGAAGCCATAGAAGACAGCTATCAGAGACTGATCGAACCGGCGATCGAGCGTGAGATCAGAAACGAATTGACCGAAAAGGCAGAGGATGGGGCAATCCGTGTCTTTGGAAAGAACTTAGAGCAGTTACTGATGCAGCCGCCGATCGCAAATCAGATAGTGTTAGGCTGGGACCCGGCATTTCGGACAGGCTGTAAATTAGCAGTTGTAGATGCAACCGGAAAAGTGTTAGACACCACGGTCATATATCCGACTGCACCACAGAACAAAGTAGAGGAGTCGAAAAAAGTATTAAAGCAGCTTATTGCCAAATATCACATTACCCTGATCTCCGTTGGAAACGGAACGGCATCGAGAGAGTCGGAGCAGATCATCGTGGAGCTGTTAAAAGAGCTTCCGGTTACGGTTCGTTATGTGATCGTAAATGAAGCAGGAGCATCCGTATATTCTGCAAGCAAATTAGCAGCAGAAGAATTTCCGAATTTTGATGTGGGACAAAGAAGTGCCGCATCCATTGCAAGAAGGATTCAGGACCCGTTAGCGGAACTGGTAAAAATAGATCCGAAATCCATTGGAGTCGGACAGTATCAGCATGATATGAACCAGAAAAAATTAGGAGAAGCATTAGGCGGAGTCGTAGAAGACTGCGTCAATCGTGTAGGCGTGGATCTGAACACGGCATCCGCTTCCCTGTTAGAATACATTTCCGGTATCAGCAAAGTAATCGCTAAGAACATCGTTGCTTATCGTGAAGAGAACGGCAGATTTTTAACCAGAAAAGAACTGTTAAAAGTCCCAAAACTCGGACCGAAGGCGTATGAGCAGTGTGCGGGATTTATGCGTATTACAGGCGGAAAGCAGCCGTTAGATGCAACCAGCGTCCATCCGGAAAGCTATGAAGCAGCAAAAGAACTGTTGAAAAAACTTGGATGTCAGGAAGAAGACATTGCAGGCGGAAACCTGAAAGGACTTTCTAAAAAAATAAAAGACAAAGCAGCCTTAGCAGACGAACTGGGCATTGGGGTAATGACCTTAGAAGATATCGTAAAAGAGTTAGAAAAACCGGCAAGAGATCCGCGTGAGGAGATGCCAAAACCGATCTTAAGAACAGATGTCTTAGAAATGAAAGACCTAAAGGAAGGTATGATATTAAAAGGAACCGTCAGAAACGTCATAGATTTTGGCGCATTTGTGGACATCGGAGTCCATCAGGACGGACTGGTACATATCTCACAGATGAGTGACCGTTATATCAAACATCCGTTAGAAGTAGTAAGTGTCGGGGATATTGTAGAAGTACAGGTCATGTCCGTAGACTTGAAAAAACAGAGAATACAGCTTACGATGAAAATTGCAAAATAAATAATACCAAGGAGATTTTAGATTATGAATACCAAAAAGAAACCAGTAAACGTACGATACATGACCATGACCGCCATGCTTTCAGCCATCGCGTTTGTGCTGATGATGTTAGAATTCAGCATACCGATTATGCCGTCCTTTATCAAACTGGACTTTTCAGAACTTCCGGCACTGATCGGTTCCTTTGCAATGGGACCGTTGAGCGGAACCGTTATCTGCCTGATCAAGAACCTCTTGCATCTTCCGATGAGTTCCACCGGCGGAGTCGGAGAATTGTCCAACTTCATCTTAGGAGCAATGTTTGTCATTCCGGCGGGACTTTTTTATAAGAAAAGAAAAGGTCGTAAATCAGCATTGATCGGTTCCTTAGTCGGAGCAGTGCTGATGTCAGTTGTCAGCGTGGCATCAAACTATTTTATCGTATATCCGGTATACACCGCGTTTATGCCGATGGAGGCGATCATCAATGCATATCAGGTAATACTGCCACAGGCAGACACACTTTTAAAGTGTCTGGTGATCTTTAATATGCCGTTCACTTTTATCAAAGGAATGATGAACGTATTGATCACATTTTTAGTTTACAAACACATATCTCCGATCATCAAAGGAGCACAGGAAAGGTAAAAGATCATGAAAGAAGAATTTGACGTTAACCTGACCCCTCAGGATATGTACCGTTTTAATATGTATCATACCTATCATGGATTTCATGGGATACTCTCGATCGTGATGGCAGCACTTGTCATCGTTGTAACCATTGTGACATGGGGCAATCTCGATGCAACATACAGCGCGATCTATCTGGTGTTAGCGGCACTTTTTATAGGATATATCCCACTGAGCCTCTGGTTTCATGCAAAAATGCTGTTGCAGCGTTCCGAAGCATTACGGAATACACAGCATTTTACGATAGATGAAAAAGGCGTGACAATCTCACAGGATGGTGAAGAGGCACTCTTAGAGTGGAAACAGGTCTATAAAGTAGTAGACACCAAGAGCAATCTTTTGGTATACAGTACCAGAGTCAACGCCTATGTTTTTCCAAAAAGAGAATTAGGAGAACATTACGAGGGTGTATGCAATATCATGAAACAGCAGTTAGAAAGTTATCGTTTGAAAATCAAGTAGGTGCTTATTTATGGTCATAGAAACATTTTCCCCGGAAGAAACAGAAGAGCTGGGAATCCATTTCGGGAAAGAAGCAAAGCCGGGAACCGTCTGCACCCTGATCGGTGATCTGGGCGTAGGAAAAACAGTATTTACGCAGGGAATTGCAAAAGGTCTCGGAATTACAGAGCCGATCAACAGCCCGACGTTTACGATCGTACAGGTCTATGAGGAGGGCAGGATGCCATTTTACCATTTCGATGTCTACCGGATCGGAGATATCGAAGAAATGGATGAGATCGGATATGAGGACTATTTTTATGGGGACGGACTGACAATGATCGAATGGGCAAATCTGATCGAAGAGATTTTGCCGGAACATTATCAGCAGATCACCATAGAAAAAGATATAGAAAAAGGATTTGACTACAGAAAGATCACAATAGAGTCAATTTAGGAGGCATAACATGAAAATATTGGCATTGGACAGTTCGGGGCTGACCGCTAGCGTTGCCGTTATAGAGGATGAAAATCTGATGGGTGAATATACCATGAATTACAAAAAGACGCATTCCCAGACATTGCTTCCGATGTTAGATGAACTGGCAAAAATGATAGAACTGGATCTGCAGTCCATAGATGCGATCGCAGTTGCAGGCGGACCGGGTTCCTTTACCGGACTGCGTATCGGTTCGGCTACGGCAAAAGGGTTAGGACTTGCCCTGGACAAACCCATTGTACATGTTCCGACGGTGGATGGGCTTGCATACAACCTCTGGGGTCATAAAGACTTCGTTTGCCCGCTGATGGATGCAAGAAGAAACCAGACCTATACGGGATTGTATGAATTTACGGAAGACGGCATGAACATCTTAGTAGAATCCTGTGCCGTCGGAATCGAAGAGATTTTAGAAAAAATAAATGAATATGGCTGTCCGGTTGTATTTTTAGGAGACGGCGTTCCCGTATTTCGTGCTATAATAGAAGAAAAATGCAGAGTGCCTTACAGCTATGCACCGGCACATTTAAACCGTCAGCGTGCAGGTGCCGTCGGTGTGCTTGGAATGGAATATTATAAGCAGGGAAAATATCAGAGTGCAGCAGAGCATAAGCCGGACTATTTAAGACTGTCACAGGCGGAGCGGGAACGTTTAGAAAAAGAAAAGGCAGAGAAATAAGAAAAATGGTCATTAGCAGAATGAAGACAGGGGATGTCACAGATGCTGCCCGCATAGAAGAAAAGATATTTTCCATGCCATGGTCAGAACAGTCTTTCTTAGAGGCACTGGAGCAGGAATATACCATGTTTTTTGCAGCGAAAGAAGGAGAACATTGCGTTGGTTATATCGGAGCTTATTTTGCTGCGGATGAGGCGGAGATTACAAATGTTGCCGTAGATATGGAATACCGCAGGCGGCATATCGCAGAAGCACTGGTGGCAGAAATGCAAAAAGAAGCCGCAAAGCGTGGAACCCGCAGTATCTTTTTAGAAGTGCGCTGCAGTAATACGGGTGCGATCGCACTCTATCAGAAAATGGGATTTTCCATCTGCGGAACCCGCAGGGGATTTTATGAAAAACCAAAAGAAGATGCCTATGTTATGGTATATACACCAGAGATTTCCACTACCACGGGAGAGGATTAAGATTTTATAATAGAGATAGAAAATCTTAGGAGGTATGCAAATGAGAAACGAAGGAAAAAGCATCTGTAACTGCTGTGGAAGAGTACTGGAACAGGAAGAATATATCAATATTGAAAAACAGTGGGGATATTTTTCTGACAGGGATGGAACAATTCAGAGAGGAAAAATATGCGAGGAATGTTTTGAACGGATCGCAAAAACATTCAAAATACCACTCGAAGAGGAGCTGCTAACAGAACTCCTCTAGAAAAGGAGAAACTATGTTAGATGTTTGTTTGTTAGGAACCGGAGGAATGATGCCGCTTCCCTACCGCCGTTTAACGGCACTGATGACAAGATATAATGGGAGCAATCTTTTAATTGACTGCGGGGAGGGAACGCAGGTAGCAATTAAAGAAAAAGGCTGGAGTTTTAAGCCAATCGATGTCATCTGCTTTACGCATTATCACGCAGACCATATCAGCGGACTGCCGGGACTGCTTCTGACCATGGGAAACACGGACCGTACGGAGCCACTGACCATGATCGGGCCAAAAGGATTAGAACGGGTAGTCAGTGCACTGCGGGTCATTGCACCGGAACTGCCGTTTCCAATAGAATTTATAGAACTGGCCAATCCCAAAGAAGAGATTACGATTGCCGGTTACAGGATACAGGCGTATCGTGTCAATCATAATATCGTATGCTATGGCTATAGCCTCAGTATAGACAGGGCAGGGCGTTTCAGTGTAGAAGAGGCAAACAGACATCAGATACCGCAAAAATACTGGAGCCGCCTGCAAAAAGGGGAAATCATCGAAGACGGAGAACAGACCTATACACCGGAAATGGTGCTTGGACCTGCCAGAAAAGGGATCAAAGTAACCTATTGTACGGATACCAGACCGGTTGCAGAAATAGCGAATGCAGCCAAAGATGCAGACATATTTATCTGCGAAGGAATGTATGCAGAACCGGAAAAGGTAGAAAAGGCAAAACAATACAAGCACATGACTTTTTATGAGGCAGCGGAGCTGGCAAAAAAAGCAGAGCCAAAACAGATGTGGCTGACACATTTCAGTCCGTCATTAGTCGGTGCGGAACGATACATGGAACAGGTGAGAAAAATTTTTCCGGCATCCTATCTTGGGAAAGATGGAAAAAGCATAGAACTGGATTTTGAGGAGGGCGAATGATGAAGAAAGGAATCAGGATCGTCGGAATTGCGATCATATGTATAGGAATCATTGTCGGATATTACTATTATCTGTCAAACCACGGAAAAAAAGACGTAGAGAACAGCACGGAAATCAGCAAAGTGGATGAGGCATTAAGCCGGGATCTGGCGAAAGATTATCCACCGACTCCGCGGGAAGTGGTCAAATTTTATAACAAGCTGCTGCAGTGTTTTTATAATGAGGATTGCAGCAAAAGTGAGATCGCGGAGCTTGGAGGACAGGCTCGTCTGCTTATGGATGATGCTTTATTGGCCAATAACCCGAAGGAACAGTACCTGACGCTGTTAGAGAACGATATTCAGGATTCTAAGGATAAGGGTAAGACGATTTCAGATACCACGGTGGCAAACAGCAGTGATATCAAATATCAGAAAGTAAAGGGGGAGGAGTGTGCCTATGTGACAGCCTCTTATTTTGTCAAAGAGGGCAATTCCTATACCCGTACCTATGAAGAATATGTGCTTCGGAAAGATACGAATAAGCAGTGGAAAATATTAGGATATCAACTGACAAAAGGAGATTCTTCAGATGAGCAGTAAGGAAGAAGTAAAAATACTCGCAATCGAAAGTTCCTGTGATGAGACCGCGGCAGCAGTTGTGGTAAACGGACGGGAGGTACGTTCTAACGTCATATCCTCCCAGATCGCACTGCATACGCTGTATGGCGGAGTGGTGCCGGAGATTGCGTCGCGTAAACACATTGAAAAGATCAATCAGGTCATCACACAGGCATTAGAGGATGCGGATACTACGTTAGAAGAGATAGACGCGATCGGTGTCACCTACGGGCCGGGACTGGTCGGTGCACTCTTAGTAGGCGTGGCGGAAGCAAAAGCAATCGCCTATGCAGCGAAAAAACCGTTGGTCGGAGTGCACCATATCGAAGGACATATCTGTGCCAACTATATTGAAAACAAAGAGTTAGAACCACCGTTTTTATGCCTGGTTGCATCCGGTGGTCATACGCATTTAGTAAAAGTAGCAGACTATGGAAAATATGAGATTATCGGAAGAACCAGGGATGATGCAGCAGGAGAAGCCTTTGACAAAGTGGCAAGAGCCATCGGACTTGGCTATCCGGGCGGACCGAAGATTGAAAAAAAAGCAAAAGAAGGCAATGATAAAGCAATCGTATTTCCAAAGGCAAAAGTGGCAGAAAATCCGTATGATTTCAGTTTCAGCGGCTTGAAGTCTGCCGTCTTAAACTACATCAACGGATGTAAAATGAAGCAGCAGGAGATCAACGAGGCAGATATTGCGGCATCCTTCCAAAAAGCAGTCATCGATGTCTTAGTAGAACATGCCGTTCATGCGGCAAAAGAATACCGGATCGATAAATTTGCCATAGCAGGCGGTGTCGCATCGAACCAGACACTCCGTGAGGCAATGGAGAAAGCATGTAAAGAGCGCGGAATACAGTTTTACCATCCGTCCCCTATATTTTGTACGGATAATGCCGCAATGATCGGTTCAGCGGCGTATTATGAGTATCTGCAGGGAAGAAGGGATGGCTGGGATCTGAATGCCGTTCCGAACCTCAAACTGGGAGAACGATAATGGAGACAGGAAAAAAAGAAGTCTTTGCAGCAGTTGTATTAGCAGCAGGACGGGGAAAACGCATGGAGAGCAGTGTACATAAGCAATACCTGCTTTTACATGAGAAACCCGTCTTATATTATGCATTAAAGGCATTTGAAGAGAGTCCGGTACAGGAGATCGTATTGGTGGTCGGCAAAGGTGAGATCGAATACTGCCAAAAAGAAATCGTAGAAAAATACGGTTTTCAGAAAATATCCCATATTATCGAGGGAGGGGCAGAGCGGTATCACTCTGTCTATTGTGGATTAAAAGCTATAAAAGGGGCAGACTATGTACTGATACATGATGGGGCAAGACCGTTTTTAGATGAGGAGATCATAAAAAGAAACATACAGGCAGTACGCGAATATCAGGCATGTGTGGCAGGAATGCCGGTCAAAGACACCATCAAAGTATCCGATGAAGAAGAATTTGCGGCTGCAACGCCCGACAGAAGTAAACTGTGGATGATACAGACACCACAGACATTTTCCTATGAATTGATCTATCAGGCATACCGGGTCCTGATAACGAGTGAGGAAAACACAGCAGAGCCGGAACAGACACTGCCATATGACAGCCTGTTAAATAAGCAGAAAGTAAAAAAATTACAGGAAAACCGGAGGCAGGTGCATGTAACCGATGATGCAATGGTTGTCGAATTACTCACAGACATACCGGTCAAACTGGTCAGGGGAAGCTATCAGAATATAAAGATCACCACCCCGGAAGACCTGAAAATAGCGGAGGCACTCTGCGAAAAAAAGCAGTAAAAGAGCAGAAAATAGAAAAAGTAGAAAAAATATACAAAATAGTTATTGACACAATTCATCAATGATGATAGAATAACTTTTGCGTCGATTCAGAGAGCACATGGAGAGGTATCGAAGTGGTCATAACGAGGCGGTCTTGAAAACCGTTTGTCCGCAAGGGCGCGTGGGTTCGAATCCCACCCTCTCCGCTATATGCCAAAGGCGCATAGCAAATGAATAACAACATTCCTTCGGTGAAGTCCCCAAGCTGGCCGAAGGGACACCCCTGGAAAGGGTGCAGGTCGTTAACAGCGGCGCGAGGGTTCAAATCCCTCCTTCTCCGCTAGCTCAAAAAATATCAAAAAAATTAAAAAAGTTGTTGACAAACACTTGAACACATGATATTATAAATGAGCTGACGCAAACGGCGGTCAACAAAAAATGACAGCAAAATGCGGCAAGAACCTTGATAACTGAACAGTGAAATAACCTTGAAAGATTCAGAGAGAATAATTCAAAGAACAGCATCGAAAGATGCACCTAAACAGTAAATGG